>JGI20156J14371_10000031_pt1 | contig 114689 bp, 125 predicted proteins | sample COG_06_FD_14371 | JGI IMG/M metagenome (IMG submission 14371)
TGACTTTATGGGTTGGAATAAATTTAAAAATTTAGCCGAAAAATCTAATTTACCAGTTTATGCCATAGGCGGTATGAAAAAAAATGATATCGCATTATCTTTTGAAAATGGTGCAATTGGTATAGCTTCTCAAAGAGATTTTTGGAATTTCTAATGCATGTTATTTAATAGTAAATTTAAAGACTTTTGTTATGTCTTTGCCTTTATTATCATTAAATAGAAAAGTTAAGTCTACTTTTTCTCCAGATTTTAACTCTTTGTTTATACCAAATATCATTAAATGATCGCTGCCTGGCGTCAGTACTAATGGGGAATTAGGGCCTAGTTTGGGCTCAGTTAATTTTCGCATTTCCATGACCCCATAATTCATCTTCATAGAATGTAACTCAATATTTTTAAAATTCTTATTAGAAACTTTCATCACTTTAAGCTCGATATTAGAATTAATTGTGGCAAACCCAGCTGTAACATCTACACCTGGCCTTGGTTTTTTAATAAATGCGTTTGAAATAGAAATATTATCGGCTGAAAATACAATTGATGGTATTAAAATTAATAATAAACTAAGTTTCGTTCTCAGATGATGTAACATTTTTTTTTCCTTTAATGATGAATTTTTCTGATGCCCAGGCACCAAGATCGATTAGTTTGCATCTCTCCGAACAAAAAGGTTTGTATGAGGCATTTTGTTCAGGATCAAATAACTTTGAACATGTAGGACAATTTTTCACTTGTTAATTATTGATGACTTACGCCTATTTTAAATTTAATTGGTTTTTTTAATTTTATAGCTTTATTAGTTGAATTAAATTGTATATTTATTGTGTACTTATTTGATGTGAGATTAGGGAATAAATTCAATTTTTGTGGTGTTTGTATTTGAATTAGATCATGTTTAGCAGCGGGATCTAATTGGTAACTTACCAACCCATTTTCCAAGCTACTTAAACTCTCAAATTTTATCGTATCTCTTATAATTTCTAGGTAAGTTCTGAGGCTATTAAAGATAGGTATATAGGGTTCTATCTTCTTTATAAAATAGTTTTGTTTTGTTTTTGGACTATTTGATTGAATCCAAAGTTGAAGTCGGGGGAGATCACTCGATACAATGCCTGATGGACTTATGGATGCGGTTTTGATTTCTTGTAAAAACTTATCATTGCCAAAAAAATTTCCTTGTGTGACGTTAAGCTTGTCTAGGTCTTTTTTTGCAGTAACTAACTTTTTAATTTGCTCTAAATTTTTTTTGGTTTTACTAAGTAGCTTTTTCTTGGTGATCAATTTGTCAAGTTCCTGAACAATTTCTATTTTTATGTCCGCTCTTGAAGCTACTGCATGCATATGGAAATACGATTGAAAACAAGAAAATTCAGAAAAAGCATTCATATTGTTAATTTGGTTATTTAGCCTTGTAAAAACATTTTCTAATGAAATTAACCTACGAATTCTTTCATTAAGTGGTAATTCAAATTTATGCACTATTTTTTTCCTTAAGTAAAACTTTATAATAATTTTCTAACTGATCTCTTAAATTATCAAAATTACTATTATTTAATATAACCTTATCTGCTAATTTTATCTTATCTTTCCTGCTCATTTGATTTGTAACAATCCTTCTTGCAAAAGCTTCAGAAATATCATCTCTCTCAATTACTCTTTTTAATTGTAATTTTTCATCACAATCGATTAATAATGATTGTGAAATTAGTTTCAAATAATTTTTTGTCTCAAAAAGTAAAGGAATTACTATTACCACATATTTTTCTTCTGTTAAGTTATTTAATTCAGATTCACATTCATCAAAAATTATAGGATGCAAGATTAATTCAATTCTTTTTTTTAAATCATTTGATGAAAATATATCTTCCTTCAATTTATCTCTAAGAATATTACCTTCATTATCAAAATATTTTCTACCAAAATTTTCTGAAATTTTTTTATGCCCAGATTCTCCAGACTTTAAAACTTTATGCGTAATTTGATCAAGGTCTATAATTTTAAAACCCATGTCTTTGAGTATATTTGCAGCTGTACTCTTACCGGAACCAATACCACCAGTTAATCCAATAATATACATAGTAGACCTTTAAATTTATAAAACTATCACCATATTAATGCTATTGATTATATGATAGATTGTATAAATAGATATGAATAATAACGAAAAAAATAATAAACTTAAAAAAAATGATTTGATTTTCTCAGACGCAGTTGTTTGTAAAGTAGAGCTTGATTTAGGAAAGTGGCTTGAGCAACTAACTGGAGGCAAAGGTTGGGAAATATGGTCTGAATCCGAAAACGAACATTATGTTTCATATCATTTAAAATTTAAAAGTCAAAATGCAGAAGTAACTTTATATCATTCTGGCCATGCAATTGTTTTCATTGACGAAAAATCAGTATTTGAGGGTGATTTAATTAAAAAAAGAAGCTCTGTAGCTAAATTAAGTTACTTTAATATCGATGACGGTGAAAAAATTTCTCTTCACTAATTTGACCATTTAAATTGATCTAAATAATGAGAATTTAGCGAGGTTGAATAAACTTTCTTGAAAGACCTTGTCGTGATCTCCATCAAGAAGTGCCTCAATTTTATCAAGGTGTTCGTTTGCAATTTCTTTTATTTCATCAATTGCACCATTTTTTTGGATGAGAGACACTATGCTGGGTAGATAGTTGATATCACCTGTTTTAATAGCGGTATTTAAAATTTCCCTATCTTTACTGTTAGACATCTTTATCGTCAAGATTAAAGGAAGCGTTACCTTTCCCTCTCTAAGGTCATCACCAATATTCTTCCCAATCTCATTTGAATTACCAGAATAATCTAGAATATCATCTGCCAATTGAAAAATTATTCCAAAATGTTTGCCTATTTGAGAGTAAAGCTCAATTTGATTACTATTCTTTTTATTTAAAATTGCTGCAATTTTTCCACAAGCTTCAAATAATTTTGCAGTCTTAAAATCAATTACTTCAAAATATTGCGTTTCATTAATTTGAGGATTATGACTATTAATCAGTTGGAGCACTTCCCCTTCAGAAATTTTATTTGTGGCATCAGCTAGGACTTTCATAACGCTCATGTCATCTATTTTGACCATCATTTGAAAAGAACGTGAATATAGAAAATCGCCAACAAGAATACTTGCTGAATTTCCAAAAACTGCATTAGCCGTTTGAATATTACGTCTTTTTGTAGATTGATCAACAACATCATCGTGAAGCAGAGTTGCTGTATGAATAAATTCTATGATTGCAGCAACATCATGATTTGACTTAGTTATTTTTCCATCTAGACCGGCTAAGAGTAAGTGGAAAATTGGGCGCATTTTTTTCCCACCACTATTCAATATATACGTTGAAATTTGATTTATAACAGGAATATCAGAGCTTAGGTGGCTTTTAATTACTTTATCAACGCAATTAAGGTGGTCATGAATAGGTTTTGTGATTTCTTTGAGCTTCACTCTGATTTTATCATCTAACTTGAAATGGAAAATTTTAACATACGAAGAATCAATCAGCCGATAAATCAAAAGTTGGTAAAAGGTAATTTTATTAAAATCAAGCTTACTAGTAATTGATATATTAATTTTTTTTCAGTATAATCGCGAGTCTATTTAAGTTATAAAGGTTGCACTGATGTATGCATTAATCAAGACAGGCGGTAAACAGTTTAAAGTCTCAGAAGGTCAACTCCTAAAGGTTGAAAAATTGAGTGCTGAAGTTGGTAAAGCTTATAATATAGATAATGTTCTTTCAGTCATTGACGGTGAAAAAGTAACCATTGGAACCCCATTAGTTAAAGGCGCAGTTGTAAATACAACGGTCGTTTCTCATGGCAGGGGTGAAAAAGTTAAAATATTCAAGATGAATAGAAGAAAACATTATAAAAAATCGCAAGGACATAGACAGAGTTTTACAGAAATTAAAATTGATAAAATAATTGTTAAATAAGGGTTTTTAATGGCACATAAAAAAGCAGGCGGTAGCTCTAGAAACGGTAGAGATTCAGAATCTAAAAGATTAGGTTTAAAAATATTTGGAGACCAACACGTCAAAGCTGGTGGAATAATACTTAGACAACGTGGAACTAAAATGCACCCAGGTGAAAATGTTGGGCTAGGAAAAGACCATACATTATTTGCTAAGGTGGCTGGCAAGGTTAGCTTCACAACCAAAGGCGCTTTAAAAAGAAGGCTAGTTAACGTTTCGCCTTCATAAGGAAAAAATAATTCTAATTAAAGCCCTGTCAGATGATAGGGCTTTTTTATTTGGTGGTATCTGATGAAGTTTATTGATGAAGCAACTATAAATATTTATGCCGGTGACGGTGGAAATGGTATTGCTACCTTTAGACGGGAAAAATATGAGCCTATGGGGGGTCCCAACGGAGGGGATGGGGGAAGAGGCGGAAATATATTTTTTGAAGCAGATGAAAATGTAAATACTCTAATAGATTTTAGGTATGTAAAAAATTATAGAGCCCAAAGAGGTGAAAATGGTAAAAGCTCAGAGTGTTATGGAGCAGGAGGCTCAGATCTAACACTAAAAGTGCCAGTAGGGACACTTATTACTGAAAAACAATCAGGACAAATATTTGCTGATTTCAATCAGCATGGAATCAGGAAACTTTTGGCAAAAGGAGGAAAGGGTGGCTTAGGTAATGTTCACTTTAAATCCAGCACAAACAGAGCACCAAGACAATTTACAGAAGGAGAGCCAGGGCAGGAATTTGAGCTATATTTAGAGCTAAAGGTATTGGCAGATGTAGGTTTATTAGGAATGCCCAATGCTGGAAAATCGTCTTTAATTCGTCAAGTTTCAGCTGCAAAACCAAAAATTGCAGATTATCCATTTACTACATTACAACCAAATCTAGGTGTAGTGAAAGTTTATGATCAAAAAAGTTTTGTAATGGCAGACATTCCTGGTTTGATTGAGGGGGCCTCTGATGGACATGGCTTAGGACATCAATTTTTAAGGCACCTATCCCGAACAAAAATATTATTGCATTTAGTTGACGTAGCGCCATATGATGAAAGAATAGATACCATAGAAGAAATTAAAAAGATTATTCTTGAATTAAAAAAATATGACGAAGAATTATACAAAAAACCAAGATGGTTGATTTTAAATAAAATTGATTTAGTAGGCGACATTGATCAGATAAAAGATAAAATTATTAACGAGTTAAATTGGAAATCACCAATATTTTCGATATCAGCTATTAATGGTGAAGGTTGTAAAGATTTGACTAGAAAAATTATGGATTATATTGAAACTATATAAAATATGAAAAAATTTAAATTTTCTGAATCAAAAAAAATTGTTATAAAAATCGGTACAAGCACCATAACTAATAATTTGGGGTTTGATGAAGAGTTTTTAACTAAATTATCTTCAGAGGTATCTGGTTGGCTTGATAGTGGGATTGGGGTGGTTATTGTTTCAAGTGGCGCAGTTTTTGCTGGCCTTAAAAAACTCAAAGTAGAAGTAAAGCCTAGTACCTTAAGTGATCTTCAGGCTGCTGCAGCTGTAGGTCAAATGGATTTAGCCCAAGCCTATAAAGATGCATTTATGCAAAACAAAAAAATTGCTGCTCAAGTTTTATTAACTCATGAAGACTTGAGTGATAGAAAAAGATATTTAAATGCGCGATCAACAATAAATAACTTAATTGGAAGAGGGGTAGTTCCGATCATTAATGAAAATGATACTGTTTCAACTGAGGAAATACAATTTGGTGATAATGATAACCTTGCAGCAATGGTGGCCAACCTCATCGAAGCAGATTATCTAGTTTTATTAACTGACCAAGAAGGTTTATTCTCTGATGATCCTACTATCAATAAAAATGCCTCTCTTTTAGAAAAAGCTTTTACTGATGATAAACAACTTGATTTAATAGCAAAAAAAACATCTTCAGCTTATGGAACAGGAGGTATGGCTACAAAAATTGAAGCTGCTCGAAGAGCGTCTTTAAGCGGAACGCATACCATTATTGCAAATGGAAAAACGCATGAAACATTATTTAAGCTATTTAATGATAAGTCGGTGGGTACTTTTTTAGAATCAAGGCTTGAAAAAAAATTAGCAAAAAAAAAGTGGCTTGCTGATAACCTTAGAAGTTGTGGAAAATTAATTTTAGATGAGGGAGCGTCTTTAGCTTTATTGGACAAGGGTAAAAGTCTTCTCCCTGTTGGTGTTTTAAAGGTTGAAGGTAAGTTCGAGCGAGGTGAAGTTGTTATTTGTATAGATCATATGGGTAAAGAGATAGCTAAAGGTCTAGTAAATTATAGCTCAGATGAATCAAAAAAGATTTGTGGAATATCAAGTAACGAAATTAAATCTGTTTTAGGCTTTGTAAATGAGGTTAATATTATTCATAGAGATAATCTTGTAATTCTTTAAAATCTTAAGGGGGAGAAATGAATAAAGAAAAAGTGGTTGTTGCGATTGTGATGGGTTCAGACAGTGATTGGCCAACAATGAAGCATGCGGCAACAATTTTAGATGATTTCGGAATTAATTATAAAGCCGAGGTTGTTTCTGCTCATAGAACGCCTGACCTTATGTATTCATTTGCAAGCGATGCAGAATCGAATGGGTTTAAAGTAATTATTGCGGGCGCCGGAGGCGCTGCTCATCTTCCTGGTATGATTGCCTCTAAAACAAACCTTCCTGTATTGGGGGTGCCCATTAAAACAACTTATTTAGAAGGCAAAGACTCATTGCTTTCTATCGTACAAATGCCAAAAGGGATCCCTGTTGCAACTTTTGCAATTGGCGAAGCAGGAGCCTATAATGCTGCACTTTTTGTAGTGAGGCTACTTTCAGAGCAAAATAAAGACCTTAAAGATAGGCTTGAGGAGTTTTCAAAAAATCAAGAGCAAAAAGTTTTAAATATGAAATTAGAAAGCTAATAAGTATGGATAAAGTTATAAAACCAACTTCTATGTTGGGTATGTTGGGGGGCGGTCAACTAGGAAAATTTTTTGTTATTGCTGCCCAAAACTTGGGATATCAAGTTACCGTTCTTGACCCTGATCAAAAGAGTCCTGCTGGAAAAGTTGCAAATAAGCATATTTGTAGTTCATTTTCTGATCAAGCTGCACTGGATTTGATGAGCAAAGAATGTATGGCAATATCAACTGAATTTGAAAATATTCCTTCAGAAACCATTAAGTATCTTGAGCAGAAAGTAAGAACCCACCCAAATTCAAATGCAATTTCAATCGTCCAAAGAAGAGTTGAAGAGAAAAAATACATTAAAGAACTTGGGATTCCAATCGGCTCGTATGAACCTTTAAAGTCAAATCAGTTTTTTCTTGAGTTTAAAGATACACAAATTTTTCCAGCAATTCTTAAACAATCACAATTTGGATATGATGGGAAAGGCCAAACTCATGTAAATAGCATAAATGAAGTTAAAGCTATTTTTGACAATTCAAAAGAAAAAGAATTTGTTTTAGAGAAGAAATTAGATTTAGATAAAGAGATTTCTGTAGTCTTGTCTAGATCGCTAAATGGGGTAACAAAAATATTTCCTGTAATAGAAAATCAGCATAAGGCAGGTATACTTGATTTATCTATCGTCCCAGCAAGAGTTAGTGAGGATTTTAAAAAAGAAGCTACAGCTTATGCCTTGGATATAGCTAATAATCTTAATTATGTAGGAACGATTGCGGTAGAATTTTTTATATCTGAAAATAAGCTTTATGTAAATGAGATTGCACCTAGACCCCATAATTCGGGGCACTTTTCTTTGGATGCTTGTAATGTAAGTCAATTTGACCAGCAGGTGCTTGCGCTTATAGGGAGAGATCTTGAGGATATTAGATTAGAAAAAAATGCTGTGATGTTAAATTTATTAGGCGATTTATGGTTACAGAATGGAGAAATTAAAAAACCTAAATTTGAGGAAGTGGAAGGTAATGATATAAACATACATTTATATGGAAAAGATTCCCCAAGAATAGGTCGTAAAATGGGTCATATAACGCTCGTTGGGGATGACATTGAGAATTTAATTATAAAAGCAGAAGAAATTAGATCTAAACTATGGCGATAGTAATAAAATAATCAAGTAATTACATAGATTTGATTGCAGAGTTAAGTCTAGATTTATGTCGAGCAGCCTTATTTTTATGAATAATTTTTTTATCAGCAATTCTATCTATAACTGAAACATTTTCATCAAAAGCTTTTTTTGCGACCTTGCTATCACCACCAGCAATGGCTAATTTAATTTTCTTAATAGCCGTTCTAAGTGTTGAGCGAAGCCCGGTGTTATGAGCTCTTTGTTTGACTGTTTGCCTTGCTCTCTTTCTTGTTTGTGCCGTGTTGGCCATGAACTATTTCCTTACAACAAATTTTAAGTTGTGTATTCTATCTATTTTATTAGCTTGATACAAGTTTATTTGAATGAATTTCATAAATTTGGCTAAATAATTGATTGAACATAATAAAATTGGTTCTGTTACCGTGATAAAATCATCAGAATCTAAATAAAAAATAGTTGCCTATGAACTTATTTAAAACATTCTTTGGTATTGGGGGAATGACAACAATATCAAGAATCCTTGGGTTTATTAGGGATACAGTTATTGCAAGAATTTTTGGAGCTGGGCTTGCTAGTGATGCATTCTTTGTTGCATTTAAAATTCCAAATTTATTAAGAAGAATATCTGCTGAAGGCGCGTTTACCCAAGCCTTCGTTCCCATATTAACCGAGTATAAGACACAAAACTCATCACTCGAGGTAAGAGCCTTCGTAAATAAAATTTCTACCCTATTAGGCCTGTTCCTTGTTTTGATTACAATCTTAGGAATCTTTGGGGCACCATGGATAATTTATATAACAGCACCTGGGTTTGTATCCAATCCTGAAAAATACAATTTAACTGTAGATTTACTAAAAATTACATTTCCTTATATATTTTTTATTTCTCTTGTTTCTATGGCAGGAGGTATCCTAAATACATTTGGTAAGTTTATCGTTCCGGCTTTCACCCCTGTTTGGTTAAATATCTCTTTTATTATTGGTGCATTATATTTCGCTGAATTTTTTAGTGAGCCAGCTTATGTTCTCGCTTGGTCAGTTTTCTTTGGTGGTATTTTTCAATTAATCTTTCAAATTCCATTTTTAAAACAGATAGGCTGTATACCAAAACTAGATTTTAATTTTAAAGATGCAGGTGTTTGGAGGGTATTAAAATTAATGGGCCCATCTATATTGGGTGTTTCTGTTGCTCAGATTTCACTTCTTATCAATACAATCTTTGCTTCATTTTTATCTGTGGGAAGCATTTCTTGGCTTTATTATGCAGATAGATTACTTGAGTTTCCTGCAGGAATTTTAGGTGTAGCCTTAAGTACCATGCTTTTGCCAAGCTTATCTAAAAGTTTATCGAATAAAAATAAATCTGAGTATTCTGAATTAATTAATTGGGCACTAAAATTAGGTATTTTGTTAGCTGCACCTGCAGCGGTAGGTCTAGCAATGCTTGGAGTACCCTTAATTACGACTCTTTTTTTCTATGGTGCATTTACTGAATATGATATTTTGATGACTCAAACAGCGCTTCTTGCCTATAGTATTGGATTGGTAGGTTTAATTTTAATTAAAATTTTAGCCCCAGCTTTTTATGCGCAACAAAATATTAAAACGCCAGTAAAAATTGCAATTTTTACTTTATTTTGTACTCAGGTTATGAATTTATTATTCGTAGGCTATTTAAAACATGCGGGGCTTGCTCTAGCGATTGGTTTAGCAGCATGCATTAATGCTGGTTTATTGTTTTATTATTTAAGGAAGGAGAAAGTTTTTAAATTAAACCATGATTGGGGAAGATTTCTTTTTAAAATACTTATTTCGTTGAGTTTAATGGTTATTAGTTTATTTTTCCTCCGGGGGACTTTCGAGGAGTGGGTAGATTATTCATTTTTAGAAAGATTAGGTAATTTAATATTCATAATCCTAATTAGTGGAATTATTTATTTCACAAGCCTAAGATTATTAGGCTTTGATTTTAACGGTTTTTTTAAAAAGACCCTTAATTCGTTGTGATTATAGTAAGAGATTTAAATTGTGAGCAACCTCCTTGCGTAATTACAATAGGTAATTTTGATGGAATACATTTGGGCCATCAGGCTTTATTAAAGGAAGTAAAAAAAAGAGCATCTAATTTAGGGTTACAAAGTGCAGTGATGACTTTTGAACCCAATCCTAAAGACTTCTTCTCTCCAGATAATATACAAACACGTATTTCAAGTTTGAGAGAAAAAATAGAATTTTTTTACAAAATAGGCTTTGATCGAGTTCATATTGTTAAATTTAATCAAAAATTTTCACAGCTCAGTAAAGAGGCATTTATAAAAATTTTAGTTAAAAATTTAAAAGTAAAAGAAATTGTTGTTGGCGAAGACTTTTGTTTTGGAAAAGGGAGAGAAGGAAGCTTAAAAGACTTATCAGATAACGATATCAAAATGAATATCCAGAATAAAGTCATCATGAATAGTAATAGGGTTTCAAGTACTTTAATAAGGCAGTTTTTAGCTCATGATAATCTTGAGGAGGCAAATCAGTTTATTGGAAGACCTTACTCAATTTCTGGAAAAGTTATTCACGGTGAAAAAAGAGGAAGAGAAATTGGTTTTCCAACTGCAAATATCCATATGAAGCATAATCGACCTCCATTAAGTGGTGTCTTTGCTGTAAAATCTGACAAATACTTTGGTGTTGCCAATTTAGGTTTTCGTCCTACTTTTGAAGGGGATAAAAAATTGCACCTTGAAGTACATTTTTTAAATTTTTCCTCAGATCTTTATGGGCAACACATAAGCATAGATTTTTTGAAAAAATTAAGAGGTGAAATAAAGTTTTCCTCAGTGGAAAAACTAAAAGAACAAATTGTAGAAGATATTAAAAATGCAAAACTTTTTTTTGATAAACAAAATTAATGACCGAAATTAATAAATATAAACTTAATCTCCCTGAAACTAGTTTTCCAATGAGAGGTAATCTTGCGAAAAGAGAACCTGATTGGCTAAAGAGCCTAGAAGATAGAAAAATCTATGACTCCATAAGAAAAGCTAGACGGGGGATGAAGAAATATATTCTTCATGATGGTCCTCCTTATGCGAATGGTAATATTCATATTGGTCATGCAGTCAATAAAATATTAAAAGATTTCATAATTAAATCAAAAACTTTTTCTGGCTTTGATGTTCCCTTTGTGCCTGGGTGGGATTGTCATGGTTTACCCATAGAGTTGGTCATTGAAAAAGAATATGGGAAAAATTTAAACCCAAAAGAATTTAGAAGGCTTTGTAGAGCTTATGCAAAGGAGCAGGTAGAAAATCAAAAGAAAGATTTCAAGAGATTAGGTGTATTTGCGGAATGGGATAGGCCATATCTTACGATGGATTTTAAAATTGAAGCAAACATCATAAGATCACTAGCAAAAATTTATGACAATGGATATTTATATCAAGGCGGTAAGCCAGTCAATTGGTGTACTGATTGTGGGTCTGCCCTAGCTGAGGCTGAGGTAGAATATGAGGATAAAAAATCTACAGCAATAGATGTGGCATTTAAGTGTATTGATAAAGCAGTCATAGAAAATATTTTTAATTACAAAATTAATAAAGATATTTTTGCGGTTATTTGGACAACTACTCCATGGACTCTTCCGGCGAATGAAGCAATTAGCGTAAATCCAAAACTTCAGTATGGATTATACGAAATTGAAGATAAAGCGTTTATCCTCTCAACTGAGCTAGCAAAAGAAAAGTTATTATCATATAAACTCGAAGGCAGCCTCAAAGCCTCCTGTATCGGAGAAGCACTTGAAAATGTTCAATGCCGTCACCCATTCAAAGAAAAAAATGTGCCAATAATATGTGGTTCACACGTCACAACAGAATCTGGAACAGGTTTAGTCCATACTGCACCAGCTCATGGTGTGGATGATTATGTAGTAGGCAGTCGTTACGACCTTCCTGTTGAAAGCCCTGTAGACAAGGACGGAAAGTTTTTAAAAGATACAGATATAGTTGGATCTCTTAATGTTTGGGATGCAAATAAAAAAATTATTGAGATACTTGAGGCAAAAAAATCACTCATATCCATAGAAAAGTTTACCCATAGTTATCCTCATTGTTGGCGACATAAAACACCAATTATTTTTAGAGCGACAGAGCAATGGTTTATTGGAATGGATGAGAAAAATAAAAAAAACCATACCTTACGTAATCAAGCTGAGGAAGAAATTAACAAAACCAGTTTCTTTCCAAATTGGGGTGAGGGAAGGCTAAAATCTATGATTGAAAAGAGGCCAGATTGGTGTATTTCCAGACAAAGGTCGTGGGGTGTACCAATACCCATATTTTTAAATAAGAAAACAAATTTACCACATGCTAATACACTTTCATTTTTTGAAGAGATTGCAAATAAGGTTGAAAAGGATGGGATGGACGCTTGGTTTGATCTAGATCTTGATGATATTCTAGGTGATGATGCTTCAGATTATATTAAATCAACTGATACATTAGATGTATGGTTTGATTCTGGAACAACTCATCAGTCTGTAATTAAAGATAGAGAAGAGTTAAGTTATCCTGCAGACCTATATCTTGAAGGTTCTGATCAACATAGAGGTTGGTTTCAATCAAGCCTTCTTACTGGATGTGCAATCAGTAGTGAAGCTCCATTTAAAGGGTTATTGACTCATGGGTTTGTAGTTGATGGTGAAGGTCATAAAATGAGTAAGTCTAAGGGAAATGTAATATCACCTCAAAAAATTATTAATCAATATGGAGCAGATATTTTGAGGTTATGGGTTGCTTCAACTGACTACTCTGGAGAGCTTAATATTTCCGATGAAATTATGAAAAGAGTCGCGGATAGTTACAGAAGAATAAGAAATACCTTAAGATTCCTTATTTCTAATATTGAGGATATAGATAAAGAAAAAGAAATAATGGCACCAGAAAAAATGTTGTTTATTGATAGATATGCTTTGTATCAATCTAAGATTCTTCAAGAATCAATAATTAAAGATTATGATGCATTTAATTTTTATTTAGGAGTACAAAAATTTGTTTCTTACTGCTCAGAAGATTTGGGAGGTTTTTATTTAGATGTAATTAAAGACAGACTTTACACAATGAAAGAAAGCTCGCATGGGCGTCGATCTGCACAAAGTGCATTATTCCACATTACACAGTCTTTGATCAGGATAATGGCTCCGATTTTAAGTTTTACAGCTCATGAAGCCTTTGAAGTGATATTCAAAAAAAATAAAAAAAATATTTTTATAGAAAATTGGTATCAATTTCCAAAAAATTTGATTCAAGATAAAGAAGTGAGTGATTGGAATAATATTTTAGAAATTAGAGGGCTAGTTAACAAAAAAATTGAAGAGCTCAGGGAAAAGGGCAATGTGGGATCATCGCTTCAGTCTGAAATTGAAATTAATGCGCCTTCAGAAACTTATAAAAGCTTAAAGGTATTCGAAAAAGAATTGAAGTTTATTTTTATTGTCTCAAAAGTTAGTTTAAAGGAAGGCAATAAACTTGAAATCAAGGTAAATAAAAGCCAGTATAAGAAATGTGAGAGATGTTGGCACTACTGTGAGGACGTTAGTCATGATGACCAACATAAAGAATTATGCAGTAGATGCATAAATAACCTTTTCAAGGAAGGTGAAGCAAGACTTTATGCTTAAACTATATCTAATAAGTGCACTTATTTTTATATTAGATATTCTAACTAAAAATCATGTTCAAAAAGTCATTCCATATGGAGAAAGAATTGAGGTAAATTCTTTTTTTAGTTTTGTACATTTTCAAAATTCAGGCGCAGCATTTAACTTTTTGAGTGATCAAGCAGGATGGCAAAGATATTTTTTAATTACCGTTTCAATATTTGCTATTTTTTACATACCATTCCTAATTAACCAAAATAAAAAAAATATGCCAGTTGTATTAGGTCTTATCCTGATTCTTGGAGGAGCTTTTGGTAATCTTTATGATAGAGTATTTTATGGCTATGTTATTGATTTTATTTATTTAAATGTGGGCCAATTTTATTGGCCAGCATTTAATATTGCGGACAGTGCAATTTCGATCGGTATATTACTATTTCTTTATGGGTCCTTTAAAAATTATAAAAATCTGAAGCTGAAGGGGAAGGTTTGATTCAGATTTTTGGAAAAATATCAGAATTAACAAGTGGACGAAGGCTTTATGATATCACTCCTAAAATTATAGATTGGATTGAGTCGGAAGAAATTAAATCAGGCTTATTGACATTAAATATTAAACACACATCCGCAAGCCTTTTGGTAAATGAAAATTATGATTCTGATGTTTTATATGATCTGGAAAATTTCTTATCAAAGTTAGTTATTGATGGAGATGAATCATATAGTCATACTTCAGAGGGGCCAGATGACATGTCTGCGCATATACGGACTGCACTTACACAAACAAATTTATCTTTCTCTGTCAGAAATAAAAAATTAAACTTAGGAACTTGGCAAGGAATTTTTTTATATGAACATCGATTTGGAAGTTTTAATCGATGTGTCGACTTACATTTTATTGGTGAGTAGATTTATTTAGTCCATTTAAGGGGATTGAAAGGTTTTCCATTGTGCCTTAATTCATAATAAAGACCATTGTATTTATTCCCACCACTATTACCGGATAATGCGATGACTTCCCCGCCTTTAATGTAATCACCTTTTTGTTTTAAAAGTGAATCATTATTACCATAAAGGCTCATATAATTTTTTCCATGATCAATAATGATAATATTTCCAAATCCTCTTAACCAGTCAGAAAAAACAACTTGACCAGAGGCAACAGACTTTACATTTGAACCCTCTTCAGCCTTTATGAAAAGACCTTTCCATCTGGTTCCTGTATCCCATCTCTTTGAATTATACTTATAGACAACTTTTCCTTTAACAGGCAGATTGAGTTTCTTTTTAAGTTTTGCAAAATTTACTTTATAAGCTTTTATATCAACAACTTTTTTATCATCGATAATATCTTTTTTTTCAGCCTTTCTTCTTTTTTCTTCAGCTTTAAGCTTTAACATTAAATTTTTTACTAGAGAAGTTAATTTTTTTTCATCTTGTTCTAACTTAAGTTTCTTACTTTTTTGTGATTTAAGTTTTTTTGTAATTTTGTTTAAAGTTATTTTCTTGGCCTTTTTCTTTTTCTCTAATTTCTTTGCATTCTTTTCTTTTTCTTTTCTTAATTTAGAGACAGATTTAAGAATTTTTTTTGTTGATTTTTTTGTTGCTGTGATTTTTTCTTTAGTTTTATTAATCTCAAGAATATTTTCATTTTGTGCTTTGGTGAGAAATCCAATATAGTTAACTTGCCTAGATACTTCGTTTGGATTTTCCCCTTCAAGGAATAATTGTAAGTAGCCTGGTTTTGGTTTTATATAAGATTGATAGAGTATTTCATTTTGTAACTTTTTTCTTTCATTCATCTCCGCTTCTAATTTTTTTAATTTTTTGTTTAGTTTGGCTAATTTCTTTTTGTTTGCTTTTTGCTTCTTTTTTACCTTATAAATTTCTTTTTTTGCTGCACTTATTTCTTTCTCATGTTTTTTTAGTGATTTGTTTAATCCTTTTTTAACTTTTGAATTTTTTTTAATCTCTTTATCAATTAAATTAATTTGTTTTTTTATTTCAGTTAGGTTGTTTTTAGCGTCGTCTGTTTCACCCGCTCCAAGTGAAAACGAAATGATTAAAAATATAAGAGTGAGGAGTATTTTTTTAAATTTATAGAAGTAATTATGATTCAATTAAATTTTTTCCAGTCATTTCTTTTGGTTTTCTCTCGCCCATTAACTCAAGGATTGTAGGTGCTATATCTGCAAGAGTCCCCCCGTCTTTAATTTTTTTAATTTGCTTGCCTACATATAAGAATGGCACTTTATTTATTGTGTGTTGAGTATGCTTTTGTTGATTTTTTTTATCCATCATTTCTTCTGCGTTACCATGATCGGCAGTAATAATTATCTGCCCTCCAACCTTTTTAATTGTTTTAAAAATTAATCCAATACACTTATCAATTACTTCAATCGCCTCAATTGCAGCTGCTAAATTTCCTGTATGGCCAACCATATCTCCATTTGCATAATTACAAACAATTAAATCATAATTTTCTGACATGATTGCCTCATTTAATTTATCTGTAATTTGATAAGCACTCATCTCTGGTAATAAGTCATATGTTTTGACTTTTTGTGATGGAATCAAGATTCTATCCTCACCCTTATAGCTTTCTTCATGACCTCCATTAAAGAAAAAAGTTACGTGAGGATATTTTTCTGTCTCAGCTATTCTAAGTTGAGTTTTATTTAATGCTGATACATATTCACCTAAAGAATTTTTAATATTAATCGGTTTAAATATACATTGAGATTTTTTTTGTCTTTCATCGTGGCTAGTTAATGTAAAGTAGTCTATATTTTTTGGTGAAGAGGTACGTTCAAAATTATCAAATGCTTCATCTAAAATACTATTGGTTAATTGCCTTGCTCTATCAGATCTAAAATTCATAAAAACAACCATATCGTTATCCTGAATTCCTGTGTAACTTTCAGTAGATTTTATTAAAGTAGGATAAACGAATTCGTCAAACTCATCTCTCTTATAGGCTTTCTCGAGTGCTTGTTGAGCCGAGGGTGCTGTATATTTTGAGGATGCTTTTACAATTGCATCATAGGCTAAATTTGTCCTTTCCCATCTGTTGTCCCTATCCATAGCATAAAATCTTCCTGAAACTGTTTTAATTTCTCCAAGACTTATTTTATTGCAAAAATCTTCTAATTTTTTTATGTACATTGATGCAGATTTTGGAGGCGTGTCTCTTCCATCCAAAATTGAATGAATAAATACTTTCTTAACATTTTGATTTTTTGCGTGTTTTACTAAGGCTAGTATGTGATCTATGTGGCTGTGAACTCCCCCATCAGATAAAAGTCCAAAAATATGCAATGCATTATTATTTATTGAAACTTTATTTAGACCTGCGTTTAAAACTTCATTTAAAAAAAAGCTTCCATCATTAATTGACCCATTAATTCTGTCTAGGTCTTGGCTTATAACTCTGCCTGCCCCAATGCATAGATGCCCAACTTCAGAATTTCCCATTTGCCCCTCAGGAAGACCAACATAAGATTCTGATGCATCTATTAAGGTATTTGGATAATTTTTTCGTAATAGGTCCCAGTTTGGGGTGTTTGCTTGAGAAATGGCATTATATTCAGCCTCATCCTTATGCCCAAAGCCATCAAGAATTAGCAGTAATAAAGTATTTTTTTTCATTTTTAGTCTTGGAAATGAATTTTTGTTTGTTCTATACGTCAATTATAATACTAAAAAGTATTAATTATTTATCTATTAAGGTTAGCTCATGAAAGAAATACTAATGTACAGCTCTCAATTTTGCCCTTATTGTGTAAATGCGGAGAAACTTCTGCAAAACAAGGGAGTAAAAAATATAAAAAAAATTATGGTTGATGAAGATCCCGCTTATATGGATGAGATGATTAAAATCACTGGTGAAAAAACAGTGCCCCAAATTTTTATTGGTGAAAAACATATTGGTGGATTTGAACAACTTAGATCTATAAATAAAGAAGGAAACCTTGATAAATTAATTTTTAATAAAAAATAATAAAAGCAAATTATTTATTATTACGTGTTTAGGGGATAGAATGACGTTTTAAAATAAACAATTTAATTCAATTAGGAAGGCAAATGGCTGAAGATAAAAAAACAAAGAAAAAAACCGCAACTAAAATAGATGCATCTGAAACAAAAAATCAGGGTCCTGGATTTGGTATTGAAAAACTATTTCTTAAAGATGTATCAGTTGAAATTCCAAACTCACCTGAAATTTTTACAAATAGAGAAGCACCTCAGATCTCAGTCGAGCTGAATAATGCAGCAAAACCACTTTCAGACGGTTACTATGAAGTAAGTTTGCAAATTACAGTAACCTCTAAGCAATCCGAGGAAACAGCATTCTTAGTTGAAGTTACACAATCAGGTATTTTTAAAATCCTAAATGTACCTGAAGACGGTATGGAAATGGTTTTAGCTATTACATGTCCAAATATTTTGTTTCCCTATGCAAGAGAAGCTATTTCAGACTTAGTTACTAAGGCAGGTTTTTCACCTGTAGTTCTTAACCCAATTAATTTTGAAACTATGTATATGCAACAAAAAGAGAAAGCAGCAGGAACCGCTAAAAAGGCAAATTAATTTGTCCAAAAAATTTTATAAGGGAGCTTTATTTTTTGCTCTTGCTTTTGCTAGTTTTTTTGTGCAAGCAGATTTCATTTCTGTTAAATCAAAACAAGCTATCTTGTTCGAAGGACCTTCAAACACTACTGAGAAAATGTTTATTGTTACTGAGGGTTATCCATTGGAAGTCCTTGTAAGCCTTAAAGACTGGAAAAAAGTTAAAGATCATAATGGAAAGATTAGTTGGATAGAGGCAAAAAATACTCAAGATGAAAGAACTGTATTAATTTTAAAAGAAAATACAGTCATTTTTAATCAAGCTAATGATAAAAGCCACAAGCTAGCAAACATAGAAAAATTTGTAGTGTTGAGGTTAAATTCTGCAATGCTTATTGGTGAATGGGCGCAAGTTAAAACTCAAATAGAAGGTCTTGTAGGTTTTGTTAACTCAAAAGAAGTATGGGGTTTATAGGGTGAGGGTTTGTGTTCTAGGGGCAGGTGCTTGGGGAACTGCACTAGCTATTCATTTATCAAAAAAAACTAAAGTGACACTTTGGGCAAGAAATACTAGCCACCTTTCTGGAATGAAAAAATCAAGATCAAATCCTAAATATTTAGGTGATTTTAAATTTCCTGATTTACTCTCACTAAGTGATAATTTTCATGAAGCAGTGACTAACTGCGATTTTATTTTATCAGCAATTCCAACATCTGGGTTCAGAGAAGCGCTTAAGCAATTAAAAACCATTGATTGTAATAAACCTATTTTATGGGCTAATAAGGGCTTAGAGGTTTCATCAGCAAAGCTCCCATTTGAGGTGATACTTGATGAATTTTCAAATGCAGAAAATATTGTAAGTAGTTGGGGTGTTTTATCGGGCCCTAGTTTTGCGGCTGAGCTTATAAGAGGACTACCTACGGCTGTTACAATCGCAACGAACGATAAAGATTTTTCAAGTAATATTGCTCCACTATTTCACCATAATAATATGCGGTCTTATACAAGTAATGATATCGCAGGTGTTTGTGTTGGGGGGGCACTTAAAAATGTCATTGCTATCGCCGCTGGAATTTCTGATGGAATGGGTTTTGGAAATAATGCGCGCGCTGCCCTTATTACCAGAGGCTTAAGTGAAATTAAAAAATTTGGCTTAGAGTTAGGAGCAATGCCTGAAACATTTTCTGGATTATCTGGTATGGGTGACCTTGTCTTAACATGTACGGGAGAATATTCTCGTAATAGAGAAGTTGGCCTAGGGCTCGCAAAAGGGGAGCCATTACAATCAATTTTAGATGGTTTGGGACATGTCGCCGAGGGGGTTTACACGGCAAGAGAGGTCGCTAAACGGTCAAAATTAATAGATATTGATATGCCTATCACTCAACAGGTAAATAATGTTCTTTTCGAGAAAAAATCAGCAAAAGATGCAGTGTTAGAATTAATTGAACGACCAATAAAGCAAGAAATCTAAAATTTAACCTCCGCTTTCAAATTCTAATTGACGCCAAGCTTCATAAATAACTATTCCAACGCTATTTGATAAATTTAAACTTCTGTTGTTTTTGACCATTGGAATCCTTATTCTTTCTTTAATTTTATTAGATTGTAAGATTTCGTCTGGTAAGCCTCTTGTTTCAGGCCCAAAAATAAAAGAGTCATTCTCCTGATAGCTAAAATGCGTATAAATAGATGTAGATTTTGTAGTTGCAGCGAAGATTCTAGTCCTAGCTAAGCTTTTATAGCAACTATCAAATGAATCATATTCTGTGACATTTGCTAAATCTAAATAATCTAAGCCAGCTCTCCTTAAGTTTTTACTACTTATATCGAATCCGTATGGTTTTATTAGATGCAACTTTGAGCCTGTGTTAACGCAAAGACGAATAATATTACCCGTATTTGGTGGAATTTCTGGCTCAAACAGAATAATATTAAACATATGATTAAAATTTATACACTTGTTAATATAATAAATGAAATAGATTAACAATTCATTTATAATGTAATTATATTTTAAAGTATATAGGATTTAATATGACAAAATCAGAATCAGCATTAAAAGAAAAGACTGTTTCATTCATAAATCCAAAAAAAGAACAAAGCAATAATAAAAAAGAGGTTTGGAGTAAAGCGGATATAAAAAAATTTTTCGAAACTCCTTTTAATGATTTAATATTTAACGCTCACCAAGTCCATAGGAGTCATTTTGACCCGAATAGGGTTCAACTCAGCACCTTGTTGTCTATAAAAACAGGAGGCTGTTCAGAAGATTGTGGCTATTGTCCTCAGTCAGCGAGGTATGATACAACTGTCGATAACGAGCCTATTATGCATATTGATGACGTTATTTCAGCGGCTAAACAAGCAAAAGATGCAGGTGCTACAAGATTTTGTATGGGTGCGGCTTGGCGAGGACCAAAAGAAAAGGATATAGGGTTAGTTGAAAATATGATTTCTGAAGTAAAGTCACTTGGACTTGAAACTTGTGCCACACTCGGAATGCTAAAAGATGGCCAAGCAGAAAGACTTAAAGATGCAGGCTTAGATTACTATAATCATAACCTTGATACATCTCCGGAATATTACGGTGATATTATATCAACGAGAACATACCAAGATAGACTGGATACCCTCAGCAGGGTTAGAGATGCAGATATTAATGTCTGTTGCGGTGGCATAGTGGGTATGGGTGAGTCAAGAGAAGATAGAATAAACCTTATCTATCAGCTTGCAAATATGAGCATTCCTCCTGAAAGTGTCCCAATAAATTTACTAACCAAAGTTGAGGGCACCCCTCTAATAGAAGCTCCTGAGCTTGATCATTTTGAGTTTATAAGAATGATTGCAGTAGCAAGAATCTGTATGCCTGAAAGCTTTGTCAGACTTTCTGCAGGAAGGGAAAGTATGAGTGATGGTGTTCAAGCATTAGCTTTTTTTGCTGGAGCAAATTCTATATTTTATGGGGAAGAGCTCTTAACAACAGGAAATCCTGACGTAGAAAAAGATCAGCAATTATTTAAGCGGTTAGACATAAAGCCTATTTAAATGATTCTGTTGGATGATATTAGTAATTCTCTAAAAGATCTAAAAGAGAAATCGCTGCTTAGAAAAAGAGTAGTGATAAATTCCAGAAAAAAAAATTTAATTAAAATTAATGGAAAATGGTTAATTAACTTTTCTAACAATGATTATTTGGGCTTATCCCAAGATATCTCAATAAAGAAAGCTATTATCAATGGTATTAAAAAATATGGTAATGGAGGGACAAGCTCAAATCTTGTCTCAGGCCATACTGAAGTTCATCAAAATATAGAGGGCATTACAAAAAATAATATAGGATTTGAATCATCCATATTATTTTCATCTGGCTATCTTGCAAACTTAGGGCTAATCACGACAATTTCTGATAAAGATTCTTTTATCTATGCAGATAAACTCAATCACGCATCACTAAATGACGCATGTATCTTAAGTAGGGCTAAATTTTTTCGATATCCTCACAATGATATGGAGTTGTTAGAAAGGCTTCTCAAAAAAAATAAAACAAAAAAAAAGAAATTAATTGTCACTGATGGTGTTTTTAGTATGGATGGGGATTTGGCAGATATCCCAAAATTAGTTCAATTAGCTCAAAAGTATGATGCATATTTGTATATTGATGATGCCCATGGATACGGAGTTCTTGGAAAAAATGGACAAGGAATACTTGAGTATTTTGAAAACACAGGGCCAATGAAGAAAATTCCAAGAGATAGGATAATTTACACAATTACACTCAGTAAGGCAGTTGGTGTATCAGGAGCATTAGTAAATGCATGTAAAAATATTATTAATTTAGTTGTAAATAAATCTAGAACATACATCTATACAACTGCAGAGCAACCCGCATTAATTATGGGTGTAGAGCGTTCGTTTGAAATTATAAAAAAAAATTACTCTCTAAGAGAAAGGTTGAATAAGAGTATAAATTTGTTTAGAAAAAATATTAACAAAAAGAATCTTCTAACAAACTCAATCACACCTATTCAGCCATTGATTATCGAAAGTGCTGAAAAAACAATTAAAATTTCAGAAAAGTTAAATTCATATGGGTTCCATGTTCCAGCCATCAGACCGCCAACAGTTCCAAATAAAAGTTCACGTTTAAGAATTTCAATTTCCGCATTGCATTCCCAAGCAGATATAAAAAAGTTAACTAAAGTTATTAATAAAATACTTGATAATGAAAATTAAAGCATATGGAGATAAAGGAGATTCACTTTTATTAATTCACGGGTGGGGGGTGAATAGTGGGATATGGGCTCCGTTAGCAGCTCAATTAAAAAATTTTTTTAAGGTTTATATGATTGATCTTCCAGGGATGGGAAAAAGCTCAACAATCTCACCTTATACATTGGAAAATTTAGCAAAAGAAATTAGAGTTAATATCCCAGTGGACAAGTGCCATATTTTGGGTTGGTCGTTAGGGGGTCAGCTAGCTTTGTACCTAGCAACTAAAATACCTCAGTTTGTTGAAAAAATAATTTTAATGTCTACAACTCCATGTTTTGTTGAAAGGCATGACTGGCCTTATGGCGTAAAAAAACTTTTTTTTAATAATTTTGAATTAGAGGCTAAAAAAAGTATAAATGATACTCTTATGAAATTTTTTTTAATTCAAACAAAAGATATTAAGAATGCAAAAGATACAATGAAATTTTTAAAAAGTAATTTTATTAAATCTACTGATCATAATACTCTTGGTATGCAGGGGGCTTTAAAGATTTTGGGTGAAACAGATTTAAGAAAAGACATAGAAAAAATAGATAAACAATCACTAGTTATTGTAGGCGAAAAAGATAGACTTACCCCTCTAGATGCGTCTATATGGCTAAATAAAAACATTAAAACATCTACGCTCATTAAAATAGCTGGTGCTAATCATATGCCATTTATTAGCCATAAAGAAAAAGTAATTAGTTCAGTAATAAATTTTATCAATGATAATTAATAAAACTATAAAAAGAATTGGGTTTAATCGAGCTGCAATTACCTACGATAAGCATGCTGTATTGCAAAAGCAAATATCAAAAGATTTATTTGATCGTTTATCTTTGATTAAAATAGATCCAAATATTATTTTAGATCTAGGTTCCGGTACAGGGGAGAATAATTCAACCTTTAAATCTATTTATAAAAATAAGAGGATTATTAATTATGATTTTTCTGAAAGAATGCTTGAACAAGCCAAAACTAAAGAGAAAAACCTTTTTGGGTTAAAAGATTTATTTGGAAAGTGTAAAGTATCTTATATTTGTGGCGACATAGAAGAATTACCTTTTGCGAAGAACCTCATAGATCTAGTTTGGTCTTCAAGCTCTATTCAATGGTGTACTGATTTAAATAAAACTTTATCTGAAATTAAAAAATCTTTAAATTTCGGAGGTCTGTTCATATTTAGTACATTTGGTCCTAAGACTTTAAATGAATTATCAAATATCAATAAGTCACTTTCAAATAAAGAAACCGTCAATAAATTTCATGATATGCATGAAATAGGTGACATGCTGATTTCAAATGGTTTCTCAGATCCCGTATTAGATTCTGATATATACACTCTTACCTATAGCAATATTGATAAATTATTTTTAGATATTAAAAATATAGGTGCGACCAGTTCTTATAAATCTGATAAACAAGGCCTAATGGGTAAGGGCCATTTAAAAAAAATTAGCATGGAATATGAAAAATATAAACAATCTGGATTATTCCCGGCAACTTATGAAGTTATTTTTGGGCATGCATGGAATATGAATAAGAATCATAACTTCAAAACATTCGAGATAAAAAGTGGATAATTCTTTTTTTATTACAGGTACTGATACAGGCATTGGAAAAACTTTTGTGACATGTATTTTGATGCATTTTATTAATTCTCAACAAAGAAAGGTGATAGGTATGAAGCCAATTGCTGCGGGAATAGATAGAGTTAATGGTCAGACTGCTAATGAAGATGTTCTTTTGCTTAATGATGAATGTAGTTCTGAGTTAAGTTTAGAAGAAATCAATACCTATTCTTTTACTGAACCAATAGCCCCTCATATTGCTGCCAAAAAGAATAAAATAGAAATAGATTTTAATAAAATAAAATTACATGCAGAAAACCTAAAAAAACAAACTGACTTTCTCTTTATTGAGGGGGCAGGTGGTTATTTAGTCCCATTAAATGAGAAAAAAACTATCGCTGATTTAGTTGATGTGCTTAAAATTCCGATTATTGTTGTAGTTGGTATTAAATTAGGATGCATAAATCATAGTCTTTTAACTGTAGAGGCAATTTTGAGCAGAGGCCAAAAGATATTTGGTTGGGTAGCTAACATTGTTGATGAAGATATGCTCGTGGCTGATGAAAATATTTCTTCACTTAAGCAAAGAATAAAGCAGCCACTTATCGGGACTATTCCATTCAGTCCTGGCAATAAATTTTCTAATTTAAAAAATTATATTTCATGGCCAGTTAATTTATAGAGATTATTGTCTGTTATATAAGTTCTAATTTCCTCAGGTAAAATTTTATTTGTATCTTCACTTAATCTAATTTTTTTCCTTACTTCTGAGGAGGCTATATCTATATAATCCATACAATGCCTATAAATATAACCATGTCTTTTTAATTTTAACTTATAAAAGTCTTTCTCTACATTCTGCTTATATAGCTCTTTTATTTCACTATGCTTAATAAGAGAGAGCTTTGAAATTTTTCTATCGATTAAAATGATGTGAGAGTAATTGAGTAATTTTTTCCAATTTTTCCATGTATTAATTTGTAAAAAATTATCACTTCCCATGATAAAAAAATTTATGGCATTACTTTTTTTAAAGAAATATTTGAGTGTATCAAAGGTAAAAGATTTTTTTGAACCAAGACTTTCTTCTACTTCAAAAGTAGAAACTTTCATTTTTTTATTTGTAAGTGCAAGGTTAATCATCTGTAAACGATGTTTTGCTGGCGTTAAATTCTTTTCTGTAACCGAAATTCCTGTTGGTATGAAGATAAATTCATCAAGACCTAACTTTTTAATTAGGTCATTTGCAATCATCAAATGACCATTATGAATGGGGTCATATGCCCCACCAAAAAGTCCAATAAGGGGAGTTTTTTTTGAGTTATTCTCTAATTTCACCTTGACCAAATACTACATATTTTAATGAAGTGAGTCCCTCAAGCCCGACAGGCCCTCTTGCATGAATTTTATCGGTTGAAATACCAATTTCAGCACCAAGGCCGTATTCGAAGCCATCGGCAAACCTCGTTGATGCATTGATCATCACACTTGATGAATCAACAGCTTTAATAAATTCAAGTCCATTAGCTTCGTTATTTGTAATGATTGACTCTGTGTGTTTTGAAGAATGCTTATTGATATGATCAATTGCTTCCTTTAAAGAGTCGACAATGATGCATGAAATATAAGGGCCAAGATATTCTTCAAAGAAGTCTTGATCTTCAGCAAGTTTTACCTGATTGATAATATGTTTAGTTTTTTTACAGCCCCGAATTTCTATATTTTTTTGATTAAATATCTCATAAATTTTTGGGAGAAAGTCTTTGGCAATTTTGGATGATACAACAAGTGACTCAAGTGTATTACATGTGCCTAATCTTTGCGTTTTTGAGTTATCTACAATAGAAACTGCTTTTCTAATATCTGCAAATTCATCTACATATATATGGCAGTTTCCATCAAGATGCTTAATAACAGGTACAGTTGCTCCATCAGTTATTTTTTGAATAAGACCCTTACCCCCCCTTGGAATAATTACATCAACAAATTCGTCCATACTGATGAGAGTATCAACGAGTTTACGATCTGTAGATTCTATTATTTGCACAGCTTTCTCGGGTAACTTTGATTTAATAAGGGCATCTGTAATCAGCTCCCCTAAATATTTATTGGAGTTTATAGTTTCACTTCCGCCCCTTAAAATAATCGCATTACCTGCTTTTATTGTTAAGGCTGCAGCATCTATTGTCACATTGGGCCTTGATTCATAAATCATTCCGATGACGCCTATAGGCACCCTCATCTGGCAAACCTCAATTCCACTAGGTCTTTTTTGCCTGTTCATTACTTTACCAATGAGATCTTCAAGACATTTTACTTGCAATAAACCGTCACACATACTTTTAATACTGGAATTAGACAATGTCATCCTATCTATAAATGCCTCATCAAAATTACTCTTATTGGCTTTTTCCAAATCCAACAAATTAGATTTTAAAATGCTTTTTTTGTTGTCCTCTAGAGATCTTGCGAGCACTTCAAGAAAATTATTCTTTTGTTCGGTGGTTGCATATGCAAGCTGATGGCTTGATTTTCTTGCACTAACTCCAATATCTCGCATATATTTATCCATTTTTTAAATTGCTCCCTTTATTCATCATTTTTGCAACTCCCATTGAGAATCTATTTATTTCTAACCAGGGATCTCCTATCTTTAAACCTTTGCTTATTTGATCTATCTCCTGAATTTTATTTAGGCAGGCTTTCACTTGTTTAGCACTTAAATTCTTAACCGCGTGGGATGCTAAATTTTGTGAATTTCCGAATAATCTGAGTTTTAAAAAGATATTAGAGTTTGGTTGGTTGGTTGACAGCTTGATTCTTGATATTGCTTTGAAAAACCAAGCAAAAAGACCATTTACCATTACCGGCTGTACCCCTTCTTCTGTAAGATAAATTACTGCTTCATTAGCTTTCCTTAAATTTCCAGTGATGCAATGCTCAATCAAATTAAAACCATCATGTCTCGAACCATTTGTAATATGGGCAGATATTATTTTTTCATTTATTTCCTGATTTGGATAAATTAATTTTAATTTTTTTATATCATTTTCTGCTTGAATTAAGTTACCCATAGAGTAATTCACCAGGAGTTTTTTTGCTTCATTTGTCATGCTAATCTGGTGCAGTTTTATTCTATGCTCTATTGCATCTAATAGTTGTTCATTATTTGGCTCTTCAACATTTAATAAAAGGCAAAAATTTTTGAATAACTCAAACCAATTTTGTTTTTTGTAGTCCTTAAAGTGTTTTTTAAAATAAAAAATGAAATAGTCATCTGAATATTCTTTAATCTTTTGTAATAGAATTTCTTTAATTTCTTTTTTAATAATTCCATCAGCAACATCAATTTCAAATAATCTTTTCTCGCTAAAAAGTGATTTACTATTCAAGATATGGTCTAGATTATGAAGATCAATTCCATTTTCTAGCTTAATTTTAATTTTATCAATGCCATCCTTTTTACATGAATTATTAATATCATCCTTTATAGTGCAAATTTGTACCGCTTCAATACCTACTACAACTAAACAGTTTTTTTTATTTTTATCGAGATTTTCTAAAATATTAGAGGGTGCAAATTTTGCAAACATAATTATTTTGAAAGTGAGAGTTGGGTAGCCATAGTTTTGATTAATTGATCTTCCATACCAGATACCAACCTTTTTTCTTCTTCATCTTTGGCTAAAATATCTGCATCATCATAGGTGTAAGTCCTATTAGCTTCAATTGTGATTGGGTCATTCCAAGGGGTATTTTGATTTTTGAATCGATAGGTAACTTCGTAATCTAGTTGATATTCACTGACTGCACCTGTCCCAGTTAATGATAGGATGGTTTTGGTAAAATTATTTTTTATAATTTCCACAACTTTTTCCGCTTGCGCAGCGTTTTCAATAGAAATTCCTGCTTGTCTAAATTTTCTTTGTAGTGTTTTATTAAAACTTGGGCTTCCACCTGTAATTGAAATTGAATCAAAATTTGCTTGAATATCCCCTCTTAACTGAAAACCACAAGCGCTAAGAAACAATATAAGTGACAGCACAGTTAACTTTTTTAAAAAAATTTGCATATTTAATTTTTAATTACAACATTCACCAATTTATTCTTAACATATATTGTTTTGATAATTTCTTTGCCAGTTGTATATTTCTTTATATTTTCTTGTAGTAGTGCTTTATCTTTTATTTTATCTTCGGAGTCACTAGTTGATATTATCATATTTGCCCTTAACTTTCCGTTGACTTGAATCACGATTGAGACTTCATCTTTTATCAAAGCATTTTCATCAACTTGTGGCCATTGAGATTTTTCGATCGGGTTTTCAGGCCTCAGGATTTCCCATAGCGCTTTTGAAATATGTGGTACAAAAGGATTTAACATTAATATGACATTTTCAAACATTTCTTGTCTCAGTTTAAAAGATATTGTCCGGATATCCTTTGATTTTGTGTATGCATTAATGAGCTCCATAATAGAAGATATAGCTGTATTGAAACTATTACGTCTGGTTAAATCATCTGTAACTTTCTTTATAGTTGAATGAAGTGTGTAGTGTAAATCAGTAATTTCTCCATCACTTATTGATCCTAAATCCTCTTTATTATTTTGATGTGTATAGATCAATGACCAAAGTTTTCTTAGAAACCGATGAGACCCTTCAATACCCTTATCTGACCACTCTAGGCTTTGTTCAGCTGGTGCAGCAAACATGATAAAGAGTCTTGCAGTGTCAGCGCCATATTTTTTTATCAATTCATTAGGGTCAACTGTATTCCCTTTAGATTTTGACATTTTGGTCCCATCTTTAAGAACCATCCCTTGCGTTAATAGCTTTTTAAAAGGCTCAGCTGAGCTCACTAAATTCATGTCAAATAAAATTCTATTAAAAAAACGTGCATACAAAAGATGAAGGATTGCATGTTCTATACCACCAATATAGTAGTCAACTGGCAACCAATTCTTAGCCCGCTCATCGAGCATTGCATTATGTTGATCAAAACTTGCGTATCTTGCAAAATACCATGAAGATTCAAAGAAAGTATCTAAAGTGTCAGTTTCTCTTTCAGCTATTTCACCACATTTAGGACACAAACATTTTTTAAAATCCTCTAATTTTTTTAATGGTGATCCATGTTCATCAATATTAATATTCTCAGGTAATACTATAGGGAGATCTTTTTCATCAACTGGGATATCTCCACATGTTTGACAACGGACCATAGGAATAGGGCAGCCCCAGTAACGTTGTCTTGAAACACCCCAATCCCTCAAGCGATATTGAATTGTCCCCTTTCCTTTTTTTAAGGCTTCAACTTTTTTCGTTATAATTTTTTGCGCATTTATACTTTCCAGACCATCAAATTCATCTGAATTAATCAACTTACCTTTCCCTGTGTACACATGCCCATCTATTTTTTTATTGCTTTTAATTACTTGTGTAATTGGTAAATCATATTTTTTTGCAAATTCATGGTCTCTTTCGTCATGGGCTGGAACAGCCATAATAGCGCCTTCTCCATAGCCCGCTAAAACATAATTTGCAATCCATACAGGAATTCTTTTTTTAGAGATTGGGTGGTAGGCATATAGCCCAGTAAAAATTCCCTTCTTNTCAGCAGTAGCTATATCTGCTTCTGAAACACTTTTACTCAAAGATTTAATAAAAGATAGCACAGNTGCATTNTNGATNANNCGACATAATTCATGTTCAGGTGCTATTGCTAAAAATGTTGCACCCATCAGAGTATCNGGTCTTGTNGTATAAACTTTGATATTTTTTATACTTAGGTTCTTCAAGTCGTTTTTATTGTTATCTCTTAGCGAAAGATCAAATTCAATCTCACAGCCTTCACTTTTACCTATCCAGTTTTTTTGCATTGTTTTGACCTGATCTGGCCAATCATTTAATTCATCGAGGCCATCAAGAAGGTCATCTGCATATTTAGTTATTCGCATAAAATATTGTGGGATTTCTTTTCTTTCTACCGCGGCACCTGATCGCCATCCTTTTCCATCAACTACCTGCTCATTTGCTAATACTGTTTGATCAACTGGATCCCAATTGACTGTTGAGGTTTTTTTATAAATCATATCTTGCTTAAAAAGCTTTAAGAAGAACCATTGCTCCCATTTATAGTATTCCACGGAACAGGTTGAAATTTCCCTTTCCCAGTCTACTGCTAGACCGAGTTCTTTGAGCTGCCCACGCATATGCTCAATATTTTGGTAAGTCCATTTTGCAGGTGCAGTTTTGTTTTGAATAGCAGCATTTTCCGCCGGAAGTCCAAAAGCATCCCATCCCATAGGTTGTAAAACATTAAATCCATTCATCAGTTTGAATCTAGAAATTACATCCCCAATTGTATAGTTTCTGACATGACCCATATGAAGCTTGCCACTTGGATAAGGAAACATTGATAAAACATAATACTTCTCTTTATTTGAAATTTCTGCTGATGAGAATGTTTTGTTTTTATCCCAAAAACCTTGAACATTTGATTCTATTTCTTTAAATGGATATTCTTCGTGCATGCTTATTTTAATTTATCCACTATTTCTGAATTTATATTGTCTGGCTGATTTATCCCATTAATTGAAATAAAGGATAGCTCACTTTGTAGATCTTTATTGGATAAATTTGAATAAAAGTTTACTAAAGGCTCTGTTTGTTCATGATAAGTTTTCAGTCTTTGTATGATTGTACTTTCTTTATCATCGTCACGTAAAACAAGTGGTTCACCAGTTATATCATCGAAGCCATCTTTTTTAGGAGGGTTATTTATAATATGATAAATTCTTCCAGAAGCAGGATGGATTCTTCTGCCAGTAAGTCTTTTAATAATTTCATGGTCTGGAACCGCTACCTCAATTACATAATCAATAGTTATATCTTCATCAATCATTGCTTGTGCTTGCGGAATTGTTCTTGGAAACCCATCAAGAAGAAAACCTTTTTTACAATCTTCTTTATTTATTCTTAACTTAACTAAATCTATTATTAAATCATCTGGAACAAGTTTTCCTTGATTCATAAAATCTTTAGCTTGAAGACCTAATTCAGTTTTGGCCTGAACAGCTTCTCGAAGCATGTCACCCGTAGATATTTGTGGAATATCGAATTCTTTTGTTATGAAAGCGGCTTGTGTCCCTTTTCCAGCGCCTGGCGCACCAATTAAAATTATTTTCATTTTTACTCCTAAAAAACAGTTGAATTATATCAGTTATCAAAATTTATATTTTTTTGCGTAAGATAATTTTCTAAATTTATGAATTGTTCTATTGAGAGTGTTTCAGCTCTTGCACCGGGAGATATCTTAAGACTTAAAAAATCATTATCAAATAATATATTTTTAAAGTTATTACGAATGGTTTTTCTTTTTTTTGCAAAAGCCATTTTGGTAATGAGCTCAAAATTACTCTCACTCATTATCTTTAGTCCAACCCTTTTTTTTCTGATAAGCCTGATAAATGCTGAAGTAACTTTAGGTTCTGGTGAGAACGCTTTTGCAGGTAATTCAAACAATAATTCTGTATCAAAATAATATTGAAGAATAACAGATAACCTGCCAAAAGCCTTTGTCGATGGCTTTGCTGTAATTCTTTCAGCAACTTCCTTTTGTACCATAAAATATAGTTGAGCTTCAGAAGAGTGATTTTTGGTAATTTTAAAAATTATTTCAGTTGCAATGTAATAAGGTAAGTTGCCAATAATTTTATTAAATTTTGTAAAGTAATTCTGATCTATTTCTAAAATATCACCAGCGAATATTGTTATTTTCTTATCATCAATTTTATTTTTTAAGACTTCTACCATGTCAGGGTCAATTTCAATCACCGAGACATGTTTAATTTTTTTTAATATTGGGTATGTGATTGCTCCCTGTCCTGGTCCGATCTCAACTATTTCATCAGATTCTTTTGGGTTTATTTCCTTAATAATTTGATTTATAAAATACGGGTCAACTAAAAAATTTTGACCAAATTTCTTTTTTGCTTTCAATGTTGGTTGTTCGCTAGTTTGATTGCTAATTGAACTGATTCAAAAAAACTACTTGGATCGATTTTATTTGATCCTACAATATCAAGGCCAGTCCCATGATCGACTGATGTTCTTATGATAGGTAACCCGAGAGTCACATTAACGCCTTTTCCAAAGGTAAGTGCTTTGAAGGCTGCTAATCCCTGGTCATGATACATTGCCAAAAAACAATCTGTTTTTTTTATTAGATCTACTGTAAAAGCAGTATCTGCTGGTATTGGACCATTCACTAAAATTCCTTGAGCTTTCATTTTCTCAATAGCAGGTCCTATAATCTTGATCTCTTCATCACCAAATTCACCATTTTCACCACTATGGGGATTGAGGCCTGTAACAGTAATTTTTGGCTTCCTAAAACCAAACTTTTTGATTAAGTCAAAGTGTAGAGTTTTAATAGTACTGCATAAACTTTTTTGAGTTATTTTCTTTGGCACATCTTTTAAAGCGATATGGGTTGTTGCTAACGCTACATTGAGTTTTTTACTTGCTAACAACATCACCTCCGTTCCTTTTGATTTACACATTTCTGCAATATATTCTGTATGACCCGTGAATTTATTTTTATTTGAAGAAAGAATTTTTTTATGAATGGGTAACGTGATTAAGGCGTCAAATTCTTTTTTTAAGCAAAGCTCAATTGATTTTTTCAAACCTTTGAGCTGTTGCATGGAGTTATCTTTTTCAAGCTTCCCAGGGTGAACCGGACTTCTATAATCTATATTAATTATTTTAAGATTTCCGTTTCCCTCATGAACACCCATTGTTTTTGAAAAAACTAAATTTTTTTTATGAAGCAGTGCTCTAGATTTAATTGCATCTCTATTTCCAATGATGGTTATATCGGCATTAAATTTTTTAAATGCTAACATTACGCATAAATCTAATCCAATCCCTCCAGGATCGCCGGATGTGATGATGAGATTAGGAATTTTCTTCATTAGTTTTCATAGAGCCAAATTTCGACGTGAGCGCCTTCCCTAAGCGTTTTTACCCAGTCATTGAATTTGATATCCGTTTTTTGTTTGAGCAAGCTTTCCCTCACTCTTTGTCTTAAAGACTCAGTCGATAAATCCTTTTCCCCTCTATCAGTAACCATAATAAGGTGCCATCCAAGTGCTGTTTTAAAAGGTTGGCTTATTTCATTTAGGTCTAAATTATCCATTTCTTTTTCAAATTCAGGAATAGTATCCCCTGGGTTTAACCAACCTAAATCTCCTTTATTTGCTGCTGAACCATCTTCTGAATATTTTTCAGCGGCTTCAGAAAAACTCATCCCTTCAATGATTAAATTTCTAATATTTTCCAATTTCTTTTCTATTTCGGACTCTGAAACAATCTGATTTTTTTTAAGTAAGATCTGTTTAACTTTGGATTGCTTTACAATTATTGTTTCCATTTCAAATTCTTCTATTTTGTTAAGCTTTAAAAGATGATAGCCAGCTGAGCCAGTCAATGGCTTGCTTATATCACCATCTTTCATTGATAGTAGAGGTTCCAAAAATAAATCGGGTATCTCATCGGAAGTTTTCGAACCCATATCACCACCTTTTTCTGCCATAGGCCCATCTGAATAATTTTTTGCTACCTCTGCAAAAGAATTTTTTTTAAGCTTTTCTAATACTTGTGTTAATTTAAGATTTGTTTTTTCCGAATCAACTTCATCATTATTTTTGATAAATTCAATAAAAATATGAGAAAAATTATATTTAGTTGGCGTTCTTTCCTTTTGAAGTTCAATGAAGTTATCAATTTCAAACTCAGAAATTTTGATATTAGTACTAATTATTCTTCTTTTTACTTGATCAAATATTAACTGCCTCCTAATATCCTCTCTAAAATCAGAAAAATTTGTCCCATCACTTTCAATATCTTCTATCATTTTCTCGATCGAAATTTCATTAGATTTTGCAATATTGTTGATTACATTATTTAGTTGTTCTGGACTTACTGCAATGCCTTGGTTTGAAGCATATTCGAGTACTAATTTTTCAGTGATCAGCTGGTCTAGTGCTTGTTTTGTGATTTTTTTATCACTTGGGACATCTAGTTTTTGCATTAGATATGTTTTTTTAATCTTTTCTTTTTTGTTATCAAGTTCCAATTTTGTGATTGTTCTTGTCTCTGCAATTGCAACTATGCTATCTACTTCAATATATTGTTCGGCAGAAAAAACAGTACTTATCAATAATATATTTTGTAATAGTATGAATGTAAAAATGAAATAAATTTTAGCAATCATCTAATCTAGATTTTTCTCTCGGTACTGGTCAGGCAAATCACTTGCAAATGAACTTCCCTGGACCGTTCTATTCATTTTTTCAAATAAGCTTGACTTATCACCTTGACCGAATGATCCAAGGTCACCAATTTCAAGCATTAAGAAGAAAGTATCGGTAGATGTTTCTGAGGTTGCAAGTTGAAGTCGATGAAACATCATTTGTGCTGACCAACAACCAGCATCATATTCAGCACCCACCATCGATTCAATATCTTGTCTTTCATAAATATCATAATTATAACTTGCTAAGGCTGACCAACCAGAGCTTAGTGGCCATTGACCCGATAATAAATATTGTTTGACATCATACTTACCTGAAGATGGATTTAAGACCATTCGATAAGAAGCATTTAATACTTTACCTGGCTCAGGCCTAAATCTGGCTGCAGCAGTAAACTTGTTAGTTGTATCTTCAGAAAAATTATACTCATAGTCACTTGTGATTTTAAGAGATTTAGTTAAGTTTGCCTGAGCGCCTACAAGAAAATCTGATTTATCACCTTTGTATGATGAATTAGCATATCGATCCTCTTCTAGCACCTTCCTGTCAGATAAATAAAATCTTTGACCCATTGTTAATAACATCCAATCATAACCAGAATCATCTATAACTCTGGTTGTTAAGGCTGTTGTAATTGCATTAGTATCCATCACTCGATCTTTTCCAGAAAACTGATTTTCTTGGAAAATTGTTGTTGTGTTCAATTCATTTAAGGAGGTATCAAAATAAGGAATATCAGATTGATCCTCATATGGTGTGTATGTATAAAAAATTCTGGGTTCTAGTGTTTGAGTAAAATTGTAGCCACTGAGTTTAAATGGTCGATCAAGATATAACCCTGAATCAAGAGAGACTGTTGGAATAGCTAAACTTTTTTGGGAGGTAGATGCATCATCCAGATCGTAGTGCCTTAAATTTGCTATCATTTTAGGTTTAAGAAAACCAAAACTGGCCTCCATCGGAAATGAAACACTTGGAGTTGATGCAATTCTTGAGCCTGTAGCAATATTCTTTGCAGCATTGTTACCGGTATCAAACTGATCATATGAAAAATCAGCACCCGTTTGTAAGAATAATGATTGATCAGCCTTATCTTCCCAGTCTTTCTTGTAGCTTAAATTAAAACTAGGCTTTAACTCGTAAGGCGAAGCTGAAGTTAGATTTTGAAACTCTTGAACCTTCAAGCTTCCTTCAATATCGGAAGAATCATCAGTTTTTTTATAGTCTAGGTGTGCTGTTTGTCTTAAACTAACTTGGCTTGTAACAGCAATGCTTGTTGACATGTCTGCAAAATAATTATTATCGTTACTTTTTACCTTTTCATACTCAACTGTCCCTGAGAAGCCGTTACCAAAATTATGTTGATGTTTGATATCAAGTAAATATCGATTGTCGATATCAGCATCCCTATCTTTGTTCAAGTACTGAATTTCAGAAGTGCCCTTATAATTTTTACTTAAATATCTAAATTCACCATCAAATTGCAAACCACGTTTTTCCATATAGCGACTTGTCAGCGTTGCGTCATGGGTTGGTGATAAATTAAAGTAATATGGTATGGATGTTTCAAAGCCACTTGTGGTTGTTGACCCAGCTGTGGGAAGCAGCCAACCCGACTTTCTTTGAGAGGTGGTTGAAAAATCAACATAAGGTGAATACATAATGGGTACGCCCTTCAATGTGAGTGTTGCATGTTTTGCTTTAATATTTCCAGATGATTGGTCAATAATTGTCTCATCACTTGTGATAAACCATTCATTTTGCCCCGCATCACACGTAGTAACCTTAGCATTTTCTAATTTCTTTTTATCTTCTCCCTCAAGAAATATTTTTGTTGCAGTGCCTCTGAGCTCTTTATTAAATCTAGATGGGGTATTTTCGTTAATATTTGCAACAAAAGATCCATTTGCAATAGATCCTGTGTTTTCAGCTAAAGACATTTCAAGCTCAGATCCTTTGAGCTCAAGATCAGGAGTAGTTATTGTAATTTGGCCTTTTGCGTAGAGTTCCTCAGATATTTGGTCATACTCTATGAAGTCAGCTGTTATTGATTGGTTACCTTTAGAAATTAATGCATTTCCTGAGGCTCTTAACTTTCTGTCTAGTATGCTTTCTAGAGAATCTCCTTCTATAAGGATGTCATTTTCCGATAAATCTTCAATAGAAGACTTTACTTGATAATTTGTTTCATCAGCAAAAACATAAATGTTTTTGATCGAAAAAAATACCAAGAAAAAAATCCAGATTTTTTTTGTTCTAAAATTCAATTTATACTAAACCTGATATAGTCATTTAAAGCCTAATAATTAATTATTAATATTTGTCTTTATTATAAAAACTAATATATAAATCAGTGAGTTGTGGATTATAACTCATGTAAATTAAAAAAGAACTTATTTTATTAACATAGAGGTTTTTGTTTGGACAGTCAGAAAAGAAAAGATTTATTAAAAGATTGGCTCTCAAAAAAATTGAAAATAGATTTTTTATTTTCACCTGCCTCCAGTGATGCAAGCTTTAGAAGATATTTTAGAGTAAAAGCTCAAGATAATAGCTTCATCGTTATGGATGCGCCTCCTCAAAATGAATCAATCGAGTCATTTTTAAAAATTGCGAAATTACTCAGCATAGTTGGGGTGAATGCCCCAGAAATATATGAGGTTGATAAATCTTTAGGATTTATCTTGATGAAGGATTTTGGTGATAAGACTTATTTGGATGTTTTAAATAATGATAATCAAACAGCTTTATATACTGATGCAATTAACTCGTTGATTAGAATGCAGAAAAATATAAAAAGAGGTCTATGTCAAAGTTATTCAAAAAAAATACTTATCGATGAAATGGGTTTATTTATTGAATGGTATTTAAAAAAATATAAATCATATGATTTAAACAAAAAAGAGCATGAAGAATTATTATCTTGGTTTGAAGAAATAAGTATAAAAGTTTTCAGCCAAGAAAAATTTTTTGTTCATCGAGATTTTCATAGTAGAAATTTAATGATCTTAGAATCAAAAAACCCAGGAATCCTTGATTTTCAGGATGCTTTAGAAGGCCCTATAACTTATGATCTTGTCTCGCTCCTGAAGGATGCTTATATTGAATGGGATGAGGAAATTATTCTAGACCATGCGGTTAGGTATTGGGAAAAAGCGAAGACTAGTCAGCTTATTAATAACTATGAGTTCCCAGACTTTTATAAAGACTTTGAGTGTATGGGTATTCAAAGACATCTGAAGGTTTTAGGAATATTTGCAAGACTTTCAATTAGAGATAAAAAAAATCAATATCTTGAAAATATTCCATTAGTTGAAAAATATTTAATGAATGCGACGGAAAGGTATAGCGACTTTCATCAGCTAAGAAATTTTTTGGATAAGGTAATCAAATGAAAGCAATGATTCTGGCAGCTGGAAGGGGAAATAGGATGGGAAGCCTTACCCAAGATAGCCCTAAACCTTTACTCAAAGTAAAAGGAAAATGTTTAATTGATTGGCATCTCCATAAATTAAGCGAGGCTGGTTTTAGGGATATTGTTATCAATGTTTCATATTTATCAGAAAAGATCATTCAATATGTTGGCGATGGCTCCAAGTGGCATTTAAATATTACTATTTCAAACGAATCTGTGGCATTAGAAACTGCTGGAGGGATAAAAAAAGCAATTACATATTTAGGGAGTGAGCCTTTTGTAGTTATTAATGCTGATATTTTTTCAAACTATGATTATCAGAAGCTAAAAAGTATAATTTTTAAAAATACAACACTTGCATATTTGGTGTTGGTTAATAACCCTGATCACAATTTAAAAGGAGACTTTGGTTTATCAAAAGATGGAGCTGTAACAATAAATGCCAATGAGCTTTTGACTTTCTCAGGAATTGCAATTTACGACCCAAAGTTATTTCTTGACTTAGAAAAAGGTAAAAAAATTAAATTATCACCAATATTAAAAAATGCTATAGATAAAAATTCGATTCAAGGTGAATTTTTTGAAGGAAAATGGTCAGATGTTGGCACACCCGAGCGTTTAAAATTAATTAATTTAGGTAAGTAGATGCAATGTTAGATTTTAAAGAATTCAAAAATAGGAGAGAAAAGCTTTCAAGTTTTTTAGGCGATGGAGTTGCTATTTTAATGAACTCAAAAGAGGCTATCAGAAATAGAGATTGTCATTACCCATTCCGTTCAGATAGTTATTTTCATTATCTCTCAGCATTCCCAGAGCCAGATTCAATTATGGTTGTTATCGGGGGTAAAAAACCTAAATCGGTCATTTTTTGCCAGCCCAAAGATGAAATTAAAGAAATTTGGAATGGATATATCCATGGTCCATCAAAGGCTTGTGAAGATTTCTTATTTGATGAGGGATATGCATTGTCTGAATTCCATAATCTTCTTCCTAAAATAATAAAAGGTAAGAAAATATTTTTATTATCGTTAACTGAAAAAAAATCTGGAATCCCATTCTTGACCTCAAAGTGGTTTAGAGAGAATGATAAACAAAGAAAAGATTTATCAGAAATCATTGATGGTATGAGGGTTATTAAAAATAATTATGAAGTAAATATAATGAGGAAGTCCGCAAACATTGCAGCAAATGCCCATATACATGCAATGAAATATACCAAAGCAGATAAGTATGAGTATGAAATTGAAGGTGAAATTTTAAATCAATTCTTTAAAAATAATGCCCGCAATCCAGCCTACTCATCAATTGTAGCATCAGGCATAAATAGCTGTACTTTGCACTATATAGAGAATAATTCGAAGCTTAAAGATGGAGATTTACTGCTAATAGATGCTGGTTGCGAGCTTGAAAGCTATGCTTCAGATATCACAAGAACTTACCCGGTTAATGGGAAATTTTCTTCAGCACAAAAAGAAATTTATCAATTAGTTCTTTTGGCACAAAAAGCTGCCATTGAAAAAGTAAAAGAAGATAATTTTTTTGACGACCCACACAAGGAAGCATTGAAGATTATTGTTAATGGATTGATAGACTTAGATTTTTTAAAGGGTTCAAAGGATGAAATTTATGAAAAAGAGTTATATAAGAAATTCTTTATGCATAGAACAAGTCATTGGCTTGGCTTAGACGTACATGATGTGGGAAAATATATTACAAATACCAAGAAAAAAACGGCTGTTAGGTTAAGCAAGGGTAACGTGCTCACCATTGAACCTGGCTGTTATATTAGGCCATCAAATGAAGTACCAAAAGAATTTTGGGGTATCGGAGTGAGAATAGAGGATGATGTCCTAGTCACATCAAATGGCTATGATGTTTTGAGTAAAAATGCACCAAAGGAGATCGGCGAGCTTGAAGCTATTATTGGAACATTAAATGATTGATTGTGCTGTAATTGGGGGAGGGCCAGTTGGACTTGTATTTGCAATATTAAACCATTCAAATCAAAATAAAATTCAAATATTTGAGGCTAAAAAATGTAATGCTCTTTACCAAGATAGCCGAGCATTGGCTCTTTCAAATGGTAGCAGACTAATTTTGGAGGAAATTGGAGTTTGGGAGAAATTAAAAAAAAATATTACTAATATTAATAGAATACATACCAGTCAAGTAAATTCTTTTGGTAGAACTTTATTAGAGGCAAAAGAATTTAATGAAAAATCCTTAGGATTCATTGTGTCTTATGGAGATCTAATGAAAACTCTCATCGAAAAAATAGAAAAATTAAATAATGTTGAGGTTATTTATGAAACAAAAGTAACAAAATGTTTCGATGATAAGAGTTTGATTCATTTATCACTTCAAAATAAAAATGAAACAAAAGTTTTTCAAAGCAATTTAGTTATTTTGGCAGATGGCGCTAATGATAAAATTGAAGGGTTGGAGCTTCAAAAAAAAATAAAACCTCTTAATCATTCTGCAATTGTTACAAAAGTGTCTACAGAATTACCGCATCAAAATACTGCCTACGAAAGATTTACCGATGAGGGCCCGATCGCATTATTGCCAAATAAAAATAATAAATTTTCATTGGTATGGACTGGCCCAAATGAACATATAGATAAACTTGCCAATTTGAATGAAAAAAGTTTTTTAATCCAACTGCATAAAAGCTTTGGGGATCGTGTTGGAAATTTCAAAGAGTGCGAGAAAAGAATTTCATTCCACTTAAAACATTCAAGTGTTTCAGTATTACATCCAAATATTGTGGCTCTTGGTAATGCATCACAGACTATGCACCCTGTAGCGGGACAGGGACTAAACACCGGTTTTAAAGATGCATACAAATTAAACAAGGCAATTAAAAAATTTAATGACGATAAAGATTTGCAATCAATACTCGATGGATATAAAAAATCAAGATCAGGTGAACAGAGAAAGATACTAGACTTTACTGAAATACTTGTTAATGGTTTTTCAAGTGATCTAGTAGGTTTAAAAAAAGTTAGGGGATTTGCGCTATCATTTTTGGATATTACAAAGCCTATTAAAAATTCTTTTGTAAGAAAGCTGAGTTATGGTGAGTGATATTCAAAATAGCATCATCATCATAGGAGGCGGATTAGTTGGTAATCTTCTTCATCTAATGCTTGAATCAAAAGGATTTACGATAAATCAATTTGAAAAGACCTCTAAATTAAAAAATAGAACCTTTGCATTGTCACCATCCTCAGTAGATTGGCTCAAATCTTTAGGCTTGCCTTCTAAATTTTTTGACTCCCTCAATGACATAAGTAGCATGAAGATTTTTGATAGCACTTTAAGTAATTCAGTTACTTTTGAGAGTGACGACATTGCGAAACCAGCAATTGCTTTCATGGCAAACGAAAAAGATTTTAATGAAGCAATTGAAAAAACATTTAAAAAGAGAAAAACGATAGAAGAGATTCCTAAAGATTATGTAATAAAAAATAAACAAGATCAGGTAATTATAGAGACATCAAAAGAACGATATAAATCATCTATTATTATTGCTTGTGATGGCGTTAATTCATTGGCTCGAGAAAAAATAGAAATTAAGTCGACAAAGCATGATTTTAATCAAACTGCCATCACATTTCAGCTAAAAGTAAAACTTGATAATCAAAATGAGGCCAAGCAATTTTTTTTAAAGGAAAGTATCTTAGCGATTTTGCCTATTAAAAAAGATTTAGTTTCAATTGTTTGGTCTTGTAATTCTCAATTTTATAAAAAAATTAATAGTTTTGATGAAAAGTCTATTGAAGATGAATTAAACCTAACTATCGGTGACTTTTATAAAGATATTAAGGTGGTATCTAAAATAGAATCTTTTCCTTTAACTATGAATAGGGTTGAAAGTTTTTTTAAAGATCGAGTTTTGCTTGTTGGCGATGCAGCTCATTTTATTCACCCTCTAGCAGGGCAAGGTTTAAATCTTGGTATCAGAGATATAATTACACTAGAAAAAATCATAGATAAAAAAGGTTATGCAGATATTGGCTTGAAAGGTTTCTTAAGAAAATACGAGAGAGCAAGAAAAGAGGATGTGGCTCAGATGGGATTTTTGACTCTTGGCCTAAATTGGATTTTTTCAAACAAATCATCTATTCTGAGTAGAATTGTTGGGAAAGGGATGAGTATGCTAGATAAATCAAAACTTCTAAAAAAACAGCTTATTAAAAAGGCAACGGCATGATTAAAATATCATTAATAATTCTTCTAATTTTTATTAACTTTTCAACCGAGGCGGGAGAAAAGGAATTGAGAGAAATTATTGCAAAAACTTATCCAGAGCTAACAATTAAAAGTATTCAAAAAACTCAATATAACGACCTTTATGAAATTTATATTGGAGGCCAAATAATTTATAGCGATGAGAGCTTTAGTTTCCTGATTGTGGAGGGAAGGGTAGTTGATCCAAAAACTAAAGTTGATCTAACCACAGCGAGGCTAGAAGAATTAAATAAAGTAGATTTTAATAGTTTGCCTTTTAAAAATGCAATTAAAGAAGTAAGAGGAGATGGTAGCAGACGCATTGCTGTTTTTTCTGATGTAGACTGCCCCTTTTGTAGGAAGCTGGAAAAAGAGACAATTACTAAATTAACAGATATAACAATTTATACTTTTCTATATCCATTAGCGATTCATCCAGATGCAAAAGAAAAATCAAAAAAAATATGGTGTGCAAAAAATAAAGTAGATGCCTGGAGCAATTATATGATCAAAAATTCTCTGCCAGAAAATGATGGTAGTTGTAATACACCGGTTGAAGCAAATCTAGAGCTAGCAAGAAAATTAGGCATTTCATCGACCCCAACTATTATTATGGCTGATGGCAAAAGGATAGAAGGAGCATTACCTTATGAAGAAATTGCAAAATTTATAAAGTAATTTTTTTTTGTAAAATGGCTTGACTTTTATCTTTCACAGGAGTTAAATTCGGTTCAGGTGTTTGGTTTATTAGTATCAGTCGTTCTTTAGGTTCACAATCTACAAACAACAAATACAGTAAGCGATTCTTTAGGGGCCTCCCAAATTTGTAAAGGATGTATCGTAATGGCAACAGGAACAGTAAAATGGTTTAATGATTCAAAAGGTTTTGGTTTTATCACTCCAGATGATGGCGGTGATGATTTATTTGCTCACTTTTCAGCAATTGTTGAAGAAGGTTACAAGAGCTTAAAAGAAGGTGCTCGTGTGACTTTTGAAGTAACTGAAGGTCCTAAGGGTAAACAAGCTTCAAATATCCAAAAAGCTGACTAGTAAACAAAGGGTTCTTCGGAACCTTTTTTTACATATTAGAAATAATCTCTGTAGCGAAATCAGAGGTTGATAAAGATTGGCAGCCCGATATTTGGGATGCTAAATCTGTAGTAAATTTATTTTCTTTCAAGGTTTTTTCGAAAGCCCCTGAAATGACGTAGGAGGCTTCTGTCCATCCCATATACTCAAGCATCATCTGTGCTGAGAGTATTAACGAGCTGGGGTTGGCTAAATTTTTCCCTGCTATATTTGGTGCGGTTCCGTGGGTTGCCTCAAATATACTGGCGGTGTCAGACATATTTGCGCCTGGGGAAATACCTATACCTCCCACCTGAGCAGCTAGTGCGTCAGAGGCATAATCTCCATTAAGATTTAATGTGGCTACTACATCATGATCTTTGGGATTAAGTAAAACCTCTTGTAAAAATGCATCTGTAATCATATCTTTAATCACAATTTTTTTATTGATTGCATCAATTTTTTTATCGGTAGGTATTTCATAAAATCCTAGCGTATTTTTCTTTGCATTAAATTCATTTTTTGCTACCTCATAACCCCATTCTTTAAATCCGCCCTCAGTAAATTTCATGATATTGCCTTTATGAACAAGTGTGACTGACTTTCGATTGTTATTGATTGCGTATTCAATAGCTTTACGAATAAGTCTCTGACTTCCTTCTTTTGAAACAGGCTTAATTCCAATAGCAGCTGATTCAGGAAATCGTATTTTGTCTTTATCACCAAATTTACTAAGTATTTCTATTATTTCTTTTGATTTATCTGATTCTGATGCGTATTCAATGCCAGCATAAATATCCTCAGTATTTTCTCTAAAAATTACCATATTTACATTTTGTGGATTTTTTACTGGGCTTGGTACGCCTTGATAATATCTTATTGGTCTTAAGCAAACATATAGGTCGAGTGATTGTCTGAGCGCAACATTTAATGATCTAATTCCTCCACCAACGGGTGTTGCTAAGGGCCCTTTGATAGAAACAACATATGATTTTAATGCATCGATTGTTTCATCAGGGAGCCATACCCCTTCACCATAAATAGTGGTAGCTTTCTCCCCTGCAAATACCTCCATCCAAGCAATTTTCTTATTATTACCATATGCCTTTGAAATAGCTTTATCTACTACTGCTTGCATGGCTGGTGTGATATCACTTCCAATACCATCTCCACATATAAAAGGAATAATTGGATTGTTTGGAACATCTAATTTCAGGTTAGAATTAAAACCTATTTTATTTCCATCTTGAGGAACAACAATTTTGCTTTCCATTTTTTCCCTTAAATCTTTTTAAATTTTATGCTTATTTTATTTAACAAACCTTATGGTGTTATCAGCCAATTTTCAAAACATGAAAAGCATCAAACTCTAAAGGACTTCATACCCCATAAAAATGTTTATCCTGCAGGTCGATTAGATACTGATAGCGAAGGACTCCTTATTTTAACTGACAATGGAGTTTTTCAAAATAAAATATCGAGCCCAAAGAACAATATTTTAAAAACTTATATAACGCAGGTTGAAAATGTTCCCAATAACTCTGCATTAGATAAGTTAAGGGAAGGTGTTTTAATAAAAGGTGTGAGGACCAAACCAGCCTTAATAAAAAGAATTGATGAACCTGATATCTGGCCGAGGAATCCACCCATAAGAGAAAGAAAATTAATCCCAACATCATGGCTAGAAATTAAGATCTCAGAGGGTAAAAATAGGCAGATTAGGAGAATGACAGCCAGTATTTCTCATCCTACACTTCGTTTAATAAGAACCCAAATTGGTGAATTTAATATTAGTAAATTAAAGCCTGGTGAATATTCTGTTATTAAAATGTAACTTTTCAATTACGATGCAATGTTATAATCAGTTTAATCTTTTTTAAAAAAGTTTGTTTTATGGCTGGAAATTCATTCGGAAAAGCTTTTACATTAACTTCATTTGGCGAGTCTCATGGCCCTGCCATTGGCGGCGTTGTTGATGGTTGTCCACCCGGAATGGAGCTCAATGAGTCAGATATACAAATTGACCTTGATAGAAGAAAGCCAGGTACTTCTAAATTTGTAACACAGAGGAAAGAAGATGACTCAATTGAAATATTATCTGGAGTATTTGAGGGAGTTACCACTGGAGCGCCTATCGGATTTATCATTAGGAATAAAGATCAGAGAAGTCAGGACTATTCCAAAATAAAAGAGGTTTTTCGACCTGGGCATGCTGATATCACCTATCTAAGTAAGTACGGCATTAGAGATTATAAAGGTGGTGGGAGATCAAGTGCTAGAGAAACTGCAGTCAGGGTCGCTGCAGGAGCCATTGCTAAAAAATGGTTGAAGGAGCATCAAGGCATTGAAGTCATGGGGCATCTTAAACAATTAGGCAAAATTTCTATTCCATTTGAAAGTTGGGAAATTGTAAATAAAAATCCATTTTTTTCTCCTAGTAAATCAATTATTAATGAGCTTGAAAATTATTTAAATGATATAAGAGCTGAAAAAAATTCGGTTGGAGCAAATATTTTTGTATGCGCAAAAAAAATGCCAATAGGTTTAGGTGAACCGGTTTTTTCAAGGCTTGATGCAGATATTGCAGCTGCAATGATGAGTATAAATGCAACAAAAGGTGTTGAGATTGGTTCAGGTTTTAGTAGTGTTGAGCAAAAAGGAACCGAGCATAGCGATGAAATGAGTGCTAAGGGTTTTAAGTCAAATAATGCTGGTGGTGTTTTGGGAGGTATTTCGACAGGTCAAGATATAGAGGTAAATGTTGCTTTTAAACCTACGTCCAGTATCCCGCAAGATAGAAACTCTATTGATACCGACGGTAAAGAGGTTGATATGAAAACCACTGGACGACATGACCCATGCGTTGCAATTAGAGCTGTTCCGATCGTGGAGGCAATGCTCGCCCTAGTTCTAATAGATCATGTTTTAAGAGATAGAGCACAAAATGCAGACGTGGTAAGAAAAAATCCTTTTTCAGTTTGACCTCATTCTTTTATAGTCGCCTTTCAAGTTTTTACTTTTCTTATTATTTTTTTGTAGGTCTTTTTGTCCCCTATTGGGGCATTTACCTGACTTCTTTATCATTTAGTGCATTACAGATTGGCGCCTTACTTTCTTTGTTTCAGATTAGTAGAATTTTTGCTCCAAATTTTTTGGGATGGATTGCCGATCGCTCGGGTGAATATATAAAGTGGATAAAGATATCCTCTTTTTTTGGCTTTATTCTTTTTATAGGTATCTTTTGGGCAAATTCCTTCTTAAGTATTTTTTTAATTATGATGGCAATGAGCATATTTACTAGCTCAACATTACCACTTGCTGAATCACTTACTTTGGCTCATTTGAAAGCAAATAAGGCTGATTCAAAGTANAGCCATATTAGATTATGGGGGTCTATTGGGTTTATTGTAGCAGCTATTTTATTAGGCATTATGATTGATTCTATTGGAGAAAAGTCGTTGATATACGCTTTATTACTGACCCAACTAGTAATCTTTCTTTTAGCCTTTATCCTCCCAACAAAAAAAGTAATTTTTTTACCGAAAAAGAAAAGATCTATATGGCCTATATTAAAAAAAAGAGAGGTAGTTGTATTACTTTTAAGTTGTGCCTTGATGGTTTCATCCCATGGACTTCTGTATAACTTTTATTCGATATTTCTTGAGCAACAAGGCTATTCAGGAACAACTATAGGTCTTCTTTGGGCTGTGGGTGTGATATTTGAAATAATAATTTTTTTATTAATGCCAAGGATATTAAATAAATTTACTTTGAAAGCGGTTTTATTAATAAGTTTGGGCTTTGCAGTCATCAGGTTTTTCTTGATAGGCGCATACGTTGATTCTATGATTCTGCTTTTTATTGCTCAAGTAATGCATGCAGCAACTTTTGGAAGCTTTCATGTTGCATCAATTCAGTTGATTGCACATTTTTTCTATAATGAGCATCAAGCTCGTGGGCAATCTTTGTACAATAGTATCACCTATGGAGTTGGGGGTGCGATAGGGGGGTTAGGAGGTGGTTATATGATTGAATACAGTGGTATGGCGAATACTTTTATGCTTTCAGCAATCCTTCCATTTTTGGGGTTCATGGTGCTTATCTTGGGATTAAAAACTAAATTTAAGGCTGATTTAAAATAAATATGCTAACTTTTAATAAGCGCGTACGCTGAATGGTTATGAATTGACTCAAAATTTTCGGACTCAACAACAAATGACTTAATCCTTTTATCATTTTTTAGGTCGGTCGCAATATCACGAACCATATCTTCAACAAATTTCGGATTGTCATAAGCTTTTTCTGTAACAAACTTTTCATCTGGTCTTTTAAGAAGGCCATATAATTCGCACGATGCTTGTTTTTCAACAATTTCTATAATTTCTTCTATCCAAACAAATTCATTAGCCTGGATGGTTACAGTTACATGAGATCTTTGGTTATGAGCACCGTACTCTGAAATACTTTTTGAGCATGGGCATAGACTTGTTACAGGGACAACAACTTTTGTAGAATTCTTATATTTGCCCTCACTTATTTCTCCAATAAAAGTTACTTCATAGTCTAAAAGACTCTCAACTTTTGAAACAGGTGCAGATTTATTTATAAAATATGGAAAACTCATATAAAGATTACATGATTTTGATTCTAATCTAACTAACATTGCTCTTAGGATACTTTCAAATGACTCTACAGATATCTCTTTTTCATTTTCATTAAGTATTTCTACAAAACGCGACATGTGCGTCCCTTTGAAATTGTGGGGGAGTTGCACGTACATATCAAAATTAGCAATTGTATGCTGTGAACCGCTAGATTTATCCTTAACAACAATAGGGTGTTTTATAGATTTAATTCCTACCTGATCAATATCAAGGTGTCTTTTATCAGCTATATTTTGAACGTCTTCGATTAGTTCTGGTGTAGTTGGTCTATTCATGAATCAAGTAAATTCTTTAAAAAACTCCATGTTAGCACTACTTCAAGCTCTTAACAATTTTATTAAAAATACTATTTTTATCTAAACCACATTGTTTATATATTTCTTCTTGTGATCCATGATCCACAAATTTATCGGGTATACCCAGAATTAAAGTTGGCATTACTATCTTATTTTTACTAAGAATCTCAAGAACAGCTGAGCCGGCTCCACCACAAATCGTATTATCTTCCACTGTAACGATAAGATCGTGTGTTTTAGATAATTGTTTAATTATTGATTCATCAATAGGTTTGATAAATCTCATATCAACGAGTGTTGCATTTAAATCATTTGCAATATCAATACAATTATTTAGCACANNACCAAAGGCAAGGATAGCTATTTTTTTTCCTGAAATAAGTGTCTTGCTTTTACCTAATTTAATATCATCTAAATGTTTATTGATTNCTGNCCCCAGACCGCTTCCACGTGGGTATCTGACAGCACAAACGCCATTATAGTTATANCCAAACTCAAGCATTGAATAACATTCAGATTCGTTGCTTGGGGCCATAAATACAATATTTGGAATACATCTTAAAAAAGATATATCAAAGTTTCCTGAATGAGTTGGGCCATCTGCCCCAACAATTCCTGCTCGATCAATAGCGAATAACATAGGTATATTTTGAAGAGCAATATCGTGTATAAATTGATCGTAGCCACGCTGAAGAAAAGAAGAATAAATCGCAACTACAGGTTTAATTTTATTTGATGATAGACCTGCAGCAAATGTAAGTGCATGTTGCTCAGCAATTCCAACATCAAAAAATCTTTTTGGATATTTTTTTGCAAATTTTGTTAAGCCTGATCCATCAGCCATCGCTGGTGTAATTGCACATAATTGTTTATTTTTCTTCCCAGCATCTAATAACCACTCTGAAAATACCTCTGTATAAGTAATCTTCTTAATGGCGGTTGTTTTTTTACTTATTCCGTGAAACTTATTCGGATCAGATTCAGCTGGGGTATATCCAAATCCTTTTTTTGTCGCTATATGAAGGAATTGTGGACCACTTAGTGACTTTATATTTGAAAGTGTGTCAATCAATATATCTATATCATGCCCATCGATTGGCCCTATATAATTAAATCCAAATTCTTCAAATAAGGTACCAGGTATTACCATGCCCTTAACATGTTCTTCAGTCTTTCTTGCTAGCTCAAGGACAGGTGGAAGTGATGAAAAAACTGCTTTACCTGATTTTTTTACGCTTCCGTAAATTTTGCCAGATAAAAGTTTTGAAAGATAATTATTAAGTGCCCCTACATTTTTTGAAATTGACATATCGTTATCATTAAGAATTACGAGAAAGTCGTTCTCTGATGCACCAGCATTGTTCAGTCCCTCAAAAGCCATCCCACCAGTCATGCCTCCATCCCCAATAACTGCTATTGCTTTATTCGATGATTTACTGATTCTAAATGCCTCACTCATACCAAAGGCTGCTGAAATTGAAGTGCTAGAGTGACCGGTTCCAAAATTGTCATAAATACTTTCTTGTACATTTGGGAAACCTGATAGACCACCTTTTTTTCGAAGTGAACTCATCATGTTTTTTCTACCTGTGATGATTTTATGGGTATAGGTTTGATGCCCAACATCCCAAACTATTTTATCTTTAGGTGCATCAAAGACATAATGAATAGCAAGTGTAAGCTCTATCGCACCCAAATTGGATGAAAGGTGACCCCTGTCTCAAATACACTGTCAATAAGAAACTCGCGAATTTGATTAGCCAGAGTTTTTAGCTCATCTCTAGTAAGTTTTTTTAAATCTTGGGGACTTTTAATTTGGTCAATCAACATTTTTTATTTAGTATTCTCTGGAATAAATCTTATCAGCTAAATAAATAAGTGGTTGTGTATTGCCAGGAATTTTACCAATTAGCTTTTTAATATTTGAATAAAGATTATCTTTAATCTTTTTTGATTCTGGAATGCCGACGATATTAACATAGGTTGCTTTTTTTGCTTTTTGATCTTTTCCACTTGTTTTACCTAGGCATTCTGAGCTTGAGGAATTATCCAAAATATCATCAACAATTTGATATAACTGCCCAATCTGAAAAGCTAATTTTGAAATTGTGCTCTCTATAGATAAATTGAAAGACTTTGAGATTGAATAGGGCATAACACATGAGGCGTGAATAAGTTTGCCTGTTTTATTTTTTTGCATTTCTTCAAGCAACCTAACATCAATTTTTTTATTCGATGATTCCATATCTAGAGATTGACCTAAAGCCATCCCCTCAATACCAATAGCTTTTGATAACTGTGATATTAAAATAATTTTTTGTTGGTCTTTAATCTTAAAATCCTGAGAGGATAAAACTTCGAATGCTAGGGATTGAAGAGCATCTCCTGCAAGAATAGCTTGCGCAATACCATATTTTACGTGACAAGATGGCAGCCCTCTTCTAAGAGAATCATCGTCCATATCAGGAAGATCATCATGTGTAAGAGAATAAGCATGAATAGTTTCAATTGATGCAGCAATAAAATCGAGTTGATTTTTATCTATGTTATCAATCTCTCCTATCGCATAAACCAGTAAAGCTCTAAATCTTTTACCACCATTAAGTAGTGCGTAGTTTGATGCTTCATAAATTGTTTTAGATAAGCTTTTTTTATCTAATTTTTTTTTAAGAAAATTTGTAATTCTTGATTTTTGAGAAATTTGCCATTCATCGAGTAAATTATTCATCTTTATTAAAATTTTCTAAAACGTCATCTTTTGAGAGCACCTCAACTTTTTGTTCGATTTTTTTTAATTTATTTTGTGCGTCCTTAATTAAATTAATACCCTTTTCGTATGACTTTAGGGATTCTTCTATGTTTAGATTATCGCTTTCCATTTTATTAACAATTGATTCGAGTTCAGTTAGTAATTTTTCTAGATTTAAATTGTCTGTTGGCATAAATTTAATCACTTAATAAATAATTTCTTACATCGAAGATTTCTTCCTCGATTACCTCGTGACCCATTTTATATTCTTTTAGTACAAAATTCTTGTTAATTTTGTACTTTTCGTAGGAGCTCTTTGCTATATTAATGCTAATAATGTCATCATAAACCCCATGAATTGCAAGTATTTTTTGATGAGATTTATTTTCTGTAATCACCATATCAGGTAGGTAGCCTGAAAGTGAAATTATTTTAGTAAATTCAAATTTTGAATTTAATCCTATATATTGAGCAAGAGCAGCTCCTTGCGAAAATCCCCCTATAAATAATTTTGGTCTATTCAATACATTATATTTTGATTGAATAATCGATTCAATTAGGGCCTTAGATTCATTTAAACCCAGATTGTCTTGAGTTTTAAAATTTAAAGAATCAATATCATACCAGCCACGCATTTCATAACCTTGATTCATTGTAATTTTTCTGAAAGGCGCATTAGGGAGGATAAACATGAAATTATTTAAATGAAGCCTCTCAATGAAAGATATAAAATCATTTTGATCAGCACCTAATCCATGTAGCCAAATTACTAAAGCTTTTGGTAAGGTTTGTTGATTAATTATAATCATAAAAAAAGCGGATTCTAGATCCGCTTTTTATTTGATATTTTTATTTTATTGCGATTCAACATATTTCTTGAATCCCTCTAATCCAGGCCCCACTATTTTTTTTACTGCTGCTACAGCTGTTGCGTCATCTTGGCCTTCAGGAATTGGTGGGTTTAATTTATATGTTCTGTAAAATCTTGCAGTCCACTGAACAATTGACTCATTATCGTTAGCACCTTTTTTAACCCTGATTTGAGCATTATAATCTGAGAAGGGAACATCTTTTTCTATGAGTTCATATTTTGCTTTCATTAATTTATCCTTGAAAGACCTTACTTTCATGATCTTTTTTAATTCAGAATAGTTTTTTAATGCTTCCCATGTTTTTTGTGGTGAAGCTGCTATGGTCACTGATTCCTGGACTTTTTGCGGTGTTGGGCCATGCGAAAAAACTGATGCTGAAAACATGATGGCCACCAAGGCAAATATAATTTTTTTCATCCCCTAAATCCTTTATAAGTAATTTTAAATATTCAATATACTACTATAAAAACTTTAATGAAGTATAAAATCTCCGAACGAACGACTTTGTGCTCCGGTTTTTATTTCTTTTATAAGTTGTAAACTTTGAGCATCAAAAATTGATATTGAATCACTCACCCCAATTTGTGTTTACTAATAGATTTAGTTTGAAGTTAAAATCTAAATTTTCAGGAGTCTCACCCGTTTCTATTGTTTTTATAGTTTTTTTTGAGCTCAAGTCAAAAATGGTTAATGTATCGTCAACGGTATTTGTGATATATGCAATTCTATTATGAACTCTTACATTATATGGATGGGCTCCAACTAAAAAATTATATTTTGACCAATCAACTAAATTTATAACACTCACAGAATCATCATAAACATTCGCTACGTAAACAAAGTCATCTATTGAATATATACCAAATGGATGAGCACCTGCTTTTATTTTTTTTACTAATTTATGGTCTTTGTCATAAATTTCGATAGTATTTTCATCTCGATTACTGATAATTATATACTGATATTTTTCATTAAAAGTAACTCCTGAGGGTGTCTTGCCAACTTTAAATGAACCACTCACTTTCAAATCTTCCACTGAAATTGTAAGAATGTTATTTTTGAACCAGTCAGTGATATAAATTTCTGTTTCCTCTGAGTTTGATGTCAGACTGAGTGGCGCAGTGTGTAATTTAATTGTTTTTATTAATTTATCATTTACTGCGTCAATGACCGAGATATCATCGGTGCCAACATTACCAATAAAAACCAATTGTTTTTTTTGTAGAACAGTTATGCCAAGAGGTGCAACCCCAACATTTATGGTTTTAACTTTTTTTAATGAATTAAGATTTATAACAGATACCGTATTATCGCCTTGGTTGGTTATATATGCCTTAGATATATTCTCCTTATTAAAGCTGTCTAAGTAAATAAAATAAAGAAATACTAGAAAAAAAGTTAAAATAAAAAAATATAAAATTTTAGAAGTAAAAATTGATAATTTTTTTTGTTTCATGATTTTTAAACGGTTAAATAATTAAAAAAAAGTTATTAATATTTATAAGGATAACACTGATGATTGATAAAGAAGGGTATCGTGAAAATGTAGCGATAGTAATAATTAATAAGGATCGAAAAGTACTTTGGGCTAAAAGAGCAAGTGAAAATGCATGGCAATTTCCTCAAGGTGGAGTTAAGTCAAATGAAAAAATAGAAGATGCAATGTTTCGAGAACTAAAAGAAGAGGTTGGTATCAGCAAAGACAAAGTAAAGATTCTTGGAAAAACAAATGACTGGTTATATTACGATGTGCCAAAAAATTGGATTAGAAAAGATAATAATTTGTATAAAGGGCAAAAGCAAATTTGGTTTTTATTGAAATTTTTAGGAGACGAGTGTGATATTTTCCTTAAAAATGCAATAAAACCTGAATTTGATGATTGGTCTTGGATTGACTATTGGATACCTAATGATAAGGTAATAGACTTTAAGAGAGATGTTTATTCAAAAGCTTTAAAGCAATTAGCTGTTTTTATTGAAATTTAATTAACCCAACTCAGCAATTATTGATTCCCCGTTCTTCACTTTCTGACCTACCTGAACTCTTATTGATGTTTTTAATGGAAGATAAAGGTCTACTCTTGATCCAAACTTAATAAATCCATATCTTTCTCCGCGTGAAACACTATCTCCTGTTTTCTTATAGCAGAGAATTCTTCTTGCAATGAGTCCAGCAATTTGAACGCATGTAATAGTTTGTTTAGGATTTTTTTTCGCTTGAATAATAATTGCACACCTCTCATTTTCTAAGGAAGCTTTAGATAAAGCAGCATTAAGAAATTTTCCAGAGAAATATATTTTTTTCAATATTATTCCATCAATAGGAGCTTTATTCGAATGCACATTAAAAACATTCATAAAGACACTTACCTTAATAGATTTCTTTTTTTGATATGGATCAATAGTTTCATCTATTGCTATGACTTTTCCATCAGCCCCTGAAACAACAACATTTTTTTTTGTACTAATTTTTCTTGGGGGGTCTCTAAAAAATTGAATAATAAAAATACTGATTATCCAAAATGGTATTGAGGCTATAACATTAACATATGATACATATGCGCTTATAAAAGAGCTGATTATTATAAATAACCAGCCTTCTTTCGCGATAATTGGGTAATTCTTCAATTAACTGACTTATCTACAATTTTTTTAATCCAAGGCATCATTTTTCTTAGAGATTCTCCAACCTGCTCTATTTTATGTTGCCGCTGCTTTTCTCTTTTTGCTGGAAGATCTCCAACATTATCTACAAACTCTTTTGCAAATGTGCCATCTTGAATTTCTTTAAGGATTTCCTTCATACGAATTTTAGTTTCAGGTGTTATGATTCTTGGACCTCTTGTGACATCACCATACTCTGCTGTATTAGAAATTGAATACCTCATATTAGCTATACCGCCTTCATACATCAAATCTACGATAAGCTTTAATTCATGAAGGCATTCAAAATATGCCATTTCAGGCTCATAGCCAGCCTCAACTAATGTTTCAAATCCAGCTTGAACTAATGCAGTTGTCCCTCCACACAGAACCACTTGCTCTCCAAATAAATCCGTTTCTGTTTCATCTTTGAAAGTTGTTTCAATAATACCTGTTCTTCCCCCACCTATAGCAGATGCATAAGACAAGGCAATGTCTTTTGCATTATTAGTAGCATCTTGATTAACTGCAATCAAATCTGGAATACCCCCACCTCTGACAAATTCTGATCTTACTGTATGTCCAGGTGCTTTTGGAGCTATCATAATTACATTAAGATCTTCTCTTGGTTTAATTTGTTTGAAATGGATATTAAAGCCATGGGCAAATGCAAGACTTGAACCTTGTTTCAGGTTTGGCTCAATCTTTTCAGAATAAAGTTTAGGTTGAAATTCATCAGGCGCTAAAATCATTACTAAATCTGCATAAGCTGTAGCTTCCTCAATAGATTTGACACTCAAATTAGCTTTCGATGCTTTTTTAGCAGAGTCAGAACCCTCTCTTAAACCAACCACAACATCAACACCTGAGTCACTTAAATTATTTGCATGAGCATGCCCTTGGGAACCGTAGCCAATAATTGCTACCTTCATACCTTTTATAATATTTAAATCCGCATCTTTATCATAATAAATTTTCATACTATTCCTTAAAAAATTATATTTTTAAAATTCTATCGCCTCTTCCGATACCTGAGGCTCCTGTTCTGACAATTTCAATAATCAATGAGTCATTAAAGCTTTTCAAATAGTTATCAAGCTCTGTCGAAGTACCTGTGAACTCAATTGTGAGTATATTTTCAGAGGAATCAATTATTCGCCCCCCAAAATTATTACTAAGCTGCTGAACTTCATCTCGATGTCGGCCATTCGCCTTTAATTTTACTAAAACTAATTCTCGTTCAATGTGATCACCATCATGTAAATCAAGAACTTTCACCACATCAATAAGCTTATTTAATTGTTTAATAATTTGCTCGATTACCTCATCTGATCCGCTAGTGACTATTGTCATTCTTGATAATGATTGATCTTGAGTTGGCGCCACAGACAAGGATTCAATATTATATCCTCTTGCTGAAAAAAGTCCTGATACTCTTGAAAGAGCCCCTGACTCATTTTCCATTAACAGTGAAATAATATGTCTCATTTATAGATCTTCTGCACCATCAGCTAATATCATTTCCGATAGGCCTTTACCATTAGGAACCATAGGAAAAACATTTTCAGTTTGATCAGTTATAAAATCTAAAAACACAAGTCTTTCTTTAAGTTTTGGAGAAAATGCCTCCTTCAAAGCGCTTTCAATATCTGAAGATTTTTCAATTTTCATACCAACGTGTCCATAAGATTCGGCAAGTTTCACAAAATCTGGCAGGGCATCCATATATGATTCAGCATAGCGATTTCCATAAAAAAACTCTTGCCATTGCCTAACCATACCCATGTAGCGATTATTTAAGTTAATTATTTTTACTGGTAAATTAAATTGTTTGCATGTAGATAGCTCTTGAATACACATTTGAATAGATGCTTCTCCAGTTACACAAGCAACTTGAGAATCAGGAAAAGCAAGTTGACATCCCATTGCATAGGGGAGGCCAACACCCATCGTGCCTAAACCTCCAGAATTTATCCATCTTCTAGGTTTATTAAATGGATAGTATTGAGCAGCCCACATTTGATGTTGACCAACATCTGAAGTAATAAAGGCCTCACCATTTGTGACCTCATGAAGCTTTTGTATAACTTTTTGAGGTTTAATTTCAGTTCCATCGTCCTCAAACTTCATACAATCTTTACTTTTCCATTGGTTGATAGTTTTAAGCCACCCAGAACCTGACACTTTAAGGTTTTTATTTTTTTGTTCTTTAAATGTTGATATGAGTTCTTTAAGAACAAGATTTACATCACCAACAATTGGAANATCTATTTTTACTCTTTTTGAAATGGATGCAGGATCAATATCAATATGTATTATTTTTTTAGGTTTGGCTAAAAAATGATCAGGATTACCAATTACCCTATCATCAAATCTTGCGCCAACTGCCAATAAAACATCACATTCTTGCATTGCCATATTCGCTTCGTAAGTTCCATGCATACCAAGCATTCCTAGAAAGTTTTCATGCGAAGCAGGAAAGCCTCCCAATCCCATAAGTGTATTAGTGATAGGAAATCCTAGGAGCTGAACGAATTCTGTTAGAGCTTCTGATGCATCTCCGAGTACTACACCCCCGCCAGAGTAAACCATCGGCTTTTCAGCATTAATGAGAAGCTCAAGAGCCTTATTGATTTGTCCACTATGGCCCTGTTTGATAGGGTTATATGATCTAAGCGTAATATTTTCTGGGTAAATAAATTCTGCAGTTTCGGCTGTTATATCTTTAGGTATATCAACCAATACAGGGCCTGGCCGACCTGTGGCTGCNAAATAGAAAGCTTTCTTAATAGTACTTGCAATATTTTTGATATTTTTGACTAAAAAATTATGCTTGACACAAGGTCTTGTGATCCCAACGGTATCACATTCTTGAAAAGCATCTTGGCCAATAGCATGGGTAGGAACTTGTCCGCTAATAATTACCATTGGAATGGAATCCATATGAGCGGTTGCAATTCCAGTTACGGCATTAGTTGCTCCAGGTCCAGATGTTACAAGGGCAACACCCACATCACCTGTTGCTCTTGAATAGGCATCCGCAGCGTGAACAGCTGCCTGCTCATGCCTAACAAGAACATGTTTAAATGAATTTTGTTTGAAAATTGCATCATAAATATTTAGAACGGCTCCCCCAGGATAACCAAAAACAAATTTAACGTTTTCTTTTTGAAGGGACCGGATAACAATTTCAGCACCAGTGATAGTTTCAGCTTTCATGAAAATACAATAATAATAAACAGATATGATAACCTTTTGCTATGTCTTCCTCAAGCTTATGTAGGCTTTTGAGGCGAAAAAAGCATTGAATAGTCAATTGATTTTATATTTTTAGTAATAGCACCAATAGATATTCTGTCCACCCCAGTTTTTGCGTATTTTATAATATTTTTTTCATTAATATTTCCTGAAGCCTCAAGTAATGCTTGACCGTTATTTAGTTGAACTACTTTTTTTAATTCTTCAATAGAAAAATTATCTAATAATATATTTTTTGACCCAAAAGAAAGTGCCTCAATAAATTCTTTAATGCTCTCGACTTCAACTTGCACATTTTTTAAATTATCAATATTTATTAACATTTTCTTTATTGAGCCAAATGCAGTTTTATGGTTCTCTTTTAACAAGATTTGATCAAATAATCCTATCCTTTGATTATTGCCACCTCCTACTTGAACTGCATACTTTTGAGCGATCCTTAAACCGGGGATTGTTTTTCGTGTATCAAATAGCTTTGTTGGAGAATTTTTAATTAAACTTTTTAAATATGCAGTTGAAGTTGCTGTACCTGAGAGTAATTGTAAAAAATTTAGAGCTACTCTCTCACCCTTTAAGATAGATTTAAAAAACCCATCAAGAATACAAACAGTTTGATTTTTTCTTGCTCTATCTCCATCCTTTATTAGCCAGGTAATTTTGATATTCTTATCTATTTGTCTAAAGCATTCTTCAACCCATGATTTGCCGCAAAAAATTGCACTTTCTTTAATCTTAATTTTGGCTTGGCCTTTTAAATCATTTGCTAATAAGTTTGTTGTTATGTCAGATGTACCCAAATCTTCTTTTAATGCATTTTTAATATTTATTTTAATTGCATTTGATAACATTGTTTTTGTGAGCCTGTTTTTTCTCATTATTTATTCAACGCCTTATTTATTTGACCCCCTCCTAAACAAATATTACTTTCATAAATAACAACAGATTGACCTGGAGTAATCGCCCATTGCTTTTGGCCAAACATGATTGAGCAATTTCCTGCAGAATAATTATCAATTTCACATGGTGCATCCATTTGTCTATATCTTGTTTTTGCAGAATAAACCCAATTAAGTTTCGGTTTTATTCCAGAAATCCAATGTAAATCATCTGCTAATAAACCGTCACTCAGAAGAAGAGGGTGGTCATGTCCTTGACCAACTAGTAGAGTATTATTTTTGATATCTTTCTCTAAAACAAACCAAGGCAAACCACTTCCATTTTTTGTGCCTCCGATATTGAGACCTTGTCTCTGACCAATTGTATAAAAATTTACTCCATTATGTTCTCCAATCTCATTTCCATCTATATCAAAAATTAAACCTGGATTCTTTTTAATATATTTTTCAATGAATTCAGCAAAAGGCCTCTCCCCAATAAAACAAATTCCGGTAGAGTCTTTTCTGTCGTGATTATGAAGTTTATGTTCTTTAGCTAGGGCCCTAACATCTGATTTTAATAAACCACCCAAAGGAAAAATTGATTTAGACAATTGAGATTGATTTAATCTGTGTAAAAAATAGCTTTGATCTTTTGTTCCATCAAAAGCTTTTACTAGATGAAAAAGACCATCCTTTTCAATAATATTAGCATAATGACCAGTTGCGATTTTTGAGGCACCCATCTTAAAGGCATGCTTAAGAAAAGCTTCAAATTTAATTTCTGAATTACATAAAATATCTGGATTTGGAGTGATACCTTTTTCTAAACCAGAAATGAATAGAGAAAAAACTTTTTTCTTATATTCCTTGGCAAAATTTACTACTTCAATATCTATACCTATTTTTTCTGAAACTGATACTGCATCTATTAAATCTTGTTTACTTGTGCAATACTCATCATCATCATCATCTTCCCAATTTTTCATGAAAAGGCCAGTTACTTTGTATCCTTGATTTTTTAAAAGCCAGGCACTTACAGCTGAATCAACACCTCCGGATAAACCTACAATAATATGTTTTGCCATTAAGGGAGGCTAATTTCTTTTGATTTAGAATAGGCTGCTTTAATTGCCTGGGTAAAAATTACATCTAGATTTTTTTTATTAAGTAGATTTATGGCTGCCTCCGTAGTGCCACCTTTAGATGCAACTTTGGAAATTTGTTCTGCAAAATTATCAATAGATTTGCCAGCCTTTCCTGATCCAATGACCGTTTGTATTACTAACTTTTTGGCATTTTTTTTGTCTAGTCCGAGTTCTACTGCTGATTTGATCATGGTATCTATGAAATAAAAAATATACGCAGGCCCACTTCCAGATATCGCAGTGACAATATCTAAGTCTGATTCTTTCTTTACCCATAAAATTTCCCCTATAGACTTAAATATTTTTGAAATAATAGTGGTTAGATTTGATTTATTTATTTGTTTAGATTTGCCATATAAACCTGTTATAGCTTCACCATCTCTTGCACATAAATTTGGCATTGCTCTAAAAATATCTATATCGTTTTGAAGATTAGTTAAATTATTAATAATAAAGTTTTTGATTGCAGTAGTTGTAACCCCTGCAGCAATAGAAATTATTATTGGGATATCTTTTTTTCCTAAAATTAACGAATTGATTTCTTCACAGACCGATTTAATTTGGTTGGGTTTAACGGCTAGTAAAACAATATCTGAATTATTAAATTTTATCCCATTGAGCTCTTTAAGTACTTGGGTTTTTTTATAATTTTTTTCATTAATATAAACTCTTCGCTCACTATTTTTCTCAATTAAAAAAATTTTACCAAATAGTTTTTTATCTATTCTTTGGTAAATAGCCTCAGCCATATTTCCGTATCCAATAAAATAAAGTTTATTTTTCATTGTATTTTTCTCTTACCAAAAATCTTTGTTCCAATTCTTACAAGATTAGACCCATTCTGTATAGCTAACAAGTAATCATTAGACATTCCCATTGATAAAGTATCAATAGAGTTATACTTTATTTTTAATTTTTCGTATATTTCTCTCATAGTTTTGTATTGTGATAACAAAGTTTTTCTCTCACTTTCTTTTGACGGAATGGCCATTATTCCTCTTAAGTTTAAACTTTTAAGATTATGCACAAGCTCAGCAAAATCAAATACTTCACTAACATTTATTCCACTTTTGGAAGCTTCATCACTAATATTAATTTGAATGCAAATATTTAATGGATTTTTTGTATCTCTATTTTGGTTTAATTTATTTGCTATTTTGATTCGGTCAACAGTTTGAACCCATGAAAAATGTTCTGATATGAGTTTACATTTATTACTCTGAATAGGGCCTATAAAATGCCACTCAATATCAAGGCTGTTAAGAAATTCTTTTTTTTCAAGTGCTTCCTGAACATAATTTTCACCAAAAATACTTTGACCTGCATCAAATGCAGCCTTTATTGCAGAATAATTTTGCCCTTTGCTAACGGCTACAAGACGAATATTTTTTTCGCCTGTATTAGGATTTTGTTCAATTTCTTCTCGAACAGTTTTTATATTATCTTTAATTTCTAACATATCTTTTAAAACAAAAAACCAAGCTCAAAGCCTGGTTTATGTAAATTTTATCAAAAAGTTTTGATTATTTTTTCTTAGCTACAGGCTTTTTCTTTGCTGCTGGTTTTTTCTTAGCTACAGGCTTTTTCTTTGCTGCTGGTTTTTTCTTAGCTACAGGCTTTTTCTTTGCTGCTGGTTTTTTCTTAGCATTTGTATCTTTTCCGAGAAGAGCATTTATTAATTTTTCGAGCATAGTTATTTTCCTGATTAAATTATTTAGTCATTATTATATATTTTTTTAAAGTTAAGCGATGACATATTGTTTTTAAAAAACTTAAATTATTATTTATCCATTTTTTCCATAACTGCCATTCTTATTCCAATTCCATTTTTAACTTGTTCTAGTATGACAGATTGATTTCCATCCGCCACCAATGAATCGATTTCAACACCTCTATTTATTGGACCAGGATGAAGCACTAAACAATCTTTTTTTGCGTATTTTAGTCGTTCCTTATTTAATCCGAAATTTTCAAAATATTTCTTTTCTGATGGAATAGTATCTTTTTTCATTCTTTCTTTTTGAATCCTTAGCATCAAGATAGCATCTACATCAACTAATCCCTGCTCCATTGTCTCAAAAACTTTCACATTAAATTCTTCAATATTTTTTGGCATTAATGTTTTTGGTCCAATAACCCGAACTTCTTTCGTTCCTAGTTTGTTTAAAATATAAATTTCTGACTTAGCAACTCTTGAATGTTCTATATCACCAACAATTGCAACCTTTAAATTTGAAAATGGTTTTTTAAAGTTTCTGATAGTGTAGGCATCCAGTAAAGCTTGTGTAGGGTGTTCTTTGTTACCATCTCCTGCATTAATTATGCTGGCATTGTTTTTTATACTTTTTGCAATTAATTCTGGAATGCCAGGTTTTGAGTGCCTAACAACAAAAATACTTACACCCATAGCTATTAAATTATTGATAAGATCAAGAATAGACTCACCCTTAGACTGAGATGATGTTGCAATATCTAGATTAATGACATCTGCAGAAAGCCTTTTTGCAGCAATTTCAAATGTTGTTTGGGTTCTGGTACTATTTTCAAAAAATAAGTTGCAGACAGTTTTTCCTTTTAATATCTCATATTTATTTATATTTTTATTTTGTAGATATTTATCGGCACTGAGAAAAATATCTTCTATTGTTTTCAAATCCATATCTTTGATAGATAGAAGATGCTGAATTTCTTTAGATTTATTTTTTTGCTTTATTGCCATAAAAAAGTATTTTAATTATCATTTTCAAAAAAAGAATCTAGAATTATCATAGCTGCAACTTGATCAATAATATGTTTTCTTTTTCTTAAATTTTTTTCTAAAGTCTTAAGTTTAATTTCGGCTTCAGAAGAGCTAAATCTTTCATCAACAAAATATACTGCAATATTGAACTTGTTTTTAAGCTTTTCTCCAAATTTCCTCGCCAATAAACTCATTCTTGATTCACTACCATCGTCATTTAATGGATAGCCTATAACTAGTTTAATCGGCTTCCATATCGTTAAAAGGGACTCAATTTTTTTGTATCTTTCAATTTTTTTTGGTGTTTCAATTGTTTCAAGTGGGTGAACATTATTCGTGATGTTATTTCCAATAGCAACGCCTACTCTTTTTTCACCAAAATCGAAAGACAAAATGTTTCCTTGGAGTGATTTTTTGTTAATATTAGTCATTAATTTGGAAGGTAGAATTCTGGGTAAAAAAAAAGGGATATGATTCCCTTTATTTATTAAAAAATCTAAGCTGTTTTTGTAATTATTCAACAATTACATATTACCATGAAATTCTTTTCAGTTTATAAATTATTTTCAATGAATTCAGTTACTTGAAGGCCATATCCAGTCATACTTGGCATTTTTCTTGGTGCAGCTAAAAGCTTCATCTTTGTAACACCAATATCAACCAAAATTTGCGAACCAATTCCATAATTCCTTAAATCTGTTGATTTTTTTAAAGCAGTATTTTTTAGACTTAATTTACTAGTAATACTATCCTGAGACTCATTATAATTTAAGAAAATTATTACTCCTTTTTCCTCATTATTAATTGCCTCTATTGCCCTTAAAGGAGGCCAGGAATGCGATGTTTCTCTGCTAATAAAATCTAAAATTGACAAAGGTTCATGCACTCTCACCATTACCTCATCATTTTTTTTAATCACACCTTTTACTAACGCTAAATGCATGTTTTTTGTAAGTAAATCTGAGTACATTATTAAATTCATAGAACCAAATTCAGTATTAACTTTTTCTTCACTTATTTTTTTAATAAGCTTTTCTTTCTTGCTTCTGTATTCAATTAAATCAGCAATTGTCCCAATTTTTATATTATGTTTTTTTGAAAATTTAATTAAATCTGGAAGTCTTGCCATTGTTCCATCATCATTAAGTATCTCGCATATAACAGATGCCGGGGTTGCGCCTGCTAAAGCAGCAAGGTCACAACCCGCTTCAGTATGACCAGCTCTATATAAAACGCCACCTGAATGTGCGATGAGTGGAAATACATGCCCAGGCCTATTGATAAAAGTATGATCAGATTCAGGCAAGATAGCAGACATGATTGTTTTAGCTCGATCTGCTGCTGATATGCCAGTTGATATTCCCGATGAGGCATCAATTGAAACAGTAAAATTTGTCCCAAGTTTTCCTTGATTATCTTCAACCATTAATGGAAGCTTTAGTTTTTTAGCTTTATCTTCAGTAAGTGTTAAGCAGATGAGACCTCTTCCATATTTAGCCATGAAGTTGATAAATTCTGGAGTAACATGATCGGCAGCCAGTAACAAATCTCCTTCGTTTTCTCGATCCTCGTCATCTACAAGAATTACCATTTTGCCTTTTTTTAGATCATTTATTATGTCTTCTATATTATTCATAAATTATTATTCATTTTGAGCAAAGTTTTGGAGGTACCTTGCAATCATATCAATCTCTACATTTACACTATCCCCAACTCTATGAGATGACAAATTTGTAGAAATTAATGTATGCGGTATTAAGTTTATATAAAAAAAATTCTTATCTACTCTATTTATAGTCAGGCTTGTTCCATTAATCGCAACTGAACCCTTTTCAGGTAAAAATTTTATTAATTTATTTGATACTTTTATACTCCAAACCTCACAAAGATCTTTTTTTTCAATACTGTTGATAATACCAACTTCATCGATATGGCCTGTAACGAAATGGCCAGAAACCTTTCCATTAAAACGTAAAGATGTCTCAAGATTCAATTTTTGGGAGATTTTCAAAGGAGATACTCTTGATGATGTCTCTTTGGATACATCAAAACTGAGTAATTTTTTATTAAGATTGTTTACAGTTAAGCAAATACCATTTACAGCTATACTATCCCCTACATGAATATCTTTTAACTTTTGTTCATCAAATAAGACATCAATCTTTAAATCTTCACCCACCCTTTTGATGGATTTCACTGTACCGATAGATTCAATTATTCCTGTAAACATGCCATAATTCTAGCAGAATGATTAAAGCGAAGTTTAACTAAATGTATATTCAATGACCAAACTTATTAAAAATAAAAAATTTTATGAATTTTGGATTGCCCTGAGATATACAAATTTAAAAAACACAAACCAATTTATTTCTTTTATTTCTTTAACGAGCATAATTGGAATCACATTGGGTGTGATGGCTTTAATAATTGTATTGTCAGTCATGAACGGATTCCAGTCAGAATTAAAATCAAGAATTTTAAGCGTTACTTCTCATATTGAAATTACAAAACCAGGAAGAGATTTTAATAATTGGAAAAAAGCTGAAACTATAATCGATAAAAATATAGGAATTAATGGCATTGCTCCCTATGTTCAAGATCAAGCGATGATCTCTGTAGGTAAAAGAAATAGAGGGGTTATAGTTAGGGGCATAATTCCTGAAATTGAAAAAAATGTAAGTGATATAAATACCAAAATAAAAACAGGATCATATCTCTTAAATCCGGGAGATTACGAAATAATAATAGGAGTTGATCTTGCAAGATATTTGGGGACATCGGTTGGAGATAAAATTGCAATGATTTCATCAAAAGCAAATTTCTCTGCGGCAGGGGTCATGCCTAGGATGAAACGCTTTTATGTGTCAGGGATCTTTGATTCAGGTATGTATGAATATGATGCAGGACTTGTTCTTATAAATTTGAAGGATGCTCAAAAGTTTTTTAAAACAAGTAATGGTGTCTCAGGCTTAAGGATAGAGTTAGAAGATATTGATAATACTGAGAAGATTTCAAATTATTTGAAAAAAACTTTTAGCGATGACCCTTTTGTTTATGTTTCTGATTGGAGAACTAGGCATGCTAACCTTTTTTCGGCAATAGAACTAGAAAAAAAAGTAATGTTTATTATTTTAACTTTGATTATAGCTGTAGCTGCTTTTAATATTGTTTCTACTTTAGTGATGGGTGTTACTGAGAAAAGATCTGATATAGCAGTTTTAAGAACTATAGGTGTAAATCAAAAAAGCATAATGTTAATTTTTATTGCACAAGGCTTTATTATTGGAACTTTAGGGACTTTACTAGGAATTTTTTTGGGGGTAGCAATATCCTTAAATATTGATTTAATTGTCCCTTTTATTGAAAGAATTTTTAATACAGAGTTTTTAGCAAAAGATATTTATTATATTTCTCAGGTACCATCAAAAGTAATGCTTATAGATGTCTACAGGATAGGTTTGATGGGATTAATTTTATCTTTATTAGCCGCAATATATCCAAGTTACAAGGCATCAAAAGTAGAACCCGCTCAGGCTTTAAAATATGAATGATTCATTTCAGATATCTCTAAAAAATGTATCTAAAAGCTTTGAGGATCTTGATGTTCCCGTGCTTAATAATTTAAGTTTCGAAATAAACGCCTCTGAAAGGGTCGCAATTCTTGGAAGCTCTGGCTCAGGTAAAAGCACCCTTTTACATATAATTGCTGGATTGGATGATCCATCAAAGGGTAATGTTTTTTTTAATAATGATTTAATCACTAAACTTTCTGATAATAATAAGTCCATATTGCGAAATAAACATATAGGTTTTGTGTATCAATCGCATCACTTGTTAAAGGATTTTTCAGCAATTGAAAACGTGATGATGCCGCTAATTATAAGAAGAAATGATAGCTTGAAAGATTTTAATCAAGCAAAAAAGATTTTAAAAAAATTAGGTTTAGGGAGTAGATTAAATCATTTTCCTCATCAATTGTCGGGAGGGGAGAGGCAAAGAGTTGCTATAGCAAGAGCAATAGTTACCTCCCCAGACATAATTTTAGCTGATGAGCCAACTGGAAATCTTGATCACAAAAATGCGAATATAGTTTTTGAGTCATTTTTAGAATTAACAGAAGAATTTAAAACAGCTATAGTTTTAGTGACACATGATCAATCACTGGCTAGAAAAATGAATAAAATATATCACCTTTCATCGGGAAAACTTAAATCAAAATAGTATAATAAAAAAAATTTAAAAAGGAGCTCCATACTGTGTGGGAAATAATTCAAGCAGCTGGCTGGCCAATCTGGCCATTAATTCTAACTTCAATTATTGGTGTTGCAATAATATTAGAAAGATTTTGGTCATTAAGAAAAAGTCAAATTATACCTGAGGGATTAATGGTAGAAATCAATACCATGATTAAGCAAAATAATCTTGATGACAATAAGTTAGATATCTTAAAAAATTCTTCTCCACTAGGTGATCTTTTATCTGTTGCTATTTTTAAAAGAAAAAATAGTGTTGAAGTTATTAAGTCAGCCCTAGAGGAGAGGGCAGGAATTATAGTACATAACCTTGAAAGATACCTCGGTGTATTGGTGACTATTGCTACTGTAGCCCCTCTCCTAGGTCTTTTTGGAACCATTATAGGGATGGTTGAGTTATTTAGCTCTTTTACAAGTAGTGGCCATGATGTAGCAGTATTTGCTCGAGGAATATCTATTGCACTTTATAATACTGCAGGTGGAATTGTTGTAGCTGTTCCTGCAATGATTGCATATCGTTTTTTTAGGTCCAAAATTGATAACTACTTAAACGAGATGGAGCATGATGCCATTCATATAGTTGAGATTTTAAAAGGGTAGTTTTTATTTATGAATTTTAGAAAAAAAGTAAGAGAAGATGATTTGGAAATAAATTTTATACCCTTGATTGATGTTTTGTTGGTCATTATTATTTTCTTAGTCGTGAGTACGACATTTTCAAAATTTAGTGAATTAAAAATAAATCTTCCAACAGCCGAAGCAAATCAAGTTGATAAAAAAATTGAAAGAATAAATATTGCAATATCTGAAAATGGTAATTATGCCATTAATGAATCATCAATGAGAAACTCAACTATCAGCGATATCGTGATAAATTTAAAGGCTGCAGCTAATAATATTAAAGATCCTGTAATTGTTATCAATGCTGACTCTAATTCACCTCACCAGTCTGTCATAAATGTCATGGAAGCTGCAAGGATTTCAGGTTTATCAAAAATTACCTTTTCAACAAAAGTAGAATAAAAGCTAAATGTCGAAAGAAATAGCGACAAAAGAAACTTTAAGAAATTATAAAAAAGTCTACATACGCTTATTTAAATATGCACTTGAATTTAAATTAATCTTTAGCTTGAGTATTGTTGCTATTATTTTAATGGCTTTGGCAGACACAAGTTTTCTTGCCCTAATTAAAAAAATAACGGATGAAGGATTTGTTAGTAACGCTGATAATCTAACAAGGCTTATCCCAATCATCCTAATCTTTATTGTTTTAATTAGAGCCTCCGCAAGATTTTTTTCTACATATGCTCTAAGATGGATTTCAAGAAAAATAGTACAAAAATTACGCTTTGATATTTTTAAAAATTTAATGAAACTACCAATTTCCTATTTTGATAGGAACACAACAGGGGTTTTAGTATCAAAAATAACCTATGAGACAGAACAATTACAAACAATCATAACGAAAATGTCTTTAGATGCCCTAAGGGATAGCATTACAATTATTGCTGTTGTTAGCTATATGTTTTATTTGAATTGGTTGTTAGCTTTTTTTGTAATTATCATCTTGCCAATTGCAGGATATTTTATCAAAAAAATAATTCCTAAATTAAGGAACGCCGCAAGTGAATTTCAAAGTCTAATGGGAGAAATAACTAAAATTGCTGAGGAGGCAATTTCAGGACAAAGGATTGTTAAAATATTTGGTGCAGCAAAATATGAAAGTGAACGATTTAGTAAATCAATAACGCGTAATCGTAAAATGGCTACAAAGTTGGCGAGATTAAGCGCTACTAATAGCTTGATTATAGAAATAATTTTAGGATTTTTGTTAGCAGCTGTTTTGCATTTTTCCCTTACTAATTTATCACCTGGAGAATTTATAGCATTTATAGGAGCCGTAGTTCTCATCATCACACCTATTAAAAGATTAACGGCATTAAATGAGCAAATACAAACTGGATATGCTGCTGCCAAAAGTATTTTTTCAGTAATGGATGAGAAAAAAGAAAAAGATTTAGGAAGGATAAATTTAAAAAAAGTAAGAGGAAAATTAGAATTTGAGAATGTAAGCTTTTCATATCCAAAAGATGAAAAAATTATATTATCAAATATAAATTTAGATATAAAAGCTGGTGAGAAAATTGCCTTAGTTGGAAAGTCTGGTGGAGGAAAAACAACGCTATTAAATCTAATCCCAAAGTTTTATGCGGTAAATTCCGGAATAATTAAACTTGATGGTATTGATATAAGTAATATTTCATTAAATTCATTAAGAGAGAATCTTGCAATGGTGAGTCAAGACACGATCTTATTTAACGACACAATTTTTAATAATATTGCCTATGGAAATTTATCTGCTGTAAATCTAGAAAAAGTAAAAAAAGCGGCTGAAGCAGCAAACGCCTCTGAATTTATTAATAAACTTCCTGATGGTTTCAATCATGTTATTGGAGATAGGGGAGTTAGATTATCAGGGGGTCAGAAACAAAGAATAGCCATTGCACGAGCAATATTAAAAAATGCCCCAATTTTATTATTAGATGAGGCTACATCAGCACTAGATTCAGAATCAGAAAGCTTAGTTCAAGCAGCACTTGATAATTTAATGATTAAAAAAACTTCTATTATTATTGCTCACCGACTTAGTACAATTAAAAATGCAGATAAAATAATTGTAATGGATCAAGGAAAAATAGTCGGAGAGGGTAAACATAATGATTTAATAAAAAATAATAAATTTTATTTAAAAATTTATAAAAAAGGATTTGAATAAGTTGATATCAACTGACCAAATATTCAATAATCAATATTATAAAAAATCAAACTGGATTTATCTTCTTATACCCTTAAGTTACGTTTTAAACTTTATAAATATAGTAAGAAATTATTTATATGAAAAGAATTTTTTAAAAAAAATAAAAATTAGAGTTCCTGTTGTAATTATAGGAAATATTACACTCGGTGGGACCGGTAAAACTCCCTTAGTATTGAACCTTATTCATAAGTTTATAAATCAAGGATTACAGCCAGCCCTTATTTCAAGAGGTTATGGAGGTGATATAAGAGGTACAGGAGAAGTCTTTGGATTTTCAGATGTTGAATATGTGGGGGATGAAGCGTTATTAATAAAAACTAAATTTGATATTCCAGTTTTTGTTGGTAAAGACAGAGTAAGTGCAGCTGAAGATTTACTTAATAAATATCCAGAAACATCCATAATTTTATGTGATGACGGTTTACAACATCTAAAATTAGCTAGAGACTATGAAATTGCAGTCATTGATTCACAAAGAAAGTTTGGAAACGGTTTATTATTTCCTGCAGGTCCTTTGCGAGAAAAGGTTACTAGATTAGATAGGGTTGATGCTGTTGTTGTGAAGGGTGAAAATGAGAACCCACAATTTTTTCAAATGAAATATATCCCAAATAACTTTGTAAATTTAAAAACATCAAGCACAATCAGTTTTTCAGACATCAAAAATAAAAAAATTGTAGCCATAACTGCAATTGGAAATCCAGATAGCTTCTTCTCAACCTTAACTGATAGTAATTTAAATTTTGAGCGAATTATTTTTAATGATCATTATTTGTTTCAGAGGGATGATTTTGTTAAGTATGAAGATTACAATATTGTTATGACTGAAAAAGATGCAATCAAATGTAAAAAATTTGCAAATACAAATTTTTGGGTATTACCAATTGAAACAGAAGTAGATGATCGCCTATTTAAAGACATATTAAAAAAAACTAGCTTAACTCATGGATAAAGAATTACTTAAAATTTTAGTTTGCCCAGTCACTAAGGGACCTCTTGTTTTTGATAAAGAAAAAAATGAGCTTATTTCTAAATCTGCTAAATTAGCTTATCCAATTAAAAATAATATTCCAATCTTGTTAGAAGATGAAGCAAGAAAATTAAAATGATTTTTAATTTTCTATGAGCTTTAATGTTGTTATTCCTGCAAGGCTAAATAGTTCTCGTTTAAAAGAGAAGGTCTTGATTGAAATTAATGATGTACCCATGGTAATTCATGTTGCAAAAAGAGCAAGCCTATCGGGGGCTAAGCAAATTATAGTTGCAACAGATGATAAAAAAGTAGCAGATATTGTGAAGCTTCATAATTTTCAATCAGTAATGACTGACAAAAATCATTTATCAGGAACTGATAGATGCCTTGAAGTCGCAAAAATCATGAAATGGAATAATAGTGAAATTATCGTTAATGTTCAGGCCGATGAACCTTTAATAGATCCTAAGCTGATTAGTTTACTTGCCTCCAATGTTGAAAAAGATAAGTCAGGCTATGTAACTGCATGTAGTAAATTTAATTCTTATGAAGATTTCATAAACCCAAACAATGTTAAGGTAGTTATAGATAAATTTTCAAATGCACTCTATTTTAGTAGAAGTGCTATTCCATATTCGTCCTCTCCAGATTTAGCAATAAATGATTATGCTTTTCATCATTTAGGTATATACGCTTACAAGATTAGTGAATTAGAAAAATTTTGTAGTTTTCCAATTTCTGAAATTGAGATAATTGAGAAGCTGGAACAACTTCGCGCGTTATCAAATAATTTGAATATAAAAGTAGTTTTATATGATGGAAGCCCAATCAAAGGTGTCGATAGCCAAGAAGACCTTACTTATGTAAAAAGGGTGTTATCAAAATAATAATTTTTTAAATGGCCTCTTCACCTTTTTCCCCAGTTCTAATTCTTATTACTTCATTCACTTCTGTGACAAATATTTTTCCGTCACCAATTTTACCTGTATGAGAAACCTTTGTAATTGTTTCAATCGCTTTATCAAGCAACGAATCACTCACAATCAGATCAAGCTTGACCTTAGGTAGAAAGTCCACTACATATTCAGCCCCTCTATATAATTCTGTATGCCCCTTTTGTCTTCCAAAACCTTTTACTTCAGTGGCTGTTAAGCCCATTATTCCAATTTCTGATAATGCCTCTCTTACTTCATCTAATTTAAATGGCTTAATAATTGCTTCAATTTTTTTCATTTTTTACTCCTAATAATTACAATTGGAATTTATTTGTTATTGGATAGCGACGATCTTTCCCAAATGCCTTTGATGTTATCTTTGGACCCGGAGCGGATTGTCTTCTTTTAAATTCATTTAGTTTAATTAATTTTACAACCTTTTTAACTAAATTAGCAGAGAAACCATATTTAATTAATTCTTTTTCACTATAATTTTTTTCTATGTGAAGGTCGATTATTTCATCCAGAATTTCGTAATTCGGAAGTGTGTCTTGGTCAGTTTGATTTTTTGATAGTTCCGCAGAAGGAGCTCTATTAATAATTCTTTGTGGAATGATAGTTTGATCATAATTTATCTCATTCGCAATTTTATAAACCATTGTTTTTGGCACATCTTTTAAAATTGCGAAACCTCCAACCATATCTCCATATATTGTTGAGTATCCCACAGCATTTTCACTCTTATTGCCTGTAGCAAGAACCATACCATTAAATTTATTTGCAAATGCCATCAAAATCATACCCCTTATTCTTGCCTGAATATTTTGCTCTGTTATATCTTTTTCAAGCCCAACAAAATCTTCTTTGAAAGTATTTTCAAAAAGTTTTATATGTTTCTTGATAGGTATAATTTTATAATTTACTTCTAAATTTGATGCAATTTTTTTTGCATCTTCAAGGCTTGCTTGGGATGTATAAATACTCGGCATCATAATGGCAGTAATATTTTGTTTTTTTATCACCTTTGATGCAATATATAAAACAACTGCTGAGTCAATACCGCCTGAGAGTCCAAGAATTAATTTTTTTATATTGTTTTTTTCTACATAATCCTTCATTGCTAACATCAGTCCATTCAGAAGGTTATATGTAAGATAATTTTCTGAATTTGATAAACTTTTAGAAATAATCGACGTTTTTAAAATTTTTCTATGATATGGAAATTTTTCATTTTTACTGATAATTTTAATCTCATTTTCATCAGAGAAGTCAGCAATAATATTTTTACTTACAAATGGCTCTGATATAAATGGTAAATTCTTTTTGTTGTATTGTTTTGGTTTCGTGATGAAAGAGCTTCCATCAAATAATAACTCGTCTTGTCCACCAACACAGTTCAAATAGATTAAATTAATATCATCAAGTTTATTAAGTTTTTTTTGAATTAAATTTATTTTAGTTTTTGTTTTATTAAATTCGTATGGTGAAGCGTTTACACAAATTACATAGTCAGCTTTAAGCTCATTTAACTTCTCAAGTGGGCCATCCTCCCATATGTCCTCGCATATAAGCAATCCAAATTTTTTATTTTTATATTTAAAAATTCCTGGTTTGTCACCTGCAGAAAAATATCTTTTTTCGTCAAATACACCATAATTTGGTAGCTTCTGTTTATCGTAGGTTTTATTAATTTTTCCACCAAAGAGTAATGAGATAGAATTAAAGAGAAGTTTATTTTTTCTTCTTGGGTAACCAACAATAATATTAAGTGTAGGAAATTTTTTGGCTATTCCAATGAGATAGTAATGACACCTATCAACAAATTCTTTTTCTAAAAGAAGGTCTTCTGGAGGATAACCACATAGGCTTAATTCTGGTGTTATTAAAATTTCAGCTCCATTTTTTAAAGCTATTTCAGCATGCTTTATTATGAGCTTACTGTTATGTCTTAAATCACCAACTTTTGGATTGATTTCTGCAAGGCTTATTTTCATTTATCAGTACTCACCACCTGCCGATCTAATTAATTCTACAATTTCTTTATTTTTTGTTTTTAGTGCATAAACCAGCGGCGATAGACCATATTGATCAGTAACATTAATATCTACACCTTTTTCAATAAGAAATTTTACTACTTCGATAGATTCGTTCTCAACTGCATATTGAATAATAGGGGTACCTTCATCATCTTTATGATTTATATTGGCCTTGTATTTAACAAGTAATTTTATAATTTCAAAATAATCTTTTTTTACTGCCCACATAAGGGGTGTCCATTCAAATTTATCAAGTGAGTCAACTTCGGGTTGATGTATTAAAAGAAATTCTGTTGCTTCAATTTGATCTTTGTTTACACAATAAACTAGTGCAGATTTACCAAATTTATCTTTTAGATTTAGTGATGCGCCATTTTTAATTAATACTTTTATAGTATTAACATTACCACTTTTACATGCGAGCATTAGTACCGTAGTTGAAGATGAATTTCTTGTATTTGGATCTATTCCTTTTTTTATAAGAAGATCTAATGTTTGATAATTTCCTGAAGTTGCTGCGAGCCCATAGGCAGTCCAACCATCCGAGTCAGTGATTTTTAAATCAGCATTATTCTCTATAAGGAGTTTGACAATGTCACTATAGTTATTTTTTGACGCATACATCAGTGCAGTCCAACCATCAATCTCTTGTTTATTTACTTCTGCGCCTTTTGATATTAAATATCTTGCGACTTCAACTTGATTTTTTCTTGAGGCATACATAAGGGCTGAAACCTTATTTCCATCCTCAGTATTTACATTACCTCCACTTTCAATAATTGCTTTCACTGATTCGATATCTCCTTTAGATGAAGCTGTCAAGAGGTAAGGGATGTCTTCAGCTTTAATTGAAAATGAAAATGAAAAACAAATAAACAAAAAAAGACCTATTATCACTTTCATTTATTAGTTACCCAAAGCTTCTTTCATTACTTCCCCCATTTCAGCAGGAGAGTGAGCAATAAATACTCCAGCGTCGCTGAGAGCATTAATTTTACTTATTGCGGTTCCGGTACTTCCAGAAATAATAGCCCCTGCATGCCCCATTCTTTTTCCGGCAGGTGCCGTAATTCCTGCAATATGAGCAACTACAGGTTTTTTGATATTTTTTTTAATATATTCTGCAGCTAATTCTTCATCTGAACCACCAATCTCTCCTACCAGAATAATTCCTTCAGTTTTTGGATCTTTTTCGAACATACTAAGGCATTCTATAAAGTTTATACCTTTAATAGGGTCCCCACCAATTCCAACACACGTAGATTGACCAAATCCAATTGATGATGTTTGATGAACAGCTTCATATGTTAATGTTCCTGACTTAGAAACGATACCAATTTTACCTTTTTTGTGAATATTTCCTGGCATAATTCCAATTTTACATTCATCTGGTGTAATAATTCCTGGGCAGTTAGGACCAATTAGAATTGAGTTATTTTTTTTTATTTCTTTTTTAACCTCTAACATTTCAAGTATAGGAATACCCTCTGTTATACATACAATGATATTTATTCCTGCATTACTAGCCTCTAAAATTGAATCAGCAGCAAATTTTGGGGGTACATAAATAACCGTTGCATCAGCATTTGTTTCTTTTTTTGCTTCTTTAACGCTATTAAATACAGGAAGGTTAAGATGACTTTGACCACCTTTACCTGGTGTAACACCTCCAACTAAATTTGTTCCATATTGTATAGATTGTTCACTATGGAATGTCCCCTGACGGCCTGTAAAACCCTGGCAGATAACTTTTGTATTTTTATTTATTAAAATAGACAAATTAGGCCTTTGAAAAGATAACTGCTTGTTTGGTTGCTTCACACAAATTATTTGCAGAAGTGATATTAAGTTTGCTTTCGTCTAAGATTTTTTTCCCTTTTTCAACATTGGTTCCCTCAAGCCTTACTACAATTGGAATTTTAATACCAACTTCTTTTACTGCAGCAACAATCCCATCTGCTATTACATCACATCTCATAATTCCACCAAAAATATTAACCAGGACTACTCGAACATTTTTATCAGATAAAAGTATTTTAAATGCTTTACTAACGGTTTCTGAGGATGCGCCACCGCCAACATCAAGGAAATTTGCAGGCAACCCTCCAGAGTGTTTTATTAAATCCATCGTAGCCATTGCAAGACCTGCTCCATTGACCATACATCCTATTGTTCCTTCAAGGGCTATATAGTTAAGTCCAGCCTCGTAGGCTTCTGCTTCTTTCTCATCTACTTGGGACCAATCAAAACTATTTTTTAGGTCTTCATGTTTAAAAAGAGCATTATCATCCAATGTTACTTTGCAATCGAGCGCAATAATTTTATTCTTTTTAGAAAGAATTAAAGGATTAATTTCAATTAATGATAAATCCTTCTCAATAAATAGCTTAAAAGTATTTTGAACAAAATTTTTAAAATCTTGTTCTGCTTCAGAAGGTATTTTAAGATTATTGGAAAGATTAATAATTTGTTGTTCTGTTGGTTTTTTTCCTATCGTTATATATTCTTTAAATAGAAGATCTTCATGTTTTTTTGCAGTATCCTCAATTTCAGTCCCGCCCTCCGTTGAACAAAGGATGACGATTGACTCTGTTTGTCTATCAACAAGTAATGAAAAGTAAAGCTCATTTTTAATAAGAATTTTTTCTTCGATTAAAATCTTGTTTACTGGTTGTCCGTTTGGTAAATTTTGGTAGGTTTTTAATCTTGAGGCTAATTGATTTGAAATAAAAATTTCGGCATCGTTTAGGTTACTGATTAACTTTACCCCTCCTGATTTTCCTCGCCCACCAGCATGAATTTGAGATTTAAAAACAAAAGTTTTATTATTTCTCAAGCAAGATTTAATTTCTTCAGGAATTTGTGATTCAATTATTTGCCCATTAGGAATATCAATATTATATGATTCAAGGAGCTTTTTTGATTGATATTCGTGTAAATTCATGGGTTTACAATCTTGGAAAAGTTACATGATATCAGAACCTTATTGGCTTGTAGATAAAAAAATAGCGCAGTTAACTGCGCTATGAAATTGATCAATTTATTAACTAAAAACAAATATCTTCTTTTGGATTACATCCATCATCTAAAACGCCAAGAGAAAGAAGGTATTCTGCCATTTCATCGTTTCCTTGATCTCTCATTGCAAAAATTAACGACACATCGCCTTTTAATTTTTTTTGCATATCAATCCCGTTTTGCGATAAAAATAACACCATCTGTTTATTATTATTAAAGGCTGCATGAATTAGTGCATTCCATCTCGTCACAGGGTGAACATAATTTATATTTGCACCTTTTTTGACTAAATATTCAAGTACCTCTTGCTGATTTTTTGCTGCTGCCATTAAAAGTGGCGTCCATGCAAAATAGGAATCTTCCAAATTTACATTCATGGTCTCAACATACATCTTCACAGTTTTGATATCACCAACATTGACTGCCCCTGTAAATTCCATTTCTTGATCATCATTTAGTGCAAAAATAAATGACGAAAACAATAATGCGGATAAGGCAACTAAAAATTTCATCGATTTCATAATAATTCCTATGTGTTAATTAAAGTGTTTATTAGCATTCGCAAACATTTTATACCAAGGACCAAATTCTTCCCAATTATTTGGATGCCACGAATTTTGATCAGTTCTAAAAACTCTTTCAGGGTGCGGCATCATTATTGTAAATCTCCCATTTTCACTCGACACACCAGTGATTCCAGAAGGGCTACCGTTGGGATTATTTGGGTAGGATAAAGTTCCATCTATATCAGTAAACGCCAAAGTTACTTGATTATTTTTTAGAATCTGTCCTAATTTACCCTCAGAAAAGTTTGATCTCCCTTCCCCATGAGATACAACTATAGGAATAATACTCCCCATCATCTCGTCAAAAAATAAAGAATTATTTTTTTTAACTTCAACTGTTAAAAATCTTGCTTCAAATTGCTCAGATTCGTTTTGAATAAAATTTGGCCATAGATCAGTGCCGGGAATAATTTCTTTTATCTGGCTCATCATCTGACAACCATTACAAACTCCCAAAGCAATTGTATTATCTCTTTCAAAAAATTGTTGGAATTCTTCACGTACTTTAGAGTTAAATAGTATTGAACTTGCCCAACCTCTTCCTGCACCCAAGACATCACCATAAGAAAACCCCCCACAAGCAGCTAATCCCTCAAAGTCACTTAATTTTTTATCTCCATTATTTATTTCAGACATGTGAACATCGAAGGCATCAAAACCTGCATAGTTGAAAGCTGCTGCCATTTCACTTTGGCCGTTTACACCTTGCTCTCTTAAAATTGCAATTTTTGGTTTTGTTTTTTTAATGTTTACAGATTTTGGAATATCAAAGTTGATTTTGGACTGAATTCCTTCATACTGATCATTAAGAATTAGATCAAACTCCTCTTTTGCAGTTTTTGGATTATCACGAATTGATTGAATTCTATAACTAGTTTCTGCCCAAGCTTGCTGTAATTTACCTCGCGAGTTTGTTAAGATTAATTTCGAGTCTTTTATAATATTTATAGAATGATCCTTGTTAGGAGCTCCTACAACTCTAGCTAAAAGCATTAAATTTTCATTGAAATAATTTAAAACTTCAGCAACATCATTATTTGCAACTTGAATGACTGCACCAAGTTCTTCATTAAATAAAAATTTGATACTTTCATCATCTTTATTTAAATTTAGATCAATACCGCAGTGACCTGCAAAAGCCATTTCAAGTATTGTGGTTATTAATCCTCCATCAGAACGGTCATGGTAGGCAAGAATTTTATTTTTTTTATTTAAGTGCTGTATTCCTTCAAAAAAACTTTTAATCAGCTTTGCATCATCTAAGTCTGGAACTTCATCTTCATATATATGGTGAACAGCATTAAAACTGGAACCTCCCATTCTATTTTTGCCATTACCAAGGTCAATTAGTATCAATGAGCTCTTTTCTATTGAATGTATTTCTGGGGTAAGTGTCTTGTTTACATCATACGTTTCAGAAAAAGCTGAAACGATGAGTGAAAGTGGGGATTCAACAGATTTTAAATTACCTTCTTCCCAAGTAGTTTGCATTGACATTGAATCCTTCCCAACAGGAATGCTTATCCCTAGTTTCGGGCATAAATCCATACCAACAGCTTTAACAGCTTCAAAGAGTTCATAATCCCTATCGTTATCTCCTGAAGCAGCCATCCAATTAGCTGATAGTTTAATTAGGCTGATGTTCTTAATTGCACTTGCTGCAATATTAGTTATTGCTTCAGAGACAGCCATCCTTGCCGATGCAGCTGCGTTTGTAATTGCAATGGGTGCTTTTTCTCCAATCGCCATTGCTTCACCTGTATTAGAATTAAATGTACTTTTTGTGACCCCAACATTTGATACAGGTACCTGCCATGGACCAACCATTTGGTCTCTTGAAACCAAACCAGTGACTGATCGATCTGCAATGGTGATTAAAAAGTTTTTACTTGCGACACTTGGAAAATGAAGAACATTTGTAATATTTTGAAGAAGATTATCCTCATAAACTCCCGATTCTTTTGAAATGTTATTTTCTGGTGTTTTAATAATTTTATTTAGTTTGGGTGGTTTTCCAAGAAGTACATCAAGGTTCATATTTATAACGTCTTCATTTAAAAGAGAGTCAGATACGGTAAGTTTTTTTTGTTTTTTAGTTTTTCCAATAATTGCAAAAGGGCAGCGCTCCTTTTGACAGAGCTTAATAAAACGATCAACATCCTCTTCCTTGATTGCTAAGACATACCTTTCTTGAGCCTCGTTTGACCAAATTTCTTTTGGTGACATAGACAATTCTTCATTGTTGATATTCCGGATATCCATTAATGCACCAACACCACCATCATGAATTAGCTCTGGGAAAGCATTTGATAGACCACCTGCACCTACATCGTGAATACTCAAGATAGGGTTCCTAGATCCTAATTGCCAGCAAGCATCAATTACTTCCTGAGCTCTTCTTTGTAATTCTGGGTTACCTCTCTGAACAGATGCAAAATCAAGATTTTCTTGATTTGATCCCGTATTCATACTTGATGCAGCACCCCCACCCAGCCCAATTAGCATTGCTGGGCCTCCAAGTTGAATTAGAATGTTATCCTCAGATAAAGGTTTTTTGTGTGTATGGCTGTCACTGATATTACCAACTCCACCGGCGAGCATAATGGGTTTGTGGTACCCAATATTTTTACCATTATGATTAGTTTCTAGTGTACGAAAGTAACCTAAAATGTTAGGTCTTCCAAATTCATTATTGTAGGAGGCTGCTCCAATAGGGCCATCAATCATAATTTTTAATGGCGAAGCTATTCTTTTGGGTAAGCCAATATAATTTTTCTCCCATACTTGAACAAAGTTAGGAATATTAAGATTTGAAACTGAAAAGCCTGATAAACCCGCTTTAGGTTTTGAACCTCTTCCAGTTGCCCCTTCATCTCTTATTTCTCCCCCTGCACCTGTTGCAGCTCCAGGAAAAGGTGATATTGCCGTTGGATGATTATGGGTTTCTACTTTCATTAGATAGTGGGTAAGCTCTAAATTTTCTTTAAATAAATCTTTTTCATTTGGGTAAAACCTTTTAATTTTAGAACCTTCAATAATTGAAGAGTTATCAGAATAGGCCACAACTGTCTTATGGGGTGATACCTCATGTGTATTTTTAATCATCTTAAATAATGATCTTTCTTGAGCATTATCATCAATGACCCAATCGGCATTAAAAATTTTATGTCTACAATGTTCAGAATTAGCTTGGGCAAACATCATAAGCTCAGCATCAGTAGGATTTCTTTTTTCTGAGCTAAAGTATTCGTATAGATAAATTATCTCCTCATTTGACATTGCAAGGCCTTGAGATAAATTAAACTCTTCAAGCGCTTTAATTCCAAATTGTAAAATATCGATATGAGTTATTCTTNATGGTTTTTCATGTGAAAAAAGTTCTTTAATATTTTGTTTATTTAAAAATAATGATTCAGTCATTTGGTCATATATAAGATGACCTATTTCTAATAAGTTTTTATTTGTAATTTCCTTATTAGATTTGGTATTAAAGCAATAAAAACTAAGTTTTTCAGCTCTTAATATATCTATCCCACAATTTTTAATAATGTCTGTTGCTCTTGAACTCCATGGCGAAATTGTTCCAACTCTTGGCCCAACAAACAAACTATTTTTAATTTTGAAGTCTGAAAATTTGTTTGGTTCACAATCAAGAATTTTTTCAAGCTTTTCCTGAATTATTGATGAAAGTGTTTCACTTGACTCGATAACATAGGAATAGATAGACTCAATTGATAGTATTTCAGGATTTAGATTTTTTATTTTTTTTTCGAGTGCTTGTTTTCGAAATTGTGAGTATATTTCGCTACCTAAAAAGAATTTAATTTGATTTTTTTGCATCTCAATGATGATAAATGATTACATAAATTTACTTTAATGAATAATAAATGACTTTCCAAAATAACACTAATAATTCATTTTATTTTACAAAATATTCATAGCTTTGATAAAAGATAAAGCTTGCTATCCATGCAAGAAATAATGACCAAACAATAGACTCTAATGTCAGCCTCCAGCTTTTAGATTCATTTTTTATAGTAGCTATCGTAGAAACACAAGGCGTATAAATTAAGGTAAAAATCATAAAACTAATAGCTTGACCATTACTAAAAATTTCTTTCAAGTGACTCCCAAGTTCAATACCTTCAAGACCAAATATTACAGCCAGTGCCCCAATGAGTATTTCTTTAGCAATGAATCCAAACATCAAAGCAACTATTAACATCTGATCGATACCAATTGGACTGAAAATGGGTTCAAAAAAGCTACCTATCCTTCCTGCATAGGTATTCTCACTTGCAACAGCATACTCACTCGGGAAGTAGGTAAGCAACCAAACTGATACCACACCTAAGATGATAAATTTGGTTGCTCGACTTAAAAAATTAAACACTTCCTGATTACCTCTTTTAAAAATGTGAGAAATTGTTGGAAAACGGTAAGGGGGCAGCTCAAGAATCATTGGTTCCTCATTTTTATACTTTTTTTTAAAAATTATCGCCGTTAAAAAAATAGTAAAGAAGCTAAGTAGGTATAAAAAAAATAAGGTTAATGCACCATAGAATGATGTTAAAAATGCCAAAGTAAGAAATAAAAAAACTTGAAGCCTTGCCGAGCAGAGGGAGAAGGGGATAGTTAACATAGTTAAAAACCTTAAATTCTTATTACGCATAATTTTTGTTCCCATGAGCGCCGGCACATTACAACCATAACCCATAAGCATCATTACAAAACCTCTTCCATCAAGCCCCATTTTTTCCATTAATTTATCCATTAAAAACGCGGCCCTTGAAAAGTAACCGCTATCCTCGACGATTGTCATCACAAAGAAAAAAATAATGATTATTGGTACAAATGCAGCCACTGTGGTAAAGCCGGCATATAAGCCATCCAATAAAAAACTTTTCAACATATCTGGTGAACCATCAAATAAACTTTGCAGGAAGTTTATTTGCAGGTAACTGAAAAAATCACCCATATATTCCTGAATGGGTGCCCCTAAAGTATAGATAAATTGAAACAAGCTAAAAATAATCAATAAAAAAATTGGAACACCAAAAATTGGGTGAAGAAAAATACTATCTAAAAATCTAGTTTTGTTGTCATTCAAGACAATGGGCATGGTCACAGTTTTGTCAAAAACTTTTTGAGATAAAGACTGTTCGTCAGCAGATTTTAGATTTATTTTTTGTTTTTTTGGTCTATTAACTTTTTTGTTTATTTCATCAAACCCTTGACCAAATTTAGCGCTTATTGGTAGCACAGGGCAACCTATTAATTTACCCATCAGTTCAAAGTCGAATGTAATACCTAATGACTTTGCTTCATCAATCATATTGGCTAATATAGTTGTTGGAATTCCAAGTTTTTGAATGTTTATTGCTAAAGGAAGTTGCCTGTCAATTTGTGTGGCATTCATAATAAAAAAAACATGGTCAATTTTATTGTTCTCAATAAAATTTATTACAACTTCTTCATCTTCTGAATAACCATTTAGATTATATATCCCTGGTAAGTCAATAAGCTCAGTCATTTCGCCATTTATGAGCGTTTTGATGCTGGTTAAATCAACAGTAATTCCTGGCCAATTACCTACTTTCGCTGAAGCCCCACTAATTTTATTAAAAAAGGTAGATTTGCCTGTGTTAGGCATTCCTATAAGAACTGTTTTTTTCATTTAAACGATTATTTTATAAGTGAGATATTTTTATTTGTTTTGCAACTAGATTTCTAAGCATTAGTTGTGTAGTTCCAATTTCTATATGAAGTGGGCCATTAAATTTTGATTTTCTTATTACTTTTACCCCCTTATTTTTTTTAACGCCCAATGCGATTAACCTATCATTGTAAGAAGTATTTTTTGTAAACCCTTCAATGATTGCATTTCTACCTACTGTTAATTCTGATAAAGTCATGGCATTAATTTTAAATGAGAATCATTCTCAATACAAGGAATTATAGCTCGGTTGGGGCAAATGTTTTTATGCTTAAGGCATGAATTGTTTCTGGAATAAGATCCTCAAGTGCTTTATAAATTAGTCTATGTCGCTCCATTGTATTTTTATCTTCGAATGAATCACTCACAATATATAAATTAAAATGTTCCCCACCATTGTTGCCTTTATGCCCTCGATGAAGTTCACTTTCATTTTCAAGCTTAAATTGGGTAGGATTTAAAAACGCTAATCTTTTTTTAATAATATCCTCAGTCATAATTTTTGTTAGGGTAAGACTTTAATAAAAGGTTTCACTTCGAAATTTTCATAAACACCTGCCAAGTTGTATGGATCTTTATCAGCCCAATCAACAGCATCTTGGAGAGAATTAAATTCAGCAACAATCAAACTTCCTGAAAAGCCTTCCTCGCCAGGATCTTCTGAATCCGTTGAAGGGAATGGGCCAGCAAGAAACAGTCTTCCTTCATTTTTAAGTGCATTTAATCTTTTGCGATGAGCGCCTCTTTCTTTAAGTCTCAACGCAAGACTATTTGGCACATCTTTACTTAAAATGGCATACCACATAATTTATTTTTTACTCACCTTTGAGATGTATATAGTCAAAAATATAATATAGATAAACAAAATACCTGTAATTCCAAATAATTTAAAATTCACCCATGTATCCTCTTCGTAGTTATATGCCACATATAAGTTTATAAACCCAAGCATTATAAAAAATAATCCTGTAGCGTTATTTAAATTATTCCAATAGCTATCTTCTAATTCAATTTTTTGACCCATAGCAAGCTTGATTAGATTTTTGTTAAAAAAATAATTTGAGATAAATAGAACAGCGGCAAAGAGCCAATATAGAACCGATGGCTTCCACATGATAAAGGTTTTGTCTTGAAAAATAATTGTAAGCCCACCTAAAATGGTGATTGTAGCTCCATTAAAAAGTAACATCTTGTCTATCTTTTTATTTTTAATATAGTCATAAAGCACTTGAAGAAGAGTAGCTATGATTGCAACCCCTGTTGCTATGAAAATATCGTAAATTTTATAACTGATAAAAAAAAGAATTACGGGTAAAAGGTCATATAAAAATTTCATTTGGAAAAACTTTCTCTATTCTAAAAGGTTAATAACTAATATAATTATAAGGTAAATATGAATATACCTATAATAGACCTTCATTGTCATTCCAATGTATCTGATGGCCTTCTATCCCCCGCAGAATTAATGTCACATGCAGCTGAAAATAATGTCCAAGCTATTGCTTTGACTGATCATGATGACATTGCTGGTTTAAGCGAGGCAAGTATTACTGCAAAAAGTTTAAACATTATTTTTATAAATGGGGTGGAAATATCTGTCACTTGGAAAAAAAGAACTTTACACATAGTAGGTTTAAATTTTGATAAAGATAATAAATTACTCTTTCAGGGCTTAAAAAAAATAAGGGATGGCCGCTATAAGAGAGCACAATTAATGGCAGATGGATTAGGGATGGCGGGAATTCAAGGGGCAATGGATGGGGCTAAATCATATGCTAAAAATAGTACGATCGGAAGAATTCATTTTGCACAATTCTTAGTTGCGCAAGGATATGCAAAAGATATCAGTGCTGTTTTTAAAAAATTCCTCACCCCTGGTAAACCAGGCTATGTTGATCATGAATGGATTTCTCTAGAAGAATCAATAAGACTTATCAATGGTGCTGGTGGGGATGCAATTATTGCGCATCCAGGGAGGTATGATATGGGAAATAAGCTTTACCCAAAATTATTTCAAGAGTTCAAGGATTTGGGAGGCACAGGTGTTGAGGTGATGTCAGGAAGCCAAGACCCATCACAAGCTAACTACTTTTCTAAGCTTGCAGCCAATTATAATTTATTCTCATCTTGTGGTTCAGATTTTCATGGAAAAGGAATCTCTCATCGTGCACTCGGTAATGTTCGATCCTTACCAAATGATTCCATCCCGATATGGACAAAATGGGATCAAATAAAAAAATTATTCCACTAAAATGAACAATCACATTTCACATATTTTGCCTGTAGAATCTTAACTTATGGATTTAACCATTATTCAAAAATTTGCTGCATATTCACTTCCAATTATTTTTGCGATTACAGTTCATGAAGCAGCTCATGGCTATGCTGCCAAATATTTTGGAGATATGACTGCTTTTCATCTAAAGCGAATATCTTTAAACCCAATAAGACATATTGATCCGATGGGAACAATAGTTCTACCGGCATTACTATTTTTTTTACAAGCAGGTTTTATTTTTGGTTGGGCTAAGCCTGTACCTGTAAATTTTTCAAATCTTCGTAATCCAAAAAAAGATATGTTATGGGTTGCATTGGCAGGGCCAGGAGCTAATTTAATAATGGCAATTTTTTGGACAATCATATATTCAAATCAATTATTTTTTCCAAATATGGCACAAAGTTTTATAGGGGTTATGGCGATAGCGGGTATTCAAATTAATATTGTTTTGATGGTCTTAAATTTATTACCACTCCCACCTTTAGATGGAGGAAGAGTGGCAGTGAGTTTACTTCCATATCCTTGGTCTGGAAAATTAGCTGGTCTGGAGAGGTATGGATTTTTTATTTTAATTTTTTTGCTGGCAACAGGAATACTAGGAGCGATATTGTCTCCTTTAATTAGAGTCAGCCAGAATGTTATTTTGACAATTTTTGGTTAAAAGGAATTTAAAAAAATGGCAATAGAAAGAGTTGTTTCTGGAATGAGACCAACAGGCAGTCTACATCTAGGGCACTATAATGGCGTATTAAAAAATTGGGTAGATCTTCAACATGAATTCGAGTGCCTATTTTTTGTTGCTGATTGGCATGCATTAACTACTCACTACGACTCGCCAGAAATTATTGAAAAAAATGTTACTAGCATGGTTATTGATTGGCTCGCTGCTGGCGTAGACCCTGCAAACGCAACAATTTTTATTCAATCCAAAGTACCAGAACATGCAGAGCTTCATACTTTATTGTCAATGATTACCCCATTGAGTTGGTTAGAAAGGGTACCGACTTACAAAGATCAGCAAGAAAAATTATCTTCAAAAGATTTATCGACTTATGGTTTCTTGGGCTACCCATTGCTTCAAAGTGCAGATATTCTAATTTATAGGGCCACGCAAGTGCCTGTAGGTGAGGATCAGGTACCTCATATTGAGTTTACAAGGGAGGTAGCAAGGCGATTTAATCATTTGTATGGGAAAGAGAAGGGGTTCGAAGACAAAGCTGAAGAGGCGATAAAAAAATTAGGCACAAAAAAAGGTCAGCTCTATCGAGAACTTAAGGATGCATATCAAGAAGAGGGAGATGACCAAGCATTAGCTTCTGCGCAATCTCTTATTGATGAACAACAAATTTTAAGTTTGGGCGATCAAGAGCGATTACTTGGTTACTTGGAGGGTGGAGGTAAAATTATTTTAATTGAGCCTGAATATAAATTAACTCCTGCATCTAAAATGGTCGGTCTGGATGGTCAGAAGATGTCAAAATCTTATAACAATACTATTGCTTTAACTGAAAGTTCTGAAGAAATTCAAAAGAAAATTAGAACCATGCCAACGGATCCGGCAAGGATTAGGAAAACTGACCCAGGAGACCCAAAAAACTGCCCAGTATGGCCTTTACATCAAGTATATTCTGATGAAAAAACTCAAGAGTGGGTCAAAAATGGATGTAAGAATGCTAATATGGGATGTATTGAATGCAAGCAGCCTGTAATTGACTCGATTACAAAAGAATTAGGACCAATCAACGAAAGGGCAAAAAAATACATAGAAAGTCCAGAGCTTGTTCAAAGCATCATTGGAGAAGGCTGTGAAAAAGCAAGAAAGATTGCGAGAGATACAATGAGAGATGTCAGAGAAGTGATGGGAATCAGTTTTTAAATGACAGAATTGGTAAATAATAACCATAAGGTTGAGGCAAAGCTATACGGAGAAAATATTGCTCAACTGCCTTTAGACCTTTTTATCCCCCCTGATGCGCTTGAAGTTTATTTGGAGTCTTTCGAAGGACCTTTAGATCTTTTACTTTATCTGATTAGAAAAGATAATATTGATGTGCTTGACATTCCAATGGCCAACTTAACTTCACAATATATAAGTTATGTTGAACAGATGAAGATAATCAATATAGAGCTTGCAGCAGATTATTTGCTAATGTCGGCCATGTTAATTGAAATAAAATCAAGATTGTTGCTCCCTAAACCAGAGGCCTCTGAGGATGAAGAAGATGATCCAAGAGCAGATCTTGTTAGAAAACTTATTGAGTACGAGCAGATGAAATTAGCTGCTGAAGAGCTCAATGTAATGCCTCAAATCGGTCGAGATATGTTGGGGACTAGTGCATATTTTGAAACTGAAGTAAATAAAATACCTCCTGAGGTGAATATGAATGACTTATATTCTGCTTGGGTAAATGTGATTAAAAGAGCGAAGCAATTTGAGCAACATACAATTTCAAAATCGGAGTTATCTGTTAGAGAACACATGACATCAATCTTAAGAGCTTTGAAGGAAAATAATTTAATAGAGTTCTCAAGTTTATTTAACGAAGAGAAGGATCCTATTCCAAAATTAGTTGTATGTTTTTTAGCAATCCTTGAGTTATCAAAAGAAAGATTAATTAAAATAAATCAACAAGAACCCTGCTCCCCCTTATATATCCAACTGGAGACAGCATAATGGTTGAAGATAATAAAATAAAACAAATTATCGAAGTGGCTTTGTTAACAAATAGCCAGCCTTTATCTATTGATGATTTTCAAAAAATGTTTGATAAAAACATTGAGCGCTCAACGATTAGAATGTTACTTGATGAAATTCAGCAAGATTGGCAAGATAAATCACTAGATTTAGTTCAAGTGGCACATGGATATCGATTTCAGTCAAAAGTAGAATTTTCAGAATTTCTAAAAAAACTTAATCCCGATAGGGTCCCTAAATATTCAAGAGCCGTATTGGAGGTGCTGGCTATAATTGCCTATAGACAGCCAGTCACAAGAGGAGATATCGAAAAAATAAGAGGGGTCTCGCTAAACCCAAACTCCTTGAAGCAACTCATTGAAAGAGAATGGGTGGATATCATTGGTCAAAAAGAAGTCCCAGGGAGACCTTCATTGTATGCGACGACGAAATATTTTCTTGATGATTTTGGATTGAAGTCTTTATCTCAGCTACCAGAGTATAAAGAATTAGAAAATTCTGATTTAAACTTATCAAATAATGAAGAAAATCCATTAGAGAGTCCTCAAGAAGTCAGTAATTTAAATCATAGTGAATAATTTATTTTGGCCCAAAAAAAAATTAAAGATAATCTAGAAGAAGCCTCATTAATAAGAATCCAAAAGGCTTTGGCTCAACAGGGAGTAGGGTCAAGAAGAGGAATTGAAAAAGCAATTTTAGAAAACAGAATTGAAGTAAATAATTCACCAGCACATCTGGGGCAAACCGTATCTTCAAAAGATAAAATTGTATTTGACGGAAAACTAATACGATTGAGTGAGGACACTCTTTTACCTAAAATCCTTCTTTACCATAAAACAGATGGCGAAATTGTTTCTAAAAATGATCCAAAAAATAGGCCGAGTGTGTTCGATCACCTACCGAAATTAACAAAAGAAAAATGGGTTGCTATTGGAAGACTTGATTTCAATACATCTGGGTTATTAATTTTTACAACACATGGAGCATTAGCAAACAGGCTCATGCATCCAAGATATGAGATTGAAAGGGAGTATTCTGTAAGAATTTTAGGTGAACTGACAGAGATTCAAATGAAGCAGTTAAAAGACGGGATTCTTTTGGATGATGGAAAGGCAGCTTTAGATTCTATTATTTTTGAGGGTGGGGAAGGGGTAAACCATTGGTATAAAGTAACTATCAGAGAAGGTAGAAATAGAGAGGTGAGGAGATTGTTTGAGAAATTAAATTTTACAGTCAGTCGGTTAATTAGAGTAAGGTTTGGGGAAATTAGACTGCCTTCTCATTTAAAAAGGGGCATGCACTTAGAATTAAGTCAAAAGCATGTGAAGGAAGTTTTAAGAGAACACAATTTTGATGTAAATCAATTCAAAATCCCACAGATCTCAAACAAAAGAAAGCCTAAAAAAAATTATCTATCTTAGGCCAAAGCCTTTTTTAAAGCTAACTTGTAAATATCTTTAAGTTTATCAATACATCCGATATCGATATGTTCATTAATTTTATGTATAGATTCGTTGATGGGACCAAATTCTACAACTTGATCACAAAGTCTTGCGATAAATCTTCCATCAGACGTGCCACCTGTTGTCGAAATGGTCGGTTTAGCCCCGCAAACTTCCTCAATTGAAGACGAAACTATATCAACAAGCATACCTTTTTCAGTAAGGTAAGGCTGCCCAGAGTGTTGCCATTCTATTAAGAATTCTAATTTATGTTTATTAAGGATAGCCTCAACCCTCTCTTTTAATATTTCAGCAGTAACAGAGGATGAGTATCGAAAATTAAATAAAACTTCAACATGCCCAGGCACCACATTCGTTGCACCCGTACCTCCATTTATATTTGAAACTTGATATGATGTTTTAGGAAAATATTCATTTCCTTCATCCCAAATAGTATTTACTAAATCATCAATTGCAGGCGCCACTTCGTGAATAGGATTTTTTATTAATTCAGGATATGCAATATGACCTTGAATACCTTTTACGGTAAGCTTTGCTGAAAGAGATCCTCTCCTTCCATTTTTAACGGTATCACCAAATTTTTTTGAAGAAGTTGGTTCACCAACAATGCAATAATCTATTTTTTCTTGCCTTTCTTGAAGTGCTTCAACAACCTTGACAGTTCCATCTGTAGCCACACCTTCCTCATCGGAAGTTATTAGTAAACCTATTGCTCCTTTATGATTGGGGTTTTCAGATATGAATTCCTCAATACTAACTACAAATGCAGCTAAGGAAGTTTTCATGTCAGCTGCGCCTCTTCCATATAGGATATTTTCTTTTATTGTGGGTTCAAAAGGAGAGCTTAACCATTTATCTATAGGTCCGGGAGGAACGACATCTGTGTGACCAGCAAAAACAATAAGAGGACTTGTTGAGCCTTTTTTAGCATAAAAGTTTTGAACTTCACCATGTGGCATTTTTTCTATTTCAAAACCCAATTTTTCTAAATGATGAATCAATAGGTCCTGACATCCCTCATCTTTAGGAGTGATCGACTCTTTGGCAATTAGTTCTTTGGAAAGGTTTAGCGTTCTACTCATTTAAAATTTTCTTTATATATATTTTCATCAAAACCAATCGCTAAAACTTCTTTATTATTTATAATAAGTGGTCTTTTCATGGCCGTAGGATATTTCTTAATTAAAATAACAATATTTTTCTTTGTAAGGGATAAATTTTTTTCATTGTCAGATAGCTTTCTCCAAGTCATACCTGATTTATTGAGTAAATTTTCTGGTGAATAGGGCTCGCTAATATTGTCAATCCATTCACTTATTTTTTCATCAGTTAAATTTATTTTCTTAACATCAAAGAATTCATAATCGATTTTATTTTTATTAAGCCAATCCAATCCTTTTTTTACTGTATTACAATTTTTAATTCCATATACAGACAACATTATTAGATTCCTCTTAGTAGCTCATTTATACCAACTTTACCCAAAGTTTTTTCATCAACTTTCTTTACGATCACAGCACAATATAGGCTGTAAGACCCATCTTTTGATGGCAAGTTTCCTGAGACAACAACCGAGCCTTTAGGGACTCTGCCAAAGGTGATCTCTCCAGTTTCTCTATCAAATATTTTTGTTGATTGACCAATATAAACACCCATAGAAATAACAACATTATCTTCAACAACAACACCTTCTACTACTTCAGAACGAGCCCCAATAAAGCAGTTATCCCCGATGATAGTAGGGCCTGCTTGAATAGGTTCTAAAACACCACCAATTCCTACACCGCCGGATAGATGAACATTCTTTCCAATTTGAGCACATGAGCCTACAGTTGCCCATGTATCTACCATAGTACCTTCATCAACATAAGCACCTATGTTTACATATGATGGCATAAGCACAACATTCTTATTTATAAAGCTACCTCTCCTTACATTGGCATTAGGAACAACTCTATATCCACCATTTTGAAAATCTTTTTTTGTAAAACTACTAAATTTTGAATCGACTTTATCAAAAAATTTAGTGTAATTACCATCCATAACCTCATTTTCTTTGATTCTAAAAGATAGTAAAACCGCTTTTTTAATCCACTGGTGTGTTTCCCAATTTTGAGAATCTTTAATTCTTGATGCAACCCTGAGTGAACCGTCATTCAGTCCATCAATTGTTTGATTAATGGCATCCTTAATTTCACTGGAAACATTATTTGGGGTTATGTTTGACCTATCTTCGAAAGCTGCTTCTATTATTATTTGATTGTTTGTCATTATATTTTGCTTTGATAAAATTTAAAAAAAGACATTTTACAGCAAATAAAATTAAAAAAAGATCTTGTATTATTTATTTTGCCGTTCCTTGTAAAGCTTTTCATATTTTTTAGCTTCAATTTGTAAGTCTTCTATTCTATTTTCGTTGGATGGATGTGTGCTTAAAAATTCTGGTGGTTGGGAGTCAGATTGTGCATCCATTTTTCTCCATAGGCTGACTGCAGCCATCGGATTGTAGCCCGCAAGGGCTGTTAATTCTAAGCCCATGTCATCTGCTTCTCTTTCTTGCTCTCTACTGTTTGGCAGAGCAAAAAATAGAGTGGTACCTAATGCCACCCCTTGCAAAATAGCTTGCTTTGATAAAAAGCTGCCATCCTGATTGCTAAGGAAAATTGCAAACCCTAAAATACCAACTTGTTGGACAAGAGCTGATGACATTCTTTCTCTACCATGCTCTCTGAGTGCATGCGCAATCTCATGACCAATGACTGCAGCGAGTTCATCATCAGTTGCATCTAATTTATTAATAAGTCCTGAATAGACGACAATTTTGCCACCAGGCATACAAAATGCATTAATTAATTCGCTATCAATTACATTGATTTCCCAGTTCCATTCCTGAGCGTCATCTCTAAAGATATAGGTTTGGCTTATCAAGTTGTAAGAAATGTTCCTAACTCTTTCAACTTCCAAGCTATTTGTATTTAAGATTCCATCCTTTTTTGCGTTATCTAGAATTTCAGTATAACCACTTTGCGACATATCCATAGCCATATACTCAGGAAGAATCATTAATTGGATACGATCTACATCTGAATCAGATTTTTTTGTGGTTGAGGTGCAACCAATAAAAATAACTAGAATTAAAATTGATAAAAAAAAGTGCTTTTTATTTTTCATCAAAAAACAACCTTACTCCCAAGCTCAACAACTCTATTTACGGGTAAATTAAATTGATTTGTTATATTTTCTGACGTTCTGAACTGATAGGAGAAAATTTTCTTTCTAAAAAAGTTCATATCTGACCCCTGTCGTATGACTAAACTTTCTTTACCCACAAAATATGATGTATCCATGGGGTCAAGGGTAAATGTTCCTTTAAGGTATCTTGCCAAATCTTGAGGGATTTTTGTTAGATCTTTATAGCCGTAGTTCAGAATAACTTTGTAAAAATTATTAGGAAGCTTCTTAATAGATATTATATTTTCACTATTGGCGTGAGGATAATCTCTAAATTTAACAGATAACAATATTATTCGCTTATGAAGCACTTTGTTATGTTTTAGATTATGCAGCAACGAGTGCGGAACACCATCAGGATTTGGGGTTAAAAAAACTGCAGTTCCACTGACCCGTGTTTTTATATTTTTTTTCATCTCTTTAAAAAAATAATCAATTTCCATTGTTTCTTTTTTCGTTTTCCTAAATAAGATTTTCCTACCTTTTTTCCATGTTGAGATTAAAAATACAAATACTATTCCAACTAATAGAGGGAACCAACCACCAGAAGGTACTTTAATGATATTTGATAAAAAGAAAATAACGTCTATGGTTAAAAATATAACAAGGAAGGTAACAGTATATTTCCATTTCCATTTCCATATTTCATGCATGACAAAGCCTGCAAGGATAGTTGCAATTATCATATCGAGTGTAATTGCAATTCCATAGGCATTAGCAAGCGCACTGGAACTTTGAAAGATTACTACAACACTCATCACACCAATCATTAACATCCAATTTATTCTGGGTAGATAAATCTGACCTTCTTGATTTTCAGAAGTATGATCAATCCTCATCCTAGGAATAAATCCAAGCTGAAGCGCTTGTCTTGAAACTGAAAATGCCCCAGTAATACAGGCTTGGGAAGCAATGATAGTAGCTATTGTCGCCATAATAACAAGGGGCAATGTCATCCATTCTGGAGCCATTAAATAAAAAGGGTTTCTTATAGTGCTTGGGTCACTTAAGATTAGTGCGCCTTGGCCAAAGTAATTTAAAGTTAGAGCTGGAAAAACAAAACTAAACCAAGTAATTTTAATGGGATTTCTGCCAAAATGCCCCATATCTGCATAAAGAGATTCGACCCCAGTGACGCATAATACAACGGCACCTAATGTTATAAACGCTATAGAAAATTGTGTTGAAAAAAAGTTAAATGCATGCAAAGGGTTAAGCGCATTCAAAACAGATGGTTCTTGCGCAATATTATAAATTCCAAGAATAGATAAAATTAAAAACCATACAAGCATAACCGGACCAAACATAAATCCAACAGCACCAGTTCCTTTACTTTGCGTCCAAAATAAAACAAAAATAATTACTAATGTAATAGGAACAATATAAGTACTAAAAGCGGGAGTGATTAATTCGATCCCCTCTATTGCGGAGATGACTGAAATAGCAGGCGTGATCATGGCGTCTGCATAAAACATTGCAGCGCCCAACATCCCAATAGATATAATAAATAATTTTTTACCCCTCGTTCTTGCATTTCGTGAAGCAAGGGAAAGTAGTGCCATGATTCCGCCTTCACCATTATTATTTGCTCTCATAATGAAAAGGATATATTTAACAGAAACAATGGAAATCAACGACCAAAAAATGAGTGATAATATGCCAAGCATATTAGAGTTTGTAAGCGCTAATATATTGTTATTAATAGCAAAAATTTCTTTAATTGCATAAAGTGGACTTGTCCCAATATCACCAAAAACTACGCCCAATGCACCTAAGCAAAGGATTAAAAATTTTGAATCTTGGTTATCTTTTTTATTCATTTATTTTGTCTGTAACTGAAGCGTGCAATAATCCATGATGCAACTTAATTTTAATTTTATCATTGACAAAAGTATTATCAGAATTAGTGATGGATTTATTTTTCTCGTCAAAAGCTATAGCGTATCCCCTTGATAAAATTTTATTTGGGTCAAGTAAGATTAGACTTTGCTCCAATGATTCAACTTTATTCTGATATGAATCTAAACACCTAAGCATTGAAAACTGAATCCTTTTATAAAAATTGTGAACAAGCATAATATGGGTTTTAATTTTTTCATGAGGGGAAAGTAACCTTTTCTCATATTGGTCTAATTTTTGATAGATTTCATAGAGTTTATTTTGCATTAAATTAGAAATATCTATTTGAATTGAAGAGATTTTCTCAAGCAGAATAGATAATTCATTACTGACCATTTCGGCAGCTGCCGTTGGTGTGGGGGCCCTCAGATCGGCGACAAAATCTGCTAATGTGAAATCTGTTTCATGACCGATAGCAGATATGGTGGCTATATTTGATGCAGCAATCGATCTCACAACTTTTTCATCATTAAAAGCCCATAAGTCCTCAATAGAACCACCTCCTCGTGAAACGATTAAGACATCAACTTCATTTCTGATGTTTGCAGTTTTAATTGCGCTGATAATATTATTAATTGAAGCGAGCCCTTGAACTTGGGTTGGATAAACTATGATTTTGATATATTTATTCCGTCTATTCATTGTGCTTATGATGTCTTGGATTACAGCGCCACTTTCAGATGTAATAACACCAACTGTTTTCACATTTTTTGGTATATTTTTTTTGTTTATTTCATCAAAAAGTCCTTCTTTTTCTAATTTATTTTTTAATAATTGATAGGCCTCAAACAATTTTCCAAGGCCCGACTTTTGAATTTTATTGACATTTAATTGATACTCACCTCTAGCTTCATATAACCCAACATCACAATGTACCTCCACAAGATCGCCATCATTCATTTCCCAGTTGACAAAATTATTTTTGCCACGAAACATAGTACACCTTACTTGAGAGGTTTTATCCTTAAGCGTGAAGTACCAATGCCCAGAACTTGCCTTTGTGAAGTTTGATACCTCTCCTTTAATCCATAGAGAATCAAATGTGTCGGCCAATGTTTTTTTTACAAGACGATTAATTTCAGAGACTGAGAAAATTTTTAGTTCATCAGAAATAAAGTCGTTTATGATAGGAGTATTCAAAATATTCTCATTTAATGAGTTAATATTATAGGACTTTTATAGAAAATTTTAAATATAATGAAATTTAATTTATCTTTTAAAGCAATTAATCTCTTAGCTGCTTTATTTTCTTTTTTCTTAGTTCTTACAGCACTATTTATACAAGAAAAGTTTCAGCTAGAGCCATGCCCATTATGTATAACCCAGAGGATAATTTTTATTATTGCAGGGGGTGTGTTTGTTTTGTTTAGCTTTTTTAACCCCATCAAAATAATAAGACTTCTACATTTTTTTTCATTGTTATTGATTAATATCACAGGCGTTGTTTTTTCAGTAAGACATATATTGATTCAAAGTAAAATAATCTCTGTGCCTGCTGAATGTGGATTAGATCTTGATTATATGTTTGATAGTTTTCCTTTGTCAGAAGCATTTGGATTATTATTCCGTGGCGCAGGTGACTGCTCATCAATTGAATGGACCTTGTTTGGGATAACACTACCTCAGCTTGCCTTACTGAATTACCTTTTATTAATCTTTATAACGATATATATCTTCAAAAAATATCAAAAATGAAAAATACACTTGAAAATACAATTGGCAACACACCTTTAGCAAGAATTAAAAGACTCAATAGTTCTGGAGCTGGAGAAATATATCTTAAACTAGAAGGAAATAATCCCGCAGGATCGGTTAAAGATAGACCGGCTTATTATATGATTAAGGAAGCTGAAATTTCAGGAAAAATTAAACCTGGTGATACTCTAATCGAAGCCACCTCAGGAAATACAGGAATTGCATTAGCAATGGTGTCAGCTATGAAGGGTTACAAAATGATATTAATCATGCCAGAGAATCAATCAGTTGAACGAAGACAAACGATGAAAGCTTTCGGTGCAGAATTAGTGCTTACTTCTCAGGAGGGAAGTATGGAACTTGCAAGAGATACCGCGCTTGAAATGCAAAAAAAAGGTAAAGGTATTGTTTTAGACCAATTTGGCAACAAAAATAACCCCAAAGCCCATTACGAAGGAACAGGACCAGAAATATGGCGAGATACAAATAACAAGATAACCCATTTTGTCTCAAGTATGGGTACAACAGGAACTATCGTTGGAACTTCAAAATTTTTAAAAGAAAAAAATCAGGATATTAAAATAATTGGTGTCCAGCCTGAAGATGGAGCACAAATTCCTGGAATTAGAAAATGGCCAAAAGAATATTTACCCAAAATTTTTTCAGACCAAAATATTGACGAAATTGTAAATGTTTCTCAAGAAAATGCTGAAGAGACAGCAAGAAACTTAGCGAGGGAGGAGGGTGTTTTCTCTGGAGCATCTACAGGGGGAGCGCTTTATGTGGCAATGCAAATTGCAAAACAAAACCCTAATTCTCATATTGTCTCAATCGCTTGTGATAGGGGAGATCGATATTTATCAACCGGCATATTTCCAGAATAAATTTTGACGCCGACCCTCATCTTTGATTTAGAAACAATTCCTGATATTAAAAACATTAGGAAAATTTATAACCTCAATGCAAGCCTATCTGATTTTGATGTAGTAAATATAGCTAATTTTAAAAGACGTCAAAAAGTTGGCCACGATTTTTTACCTCTCCACCTTCAGCAAATTGTTGCAATCTCATGCGTGTTAAAGACAGATGATAGATTAGAGGTATGGACACTTGGGGACGAAGACACTAGTGAGGGGGGAATCTTAAAGCATTTTTTTGACGGATTAGATAAGTATATTCCAAATCTAGTATCCTGGAATGGCAGTGGATTTGATTTACCTGTTTTAAACTATCGAGCACTTGCAAACCAAATTTCATCTGAAACTTATTTTGAAACAGGTGAAAATCAATCTGAGTTCAAATGGAATAATTATATGAGCAGATATCATCGAAGGCACCTTGATTTAATGGATATATTAGCTTTATATAGTGGCAGAAATAATGCATCGTTAAATGAAATTTGCAAAATATATGGTTTTCCTGGAAAGCTTGATATGGATGGAGGAAGGGTATGGGAGACATTTTTAAACGGTGATTTAGCGTCTATTAGAAATTATTGTGAAACTGATGTAGCAAATACATACTTAGTTTATTTGAGATATCTATTGTCAAAAAATGAATTAACCGCAACAGCTTACAAAAATGAGATAGATAACTTTAGAAATATAATTAGCGGGTATAAAAAATCTCATTGGGATAATTTCTTAAAAGCATGGACATGAAATTTGATTTTATAAATTTTTTAAATAATTTAATATAATGATGGAGCTACTTCAAAAAATATCTTTATATTTTTTGTTGGCCCTCTTATCTATAGGTTGTTCAGAAAAGCTTAATGATGATGTTATTAGCTTTGGAATTGCCCAAAAGCCCCAACAACTTGATCCGAGATTTCAATCAGACGCTGCTTCAAAAAAGTTATCTCACTTGATATATACCCCTTTTATCTATCTTGATGAAAACTTTTTACCAAGATCAGATGTGGTGACTTTTAAAAAAAATAATGATCTGCAATATTTCTTTCGGTTAAATAAAAGCTTGCCTGTTTTTAAAGGCGGTAAAGTCATGGATATTCATGACATTATAAACACCCTAAGGGACTTAAAAAATCTTTCAACTTCAACGTATTTTCAGCAATTAAGAAATATAAGGTCTATCGAAAAAAAATCTAATACAATTTTTTATATTAATCTTTTAAAAAAAGAACCAAATTTTTTATCTCAACTAAATTTTTTTATTCTTCCAAAAGAGCAACTAATTCAAAACCATAAATTTTCAGAGAGACCTATAGGTTCAGGACCTTTTGAATTGATGCAAAGCTCACCCTATATAAAACTGGCAAGAAGAAGTGATGGTCAGAAGATAAATTTAATTGAGGTTAAGGACCCAACTGTCAGGGTGTTAAAACTTATCAATGGTGAGATAGACTTGATTCAAAATGATCTTCCCTTAGAAATGATAAAGCTCATTGAAGAAAATAAAGATTTAAATATTATCGGTGGCTTTGGTTCAAATATATCTTACGTAGGATTTAATTTTAAAGATAAAAATCTTAGAAATAAGAAGTTGAGATTAGCCATATCAATGGCGATAAATCAAAGTGAAATATTGGAATATTTTTTACCAGAAAAATCAAGACTCTCTTCTCAAATACTTCCTCCTGAGCATTGGGCTAGTTTTGCTTTTAACGAAAACAATTTCGATCCTGATCAGGCAAGAAGATTAATCTCAGAAATTAATTTATCTAAGCCCATTAAACTCGTTTTAAAAACTTCCACTGACCCATTTAGAGTAAAGATTGCCACAATCATACAAAATCAGTTAAAAGATGTCGGAATAAATCTTCAAATTAAGTCTTTGGATTGGGGGACTTTCTTCAGGGATATCCAGACTGGTAATTTTGAGTTATATACTTTAACTTGGGTAGGTATAACTAACCCAGATATATATTTTAAAATTTTCTCATCAACTCAACTACCACCTAAAGGTTTAAACAGGGGACAATATATTGATAATAAGATGGATACTCTTTTATTAGAGGCAATGGAAAGAAATGATTGGAATAAGGTAATATTAAAAGCTTATCAGGATGTAGGATTAATCCCGCTCTGGTTTGAGGGAAGTTTTGTAGCTTTTAGAAAAAATATATCAGATTATAAGCTCTCACTTGATGGAAGTTGGAATGGATTAAATGGTATTAAAAAAAAATAGTAATACTTATATAAATATCTCGATTAAAAATCAGATGTTGTCACTTTATGATAGGGANGTTCTTGTCAAAAGATTTTCTGTTTCCACCGCAAAAAGAGGCCTAGGACAACAAAAAAATAGTTATCAAACTCCCCTTGGAAAACATGTGGTTAGAGCCAAAATTGGGGATTCTCTGCCTATATTTACAGTTTTTTCTGCCCGAAGACCTGCAAATAAAGTCTGGACTTCTGAAGACTCTGAACGTCATCCTAAAAAAGATTGGATACTAACAAGGATTATTTGGTTATCAGGCCTTGAACTAGGATTTAATAGACTTGGAGATGTTGATACGATGCAACGTTATATATACATCCATGGAACACCCTACGAAAATGACTTAGGCCATCCCGCTTCAGAGGGATGTATAAGAATGGGTAATAGGGATGTTATTGAACTTTTTAATCTAATTTCAATAGGAACTCATGTTCTTATAAGCGAGAATTAATTTTGTTCAAATTATTGTTAACAAGTATTTGTCAAGTTCTCGGCATTTTTGTTATAACTTTTCTGATACTGCATCTTATTCCAGGTGATCCGGTGATGGTAATGATGGGAGAGTCAGCCTCATTAGCTGACCAAGAAAAATTAAGAAATGAACTCGGGCTTGATAAACCCATTATTGTACAAATGGCAAATTCAATCAGTCAACTTACCCAGGGGAATTTTGGCAATTCAATCTTAACCAATATGCCGATTAAAGAGCAATTATTTGACGCCATAAAAAATACATATTTACTAGCTACTTTAGCATTATGCATCGCACTTTTTTTTGGTTTTGTTGGAGGTATTTTAGCAGCAAAATTTGAGGGCAGATTGATTGACAGGTGCATAATAAACTTAAGTTTATTTTTTATTTCCATCCCACATTTTTTTCTTGGTCCATTGTTAATTTTAGTGATGTCAATTTATTTAGGTTGGCTCCCCGTGAGTGGTATGGAGGGTAAATATGCAATTATTTTACCTGCAATCACACTGGCTCTTGGCTTACTTGCCGTTATTATAAAAATGACACGTAATTGTATGATAGAAATTATAAATTCAGATGTTGTAAGAACTGCTAGGGCGAAGGGTTTAGGTGAGTTTGGAATTACTTTACATCATATGTTTAGATTGGTTTTGATTCCTCTTATTACTTTAATTGGTATGCAGTTTGGTTCATTATTGTCAGGTGCCGTTATCACAGAAACACTTTTTAACTGGGATGGTTTGGGTAAATTACTGATTACATCGATTCAAACAAGAGATTACCCAGTAACACAAGCTTGCATATTAATTATTGCATCCTCATATGTGTTAATAAATCTTCTAACTGAAATTGCTTATAGATTTTTTGACCCAAGAATGAGGCATCAAAGTTCATGAAAAGAATAGCTTTATTAATAATTTTATTTTGGATCTGTTCTCTTATATTTAAAATTTTTAGCACTTACGATTCAAGTGTAATGGAGTTGAATGAAATTCTTTTAACACCAAATATAGATCATTGGTTTGGCAAAGATGATTATGGGCGTGATATTTATTTTAGGTTGGTTGATGGCTTTATTAATTCCTTTGAGATAATTTTGAGTGTGACTATCGTCACAAGTTTTTTTGGAATTTTTATAGGAGTTCTATCAGGTTTTATAGGAGGAAAGTTTGACCAGGTTATAAAATTTATTACTACGCTTTTTATGTCTTTTCCTGGAATTCTTCTCGCAATTGCTTTTGCAGCTATTCTAACTCCTGGAAAATTGAATTTAATAATTGCACTTTCTATTGGTGGCTGGGTAGGTTATGCAAGACTCGCAAGAGCTCAAACTTTACTTATTAAAGAGCAAGATTTTGTAAAAGCATCACGCTCAATGGGCAGCTCAAAATCTAGAATAATTTTTTCTCATATCTTGCCAACCATATCAACCCCTTTAATTGTGGAGTCTACCTATGCTGTTGCAGGCTTGATTATTGCCGAAGCAAGCCTTTCTTTTTTAGGGTTGGGTTTACAGCCACCTGAAGCGTCCTGGGGCGGTATGATGAGAGATAGTGTGCGATATCTTCTTGCTGCGCCCCATTATGCAATTTTTGTAGGTGCAAGCATTATGTCAATGGTTTTTGCTATAAATTTTGTTGGAGATTTTTTTCATAAATTTTGGGGCATTAAGAATAATGAGTAAATTTAAATTTTTATTAGGATTATATTAAAAATGACCTGCTTGATGATCGATATCGAATCTATAGAACTTTCTCAAAATGATGAAAAGAGGCTACAAAATAAATTAGTTGGTGGCGTGATTTTGTTTTCAAGAAACTATAAAAATAAAAAACAAATAAAATCACTAATAACTTCAATTAGAAAGGTTAAAAAAAATATTCTTATAGCTGTTGATCATGAAGGGGGAAGGGTTCAAAGATTTAGGGAGGAATTTACTCTTATTCCAGAAATGGCTCTCCTTGGACAAATTTATGACCACAATAAAAAAGAAGGGTTAGAAATTGCAAAGTTATGTGGATGGCTAATTGCCAAAGAATTAGCTGAATGTGATGTTGATTTTAGCTTTACCCCAGTTCTAGACATCAATTTTGGTTCTAGCTCTGTAATAGGCGATAGATCCTTCCATCAAGAAATTAAGCCAATTGTTGAACTTGCCTCTTCGTTATCCGATGGCTTAAAGTCTGGAGGTATGCAGAGTATTGGTAAGCATTTTCCTGGGCACGGTTATATTCTTGAAGATACTCACTTAGAAGTAGCAATGGACAATAGGTCATTTGAAGATATCCATAACCAAGATATGCGTGTTTTTGATGAATTGATTAAAAAAAATATGGGGGGTGTAATGCCATCCCATGTAATTTATCTAAGCTGCGATCAAAAGCCTGCTGGTTTTTCAGAATTTTGGTTAAAAGAGCAGCTTAGGGGGCTTTTAAATTTTAAGGGAGCTATTTTTTCAGATGATATGGGGATGAGAGCCGCGCAAATTTTTGAAGAAAACATAGTCTTAAGAGTAAAAAAAGCTCTAGAAGCCGGCTGTGACATGGTTTTAGTTTGTAACCAAGGAGGTAAGATTGATTTTTTATTGGAAAATCTTGAATGGAATCAAGATTTAGTGTCAATCAAAAGATTATTAGCTATGCGAAGAGATGATGCAAGAGACAATATTCATGACTCAGTAGCCGAGAATGAGAGAGCTGAAGATATAAAAAAAATATTATTAAAGCTGAGAAATCAATAAAAAAACTTAAATAATCTAATGTAAATTACTTGAACTTTAGCAATATAGTCCTTATCCTATTACTGTAAAACTATTTATTTTTAATTAAAGGAAAAATTACTAACATGGCAGATAATTTTAATGTTGCAAGTCAGACAGCATCTGAGCTTTCAACTAATAAAGTTTTAAGAAATACTTATGCACTTTTAGGCTTTTCGCTCATTCCAACACTCATTGGTGCACTTATGGGGATGTCAATGAATTTTGGTTTTGCTGCTCAGAGCCCAATTTTATTTTTTATTGTCACCCTTGGCGCAATGTTTGGAATGTTTTACTTAATCAGAGCAAACAGAAATAGTAGCCTTGGTGTTGTTTTTCTTCTCGGTTTAACTTTTTTGATGGGTATTTTATTAGGCCCAATCCTTCAGGTAGCGTTTAGTTTGAGTAATGGAGGTCAAATTGTAGGGTTAGCTGCAGGTGGAACCGCAACAATTTTTCTAGTCTTGGCGGGAATAGCCACAACAAGTAAAAGAGATTTTTCATTTATGGGTAAGTTTCTAATGATAGGTCTTTTACTATTAATCCTCGCAATGGTAGTAAATATCTTTTTCCAAATACCAGCGATGTCATTAGCAATTTCATCGATTGCAGTGCTTATTTTCTCTGGATTTATTTTATATGATGTAAATAGAATCGTTCGAGGCGGGGAGACAAACTACATCATGGCTACATTAGCGCTATATCTAAATATCTATAACTTATTTGTGCACTTATTACATCTGTTGATGGCACTGATGGGTAATAGAGACTAGTTTTCATATTTATAAAAAACCGTGCATCATTATGTACGGTTTTTTTTTGTCCTTTTTTCTTGGAAAAATTGTTGAAGTAAATTTTTTGATTCATCCCCCAATAAACCCTTATAAAAATTACAATGGTGATTTAAAGATTTATTCAATGTTAGATCAATTAAGCCACCACACACACCTTTTTTATGGTCACTAGTGGCGAAGTAAACATTTTTTATCCTGGCGTGCATAATAGCTCCCAAACACATCATGCAAGGCTCAAGTGTTACAAATAGATCACAATCAACTAATCGATAATTCTTTTTTTTATTTCCAGCTGCGTTGATAGCAATTATTTCAGCATGTGCTGTCGGGTCAGAATTTTTTATAGACTGATTAAACCCTTCACCTATAATCTTATTTTCGAAAACTACAACCGCGCCGATTGGAACCTCATTAATTTGAAGGGCTTTTTTTGCCTGCTTGAAGGCCTCTTGCATAAAAAAATTATTTCTATCTTTATTCATTTCTAATTTATTTTTTAACTTAAAAACAATATACCTTTTTAAATTGAATTATAATTGTTAAATTCAATCGATTTGTATATGAAACTTATACGATAAACTTAATCAATGAAAAAATTAGCTGACACAGAAGTTGATATCGCGCCTTTAATTGCCGAACGATGGAGCCCCAGAGTGTTTGATCCAGACTTTATGATGGATGATAATTCGGTTAAATCTATTCTTGAGGCCGCACGATGGGCACCTTCTTGTTTTGGAGACCAACCATGGAAATTTGTTATTTTTCATAAAAAAGATGCTTTATCTTGGGTTAAAGCTCTCAATTGTTTGTCTGTGGGAAATCAGAATTGGGCAATGGATACTTCATTACTTATNTGTGTTTGCGCAAACAAAAACTTTAAACATAACAACAATGAAAATAAATGGGCAAAGTATGATTCGGGAGCAGCAGCAGAAAATATTTGCTTACAGTCAACACATATGGGCTTAGCAGCTCATCAGATGGGAGGGTTTGATTCTGATAAAATTAGAAATTTGGCAAATATTCCCGTAGAATTCGATGTGATGTCTTTTATTGCTATTGGAAAACCACTTTCAAAAGATTTAATGAGTAAGGAACAATTGGAAGCAGAGGCGGCCTCTAGAAAAAGACTTAAACTTAATGAGATTTATTATGAAAATGAATGGAATAACATAAAAGGATAACGATGAGTAACTTTNTAACATTAACAAAAGATAATTTTAAAAAAATCATAGAAGAAAACGAGTTTGTTATCGTTGACTTTTGGGCACCATGGTGTGATCCATGNGTTGAATTCACTCCTGTTTTTGAAGCAGCCGCTAAGAAAAATAAAGACATCATTTTTGGGATGGTCGACATCGAGAAAGATAAAGAAATAGCTGATTATTTTCAGATTAAAGTGATTCCAGGCATTTTAGTTATTCGTGAGCGTGCTGGAATCTTTGCACATGATGATGGTGAAGTTTCGGCTAAAGCTTTTGATGAAATTATTACTTGGGCAAAGGAGTACGATATGTCTACAGTAAAAGACTATTACAAGAGAGAAGACAGTAATCAGTTCAATTAAGCTTTGCTTTTAGGAATTTTATAGGGTCAATTGATTTACCGTTTTCTCTTATTTCAAAATGTAATTTCACACTATCAGTTCCAGTCATCCCCATAGTTCCAATAGATTCTCCTGCTATGACATTTTGTCCCTCTTTAACTAATATTTCCTCTTGATAGCCGTATACACTCAAAATATTCTTGTCGTGTTTAATAATGATCATTCTTCCATAGCCCTCAAGCTCATCTCCAGCATATATAACTCTACCCTTTGCAATTGATCTTATTTGTTGTCCAGGGGCACCTAAAAAATCTACGCCTTTTTTTTCTGAAGAGGGATTAAAGGCATTGATAGGTTGGCCATCAGTTGGCCATCCCCATTTTTTATAATTTTGGTTTGAGACAACTTTCCTTGTCTCTTTAAATGTTTTTTTTGAATATACTTCCTTGTAAGCTTTTGGTCCCTCAACTTTTATTGGATCCCCCAGTATTAATTCTGGAGAGGCAGCTTGCTCGGTAATATCATCTTCACTATAAGTTGAAATCTCAACCACATCACTTTCAGTTGAACTAACTACTTCATTAGTCTGCTCTTGAAGTATATCGAACCTTAATTGATCACCCTTTTTTACAAAATAAGGTTTTTTCAAGCCATTTGCATTGGCAAGTCTTTTATAATCGACATGGCACTTGATACTTATACTAAAGATAGTTTCACCTTCTTTTACTGTATAAACATCTGAACATTTTGAGGTCTTTTTTTCGGTTTTTGCAGGTTTTTCTGCTTCATAAGTTCCTTCAACTGGCGCAGGTTTTTTTGCTGCACAACCAAAAAAAATAACGGAGATGATTAAAATTAAACAATTTTTAAGTAAGCGATCCATCATTTAATCCAATTTTTAGTTATTTCAATTTTTTTAAAATCAGTAAGGTCCGGATGAATTGGTGAGATTGATACAAAATTATTTTTTAAGGCATAAAAGTCTGTGCCCGGCCCTCCGTCATTAGGTTGCCCAACCTCTCCAATCCAATATAAAGATTCTTTTTGAGTATGTTTTTTTTCCATGGCTTTTTCTGCGGCATGTCTTTTACCTAATCGAGTAACTTCTAATCCTTTTAGTTCATCATATGGAATATCAGGAACATTAATATTTAAAAGACTGGCAGATGAAACTTTTTTCTTATTATATAACTTAATAAGATCTGAGGTAACTTTAGCAGCAGTTTCAAAATGTTTGGGGTTCACACTTCCCATCGATATTGCAAAGGAGGGGATATCAAGAAGATAGCCTTCAATTGCTGCAGCAACAGTCCCAGAGTAAATTGTATCATCACCTAAATTAGGTCCGTGATTGATTCCAGAGATTACCATATCAGGGAGTGTTTGCATTAATCCAGTTAAAGCAATATGCACACAATCTGTGGGAGTCCCACTCAGAAAATAGAATGAATCTTCTTTTTTAGTAACTTTAATTGATCTATCAAGAGATAGTGAACTGCTGGCACCACTTCTATTTCTGCTTGGGGCAACTACGGTTATTTGGGCAATTTTTTTCAGTTCATTAATTAGAACCTGTATACCTTTTGATTTATAACCATCATCATTTGAAATCAAAATGTGCATTATTATCTTTTAACCTTACAAAAAAATATGCTGCTAAAGAAAAATAAAAATCCTAAAAAAATTTGTAAAGCAGCCATATTGCTTGATACCCCATATTCACTATAAAATCTCACTATCCCTTCCATAATAAAAAGCCATATAAACATGCTTGACCATTGGTAGGTATAGCGATTTTTCTTTAATACTCCGGGCAGTGGTATTAACAAAATTAATGACTTAACTACCATCCAAGATCCATTGCCATCTAAAGGGTTAAAAAAAATTTCCCAAAATAAATTTAAAAATATCAGGCCTATCAGACTAATAACAGACAGATAGTAGAGGAGGTTTATTTTTTGATTTTTAGACAAAGTTCAGCGACCCGTTTTCCATGCGCTATACATATTTTCTTTTCATCTTCACTAATACCTTTTTTCTCTTCATAACCTCTAACGTGAGATGCACCATAAGGCGTTCCACCAGAAATTGTTTTTGATAACTCGGAAACTGAATAAGGAATACCTACAAGAATCATCCCCATATGCATCAAGGGTAATTGCATAGATAAAAGTGTTGATTCGTTTCCTCCATGCATTGATGCGCTTGATGTAAAAACAGCTGCTGGCTTATCTTCTAGCGCTCCCTCAACCCATAATGAGGTAGCAGTTTCTAGAAAGTACTTAATAGGAGATGCCATATTTCCAAACCTTGTTGGACTACCAAGCATCAATCCATCACAGTTTTTTAAATCATCAAGACTAGCAAATAAGGCTCCTGAGTCAGGGATTTCTTCTTTAGACTTTTCAGTATCTGGGCTTATTTCAGGCACCGTTCTTAATTTTGCTTCTACTCCATCGACAGAATTTACACCTCGCGCTAAATAATTAGCTAACTCTTTAACCGCACCTGTTTTTGAATAATAAAGGACTAAAACTTCAACCATTTAATTTTCTTTTGCTAGGTGATTAGCAACACCTATATATGTCTGAGGTGTTAATTGAAGTAAATAAGTTTTATCTTCTTTTGTGATTTTTAAATTTTTGATGAAGTGATGAATTTTTTGTTGAGAGATTTTACCTTTTCCTCGAGTAATCTCTTTTAGCTTTTCGTATGAATTTTCAATTCCATTTTTTCGCATGACAGTTTGAATTGGTTCAGCAAGTACCTCCCATGATTTTTCTAACTCTTCATTAATAACAGATCTATTTATTTCTAGTTTATTGAGTCCTTTAATACATGAGTTATATGCAATTAGACCATAGGCAAAACCAACCCCTATGTTTCTGAGCACGGTTGAGTCTGTTAAATCTCTTTGCCACCTTGATATAGGGAGTTTTTCAGCCAAATGATTTAAAATAGAATTTGAAAGACCTAAATTGCCCTCAGAATTTTCAAAATCAATTGGGTTGACTTTATGAGGCATAGTTGAGGAACCTATTTCACCTTTAATTACTTTTTGTTTAAAGTAACCCAGTGAGATATATCCCCAAACATCTCTATTAAGATCAATTAAAATAGTATTTATTCTTGATACATTTTGAAAAATTTCTGCAATAAAGTCATGCGGTTCAATTTGTGTAGTTAGTGGATTGTAAGTTAACTTTAAAGATGTAATGAAGCGCTTAGAGAAAGCTGGCCAATTTTTTTTGGGATAGGCTGAAATATGTGCATTAAAATTTCCAACAGCTCCATTAATTTTTCCTAGTATCTCTTGATTTTTAAGTTGCTTGATTTGTCTTTCAATGCGGTAGTTAACATTGGCAAATTCTTTTCCTAATGTAGTTGGGCTGGCAGTTTGCCCATGAGTTCTCGAAAGCATAGGTTGAGTAGAGAATTTTTTTGCATTGCTTTTTAATAGGCTGCTTATTTTTTTTATGCTAGGAATAACTATTGATGAAAGCCCCTCTTTGAGCATTAAAGCATATGCTAAATTGTTTACATCTTCAGAGGTTAATGAAAAATGGATAAACTCATTAGCCTTATTCATTTTTTTTAATTTAAGCTGGTTTCTCAACCAATATTCAACTGCTTTTACGTCATGATTCGTTTTTCTCTCTATTTGCTTAATCGCTTTTGCATCTTTTTCACTAAATTCTGAAATAAGATGGTTGAGGTGCTTTAAATTTTGGTTTGAAAATTTTGGAAGTTCTCTAATATCACTATCATTGCTGAGTGCAATCAACCAAAGTATTTCAACTTTAACTCTATGTTTAATTAAACCAAACTCGCTAAATATTGGTTTCAAACTTTCTGTCTGATTAGAATATCGACCATCAATAGGTGAAATGGAAGTGATAGCAAAAGACATAAAATACCTTTGGTTAACTAATATCTGCATTTTAACATTAATTAAACAATATATTTTTCAATCAATTGAAAAAGTAAAACGAATTACCTTTTGGGAAATCAATCTTTTTAATTTAAAATCATGGCTTAATGAAAAACCAAGGACATTAATGCTTAACTCATACCTCGCCGATGAAAAAAAAAGAAGAGAGCTAGGTCTCCCTGCGTTAGCTTTAAATCCTGAACAAACTGCTGAAATCGTTGAGCTTTTAAAAAAAAGTGAACATGAACAATCAGAAAAATTAATTGATATCTTTATAAATAAAGTCCCTGCTGGCGTAGATCCAGCTGCTTACATTAAAGCTGCTTTCTTAAATGATATAGCTATTAAAAAAACGACCAGTCCTTATATCGATCCAGATTACGCAACAGAATTATTATCCACCATGCTTGGGGGTTATAACGTTCAAGCACTTGTAAAGTTATTAGAAAGTGACCAAGCCGAATTAGCAGTCAAATCTTTGTCAAAAAGTGTGTTAATTTTTGATTCATTCTACGATGTAGAAAAGCTTCATAAAGCAGGTAATAAGTTTGCATCTCAAGTAATTCGCTCTTGGGCAGCTGCAGATTGGTTCACAAAAAAACCTAAAATAAACGATAAACTTAAGATGGTTGTTCTGAAGGTTGATGGGGAAATCAATACAGATGATTTATCTCCTGCGCAAGAAGCATGGTCTAGACCAGATATTCCTTTGCATGCAAAGTCTATGCTTAAAAATAAAATCCCTGATATTTTCGAAAAAATCGAACAACTCAAAAAAAATGGGCTACCTATAGCGTTTGTTGGGGACATTGTTGGCACAGGTTCATCAAGGAAATCTGCAATTAACTCTTTGCAATGGCATATCGGAAAACCTATCCCTTACGTTCCCAATAAAAATACTGAAGGCGTTATATTAGGTGGAAAAATTGCACCCATATTTTTTAACACCGCAGAGGATTCTGGTGCCATCCCCATTGAATGTGATGTATCAAATTTTAAGACCGGAGATATAATCGAAATTGATTTTTTAAAGGAAAAAATCTTTGATGATGAAAATAATTCTTTATCCTCATTTAACCTAAGACCAATCACACTGCTTGATGAGGCAAGGGCAGGCGGAAGAGTGGCATTGATCATTGGCAAAGGCTTAACTGAGAAATCCAGGAATGCACTTGGTCTTGAATCAAGCAAAATTTTTACACAATCAATTGATGCAGAACAAAAAAAACATGGTTTTACGCTAGCTCAGAAAATGGTCGGAAAGGCTTGTGGCGTTGCAGGAATACTTCCGGGAAGTTATTGTGAACCAAAAATTACAACAGTCGGATCACAAGATACCACAGGAGCGATGACCAGAGATGAACTCAAAGATTTGGCTTGTTTAGGCTTTAGTGCAGAGTTAGTTATGCAAAGCTTTTGTCATACGGCAGCTTATCCAAAACCGGTTGATATAGAGCTTCAACACACACTCCCTGAATTTATGAGTAGTCGAGGAGGCGTTTCTCTAAAAGCTGGTGATGGGGTCATTCATTCTTGGCTGAATAGAATGATACTGCCAGATACAGTGGGTACTGGAGGTGATTCACATACGCGATTCCCTATTGGAATATCCTTTCCAGCTGGATCAGGTCTTGTAGCATTTGCCGCAGCTATAGGTGTAATGCCTATCGATATGCCAGAGTCAGTTTTAGTAAAATTCTCAGGTGAGATGCAACCTGGAATTACATTAAGAGATTTAGTGAATGCGATTCCTTATTATGCAATCAAGGAAAATCAGTTAACTATTGGAAAGAAAGGGAAAAAGAACATTTTTAATGGCAAGATTTTAGAAATCGAAGGGTTGCCAGACCTGAAAGTAGAACAAGCTTTTGAGTTTTCCGATGCTTCAGCTGAAAGATCTGCGAATGGCTGTACGGTGAGATTGAATAAAGAACCCATCATTGAATTTTTACAGTCAAATATCTTTCTCATGGAGAAAATGATTGAAAATGGATACCAAGATGCAAGAACATTAAAAAGACGAATTAATGATATGCAGCAATGGATGAAAAATCCAGAGCTATTGAGGCCTGACGAAGATGCGCAATATGCTTATACTTTAAATATAGATTTAAATTCGATCACAGAGCCCCTGGTTGCATGTCCGAATGATCCTGATGATATTAAAAAACTTTCAGAGATAGCATCCAATAAGATTGATGAAGTTTTCATAGGAAGTTGTATGACAAATATCGGTCACTATAGAGCTGCAGGTTTTGTGATGAAAAATGAAAAAAAAGCTGTAAATCAACTATGGATTGCTCCGCCGACAAGAATGGATGAGTCGCAACTTAAAAAAGAGGGCATCTATAAAATATTTGAAGATGTGGGGGCTAGGACTGAAATACCAGGCTGTAGCCTTTGTATGGGAAATCAAGCAAGAGTTGAGGATGGAGCGACGGTTTTCTCTACCAGCACTAGAAATTTTGACAATCGGATGGGTAAGGACGCTCAGGTTTATCTTGGCTCAGCTGAGTTAGCGTCTATTTGTGCATTGCTTGGGTACATTCCTTCAAAAGCGGAGTATTTAAAGTATATGAAAGATAAAATAAACAAAGATTCAAGTGAGATTTATAAGTATCTAAATTTTGATCAACTGACTGATTATAATAAAAAGTATATAGAGATTGCCCCTGTGGATTGATTAAAAAAATGAACTATGATCCGAATTGTGATAAATGTGATCGATTAAATGATTATCTGAAAATTTCAAAAGAAAAATATCCCAATTACTTTTGTAAACCGGTGCCTGCGTTTGGGGAAAAAAATGTAAAGCTGCTTATTGTAGGTTTAGCTCCAGGTCTTCATGGTGCTAATAAAACTGGTCGCCCGTTTACTGGAGATCACGCTGGAATTATTTTATATGAAACATTATTTAAGCATGGCTTTTCAAATAAAGTTAATTCAGAATCACAAGACGATGGCTTAAAACTCAACAATTGCAGAATTACAAATGCGGTTAAATGCCTTCCGCCTTTGAATAAACCTCTCCCAATAGAAATAAAGAATTGTAATCAATTTCTTCGATGTGAAATTGAGTTACTGGAACCCAAAACTATACTTCTTGCATTAGGAACGATTGCTCACAATGCGATTTTAACTGCATTAAATTTAGCTAAGAAAAATTTCAAATTTATTCATGGGGCAAGGCATGAGCTACCAAATAACCTAATTTTGTATGATAGTTACCACTGTAGTAGATATAATACGCAAACAAAGAGATTAACTACTAAAATGTTTAATAATGTTTTTTTATCAATCAATAAAGAAATAGGAGGCTAACAATGCCATATATAAATGTAAAACTTGCTGGAAAACTAGATAAAAATCAAAAACAAGAAATAGCTAAAGAAATAACTGATGTTATGCAAAGGGTTGCAAATAAACCTCCATCCTATACATATATTGTATTTGATGAGGTTGAATCAGAGGATTGGGCTATTGGAGGAAACTTGCTAGGTTAGTTTTGACTGATTTAAAAAAAGAAATAAAAAAATTCCCAAATCTACCTGGCATTTACAGGATGATGAATGGTAAAAATGAAATTATATATATCGGTAAGGCAAAAGATATAAAAAAAAGGGTGGCCTCTTATTTTGGAAAAAACCACTCTAGCCCAAGAACCAAGATGATGGTCAGTAACATTCATTCCATTGAGTTTACAGTGACTAATACTGAAGCTGAGGCTCTAATTCTTGAAAATAACTTAATCAGAAATCATATGCCGAGATATAACGTTATTTTTAGGGATGATAAGTCATATCCTTATTTGAAAATATCCGGTGATCAATTTCCAAGAATATCTTTTCACCGAGGTATTCAAAAAAAAGATCAAAATTATTTTGGACCTTTTCCTAATTCTCCTGCAGTGCGCGACAGTATTAAGCTATTACAAAAAGTCTTCTTATTAAGAACATGTGAGAATTCTGTTTTTAGAAATAGATCGCGTCCTTGCATGGAACACCAGATCCAGCGGTGTTCTGCCCCATGCGTAAATTTAATTTCCGAACAGGATTATAAGGAGGACATCGATCAAGCGATGCTATTTTTAAACGGAAAAGACACTAAAGTTATTAATAGCTTATCTGAAAAAATGTCTTATTTTGCTGAAAAAAATGAGTTTGAGAGGGCGGCGGTATTCCGAGACAGAATTCAAAGTTTAAGGCAGGTAAGGCTTAAACAGTTTGTGAGTGACTTTAGTGAAAATGATGCAGACATTATTGCCATTGAAGAAAAGGGGGGTATTTATTGTGTAAATTTAGTCATGATTAGAAATTCTAAACACCTTGGGGATAAAAGTTTTTTTCCAAAAGGGGCTGTTGATAGTCAGGATAATAATATTTTGGAGATTTTTATCGCGCAATATTACAACGAAAAATCACCCCCACCTGTCGTGATCATTGAAAAAAAAGTTAATAAAAGCTTACTTGAAAAGTTTTTTGAATTAAAAAAATATAGAAAAATAAAAATTATCACAAGATTAACCAAAGAAAAAAGAATGTGGATGGAGATGGCTAAAAAGAACGCCTTGATAAATATAAGTCAGCAAAGTAACGAAAAATTAAGTTTCAAAAATAAAGTTGAGGCATTTACTAAATTATTAAATATCGATTCAACTAAAAATAGAATAGAGTGTTTTGATGTAAGTCATATGATGGGCGAAGGAACAGTAGCATCTTGTGTGGTGTTTGATAAAAATGGTATTCAAAAAAAAGATTACCGCAAATACAACATAAAAAATAATAAACCAGGGGATGATTATGGTGCAATGCGAGAGGTGCTTGAGAGACGATATACAAAAATGATTAACACAGAGGCCATAAAGCCTGATGTAGTTTTGATTGATGGGGGTAAGGGGCAGCTTGGTGTGGCAAAAAAAGTGATGAGTGAGCTAGGCCTTACAGATATTTTTTTGGTGGGTGTGACTAAAGGTGAAAAAAGAAAATCTGGTGATGAAACATTGCACATGGCAAATGGCGACATATTAGAAAATATTGATACTAATAATGTCGGCTTTCAATTAATTATCCAAATTCGAGATGAGGCACATAGATTTGCCATCACTGGACATAGAGCTAGGAGGAAAAAATCTAGATTTACTTCCTCACTTGAAGAAATTGAGGGAATAGGCCAAACAAAAAGAAGAAATCTATTGGTCTACTTTGGGGGTATTCAAGGGATTAAGGAAGCAAATATTCCTGAATTACTATTGGTTGAGGGAATTAATGTAAAATTAGCTGAGAATATTTACAATTATTTTCATTAAAGGGCAGAGCTTTTGAAAATTATCAATGTACCAAATTTATTAACTTTATTTCGAGTGGGATTAATTCCCATTCTAGTCATTGTTTTCTATCTGCCTGAAAATACCTTAAGCACGAGTGAAAAAAATATCTTAGGAACTTTTATCTTCTCTTTAGCAGCAATGACAGATTGGCTTGATGGATATCTAGCAAGAAAATTAAAACAAACATCAAAATTTGGCGCCTTCCTTGATCCTGTAGCCGATAAATTAATTGTTATTACAGCTCTACTTTTGCTATTGGATTTAGGGCGTATAAACATAGTGATTGCATTAATTATTATTGGTAGAGAATTTACAGTTAGCTCTTTAAGAGAATGGATGGCACAGTTAGGAAAGTCTCAAAGTATTGCTGTGGCTTTTATTGGTAAATTAAAAACTACCGCACAAATGACTGCCATTATATTTTTATTATATTTTGATAATATTGGATTTATTCCGATCCAAAAAATAGGTGAAATCCTGATATATCTTGCGGCATTACTGACGGTTATATCGATGTTCTATTATTTAAAAATATCTATAAATGCCATAAAGAAAATGTAATGAACATGCTATCCAAAAGTATGCCATTATTGACAGTATGTTAAAAATAGCTAAAATACTGCCTTCTGTTTGCGGGAATAGCTCAGCTGGTAGAGCGATACCTTGCCAAGGTATAGGTCGCGAGTTCGAACCTCGTTTCCCGCTCCAA
>JGI20156J14371_10000033_pt1 | contig 110115 bp, 46 predicted proteins | sample COG_06_FD_14371 | JGI IMG/M metagenome (IMG submission 14371)
GAAGGAACGCTAACAAGCGAACACCGAGCCAAAGCCATAACGCGCGAACTGTACAACATCACCGCGCCGTTGGTCACACAGGAACCGTATCAAAAGGACGGGACGGTATTCGGCGTTATCGAACACCCTGACGGCATTCAATTCGCTTTGCAGGTAGACACGGAGTACACTATAGCTGTTAACCCATTGGCTACGCTTGAGAAGCTAGTTACGCTTATGCTTGAATTAAGTGAGTTAGAAATACGAGAACTTTCTAGTTACGTTTTAAACGCGCAGTCATTCCCGTTTGGGGCTATCATCCCAAGCACTACAACTGTACGTGACCAGGCGTATATGATCGAACATGGTTGGTTCCCTGAAAATCCCGAATAATGAAATATTGGATTAACGCGATAGGATATGGTATTCCCTCAGCTATACGTTTAGCGCAAGACGAAGAGCAAAAGGGAAAAAAAATATGGCTGCATTGGTATGGGCGATACGCCTTAAACGTTAGTGCGCTGAAAAAAATTAACTTAATACTGAAGAACCGATGAGCGTAAAAATGGACTTTGACCTAGTTGGTAAAGACAACATTACAGGCCCTGTTGAAAAGGCAACTAAATCATTAGATGAGTTACAGGAAAAAGCAGAAGAAGCAGGAAAAAAAGTTACAAAGGGTGGTAAGGAAGCTAAAAAAGATTGGGAGGGAGTAGCAGATTTATTTGGGGGTTTGTTGCCTAGGAGTTTAACCAAAACAATACGGCAATTTAAATCTACTAAGCGATCAATTGGAAGGCTTAGTAAAGGATTCAAAGGTTTAAAAAGTGCTATTGCTTCAACAGGAATTGGTTTACTTGTAGTTGCTTTAGGAGAGTTAGTTGCTAATTGGGATAAAATTACAGGAGCAATAACAAGGGCATCAAGTGAAACAGAGGATTTAGTAGCAGAAAATAAAGAGTTAGTTCAAGCAGCAAAAGACCAACTAAGTTATATAACCGACATTGAAAACATCTTACGGCTGCAAGGAAAAACAGAAGAAGACATTTTAGCTTATCGTATGCAGGCTACAGACGAGGCAATCGCAGCGCAAAGAATTATGATTGATTCGTTGAAGCAGCAGCAAGAAGAGCAGGTTAAGGCCGCAGAGACTTCTGAAAAGGTGGCGCAGGCTATGATTGCTCTGCTGTCATTGCCAATTACTTTTGCTCTTGCTGCTATAGATGACATCACAGGGGCGTTGGCAGAGCTTGGTTTAATGGATGAAGGAACTGATTATTTGCAAGCATACCTTGATGCGGGAACAAAAGCACTTGGTTTGGACGCAGGGAAAATTGCGGAAGACGGACAAGAAGCAATTGATGAAGCAGAAGATCAACTTCAACGTTTAGAAAATACACGCGCAGGCTATCAATTACGAGCAAACAAAAACGAAGCAGACGCAGAAGCTAAGGCACAAAAAGCACGAGATGATGCGGCTAAGAAAAAAGAAGATAATGCTAAATACTTAGCAGATCGGTTACTTCAGATACAGCAAGATATGTATCTAGCAATGATTGAGGATGACATAACGCAACAAAAGGAAAGGCGCAGATTGCAGTATGAAGCCGACCAAGCAGAACTAAAAGCCAGGGGTGCAACGTTGAGTCAGTTGTTAGTTTTAAAGCAACAGTATGATATGGATATTGCGGCTATAGACCAACAAGCACAAGACCAAAAGGACGCTAAAGAAAAAGAGCGTTTAGACAAAGAAGCACAACTGAGAGAGGAGTTGCGGCAAAAAGATTTGACCGATAGGCAGCTAGAAGAAGAAGCGGCTTTTGCTGAATTTCAAAGAAGAGAAGAATTAGCAGGCACAAATGACGCTTTGGTACTTGAAGCATTTGAAGCATTTCAAAAACAAAAGGAGGCTATAGCAAAGAAGTATAATGAAAAAGAGATTGAAGACAACCAAGAGGTAATTGACTTAGAGATTCAAGGCAGACAAGCCTTAGCTAAAGGGGTAATGGGTCTCTTTAAGGAGATGGGAAAGTTAGGCGAACAAAATAGTGAGCAACAAAAAAGATTAGCAATAGCAGACATTTTGTTAAATCAAGCAATAGCAATGTCTTCTGCAATTAGAGGTGCGCAAGCAGCAGCAGCCGCAACAGGCCCTGCTGCACCTGTAATGACTCCTATTTTTATGGTACAGATGTTAGGAATGGTTTTAGGTGGTTTTGCAAGTATTAAAGGAGTCTTAGCGCAAGCAGGGACATCGGGAGGTAGTGTAGGCGGCGGTAGTGGTCAAACACGCTCAGGCTTTGCTACGCAGAACACAGCACCTATGCCTGCACGTTTAGACTCACCTGATATGCAAGCCTACGTAGTACAAAGTCAATTAGAAGGGCAAGCAATGCAAGCATCACAATTAGCTTCTAAGACTACCCTTTAATTTTACGGGTTGGTGTTACGGTCTTTTATATGTATATTATAGACACAGAACTAAGTCATGAAAAAAACAGAACTAGGTTATAACGGTTGGGCAAATCATGCTACTTGGCTTGTAGCCGTTTGGGAATACATCGATTTGTTTTCAGAAATTTATTTTGAAAATGGCGATAAGCCTGAAGATGTAAGCGAACGAGATGTTGAAGAAATGTTCTACGATTATGTCGATAATGAAATTCCTAGTAGCGGTATTATTTCTGACATGGTAAGTAACGCAACGTCAACAATCGATTGGCGGGAAATTACAGAACACGTTAAGGATCAATTACAAGATAGGATTCTAGATAATTTCTAATGAACAAGAATCGTATTGTCATGGATTATTATGAGCAATGGGGCGAAGGCTCTGAAGGCTTGGCTATGGCAATTAGTAACGTGCGCATGGATGATATAAACGCAGTAGGTCACTTAAATAAGCTGCTGAAAAACGCTGAAGAATACGCATACGATGGTAACGTATCTTACGTGGAAGATTTGCTTTATGATGCACACGCTGAGGCTATGCTTACTTCCGATCAAGAATGGATTGAGGCGTTGCTAAACCTTACGGCACAATATTAAAAACAGAGATATGAGAACAACAGAACAGATTGCTCAACTATTTGAAAACATGGGTTATGTAATTGATTACGTAGTAGGAAACACCATTGAAGTAGTAAAGTATGACGGCAGCGATTGGACAGACCGAGAATTGGATATGTTATATGATGAAGCAGGTATGTATGACAGCGTTCGAGTAAGTCAAATTTATAATGACCCTAGCGTTGCCCAAGTCGAAGTAGGGGTATAACCCAGTTGACGAAAAGAATTAGGACATGGAATATGAATTGGAAATAAACGTTTACGGACAGGACGAAGACCACGTAACACGCGAATTGAAAAAAGACGGTTTCTCTGATAATTGGAGCAACAACAACCCTAACGAATATGGGGTACTGTATTTTTACAACGATGGTGTATACGGAAATTCAGTAGTTGTCACCTTTGTTCTTGAAGAGTACGAAGACCGTTATATCGATGAACTGATTGACTACTTAGAACGGGATCTGAGATGGGAGATTGGATATTAAAAACAACAGAGATATGATTGACGATATAATTTACGAGCTTGAAGGAAATGGATATGATGTTACAGATGAGGGAGGCAATACCTTATTTGTGAGTGTGTTGGATACTGTATCGCCAGGGCCAGGAGGCATTTACAACATGATGCCAAATGAAAATATGTTGGACGATATTTACGAAACTGCTTCGATGTATGCCGCAGTTAATGTATTTATTGACCGTGGAGCGAGAGGTGTAGTGGTAGAAGTTTTACGCTAAACAACAGAGATATGCAGGTTTTAAAAAATTTTTTAAGCGGTGCAACGCAAAGCGAAGCACTAGGTGTAGTTTATTCTTGTTTGGAAGATGCAAATGCGCATTCTGAAAACAGAAAATTAGAACAAGCATTTGGGAACATTGATTATTCTTATATGCCCTACGACGCTGCGTCACACGTTACAAGTGCCGTTGGTTACAACATAGACGAAGTAATAGATGAACTAATCGATGCTTTAGATATGACTGGCTTTAGAGATATAGCTGATTTTTTATCGCAATTTTAAAAAATGGAGCGCAAACTTGTTGAACTACTTATCGAAGAAGGTTCGAGTGCATGGGGCGTAGAGGCAATTAGCCTTGTAAAGTTTCCTGCAATCGAAGAGAACTTTGTTTTCTTTAGCAAGGACGGCAACACACGTGCCATGAGTTTAGCTGCTGTAGACGAAGACCAGCGTACAGTAGTGGGTGCAGCTTTGATTCCTGACAAACACATTCCTAGGATTGACGAAAATACCGATGAAGAATACGATGTGTACTTCAGTAAGGAAACAGTCAAATTAGCGAGTGAGTTATTTCTAAAGCAGAACCGAACTAACGACCATACTAAAGAGCATCTTGAAAAAGTAGATGATGTAAGCGTAGTTGAAAGCTGGATCGTAGAAGACCCTGAACTAGACAAAAGCAAAGTATACGGGTTTTCTGTTCCTGAAGGAACATGGATGGTAAAACTTCAGGTAGCTAACGATGAAGTTTGGAGCGAGATTAAGGAAGGCAAGCTCCGAGGCTTAAGCATCGAGGGCTATTTCTCAGATAAAGTAGAAGAAATGAGTAAGTCGCTATCTATGAAAAAAGTATTTAAGAAATTGTGGTTTGCTGTCAAGCGTAAATTTTACCAAGAGGTGACGCTAAGTGAAGGCTTTACGATTGCTACTGAAGATGAAAATCTTACGGCGGGAAGCGTAGTGTTTAAAATCGACGAAGAAGGATTGCCTGCTGAACTTCCTAACGGTAAGTACACTACTGAAGCAGGCGTAGAACTAGAAGTTTTTGAAGGCGTATTGACAGAGTACGATAACGAAGTAAAGGCAGTCGAAGATGCAGTCGAAGAAACGGAGATGGAAGTAGTAGAATTAAATCAGCGTAAGGTCAAGTTCTATACAGCGTACCTAAAGCGTAAATACTACAACACCTACGGATGAATCCTTTAATCGATAGAATTTGGTCTACTTGGACAAACACGAGTCAGGAAGAATTGCTTTTAATGCTACGTGAATTTCGGTTTGACTATTTTTTTGAGGACAGTTTTTTACACGCTTTAGACATTGTCGAAGAAGCAATTTTAGAGGAGGACTACGAACGAGCAATGATTATTTTTCAGGAGATGAAGCCGTCAGGTATTTTTCTGCCGAGGGACTTTGACTTGTTTATGGAAATTTTAGACGAAGCCAATTATGGGTATTAACAACCAACATATATTTAAAAAAATGCGTAACAGAAAATTCGCAGAAGACGAGGTAGTCGTTGAAGAAGAAACTACCGTGACTGAAGAAACCGTGGAAGAAAGCCTCGACTACCACGATCAATTTGTATCAATTTTAGTTGACATGGGGCTGTCAGCAGAACAAGCTGAAGCTGTGCATACGATGGCTATGGACTTAATCGATGCAGGCGAAGGCGAAGAAATCACAGAAGAAGTGAGTGAAGAAGTAAAAGTCGAGGCTTCACGCCAACGACGAAACCGACGAAGCCAACGAGCAGAATTTTCTCGTGGGCGTTCAGCACGACCAGAGCGTCGTGAACTATCCGCTACGGATAAAATGGAACAACGATTGAATCGCTTGGAGCGTTCTAACCGTGCTTTGCGTAGTCAGCTACGCGAATTCGGGGCAGCACCTGCTACCCGTGGAGTACGAACTGCGCCAACGCAATTGTCTCAATCCAAGGTCAAACCAAATCTTAGTGCGCCAACAGCGGCTGCATTGGAGATGATTAATAACTACCGATAATGCGACATAATTATCCAACAGTACAAAATCGTGCAGTACGTAGGCAGTTTAACAACCCTGAAGTTTTACCTAATACTACGTATGCAGGTGTGCTTGCTGCGCCTTTCGTTGCCCCTGCCCTTAAATTGGCTGACACGTTAAACAAAGGTTTTGTTCGTCAGATTGACGGCATCCAAAACAAAGCCGTTATTTCTAGCTTTTCTTCTGATACAGGAGTAATTCAAGCTGCGAGTTGCGATTGGTCAGATGGTGATAACATGACACTTGGTGAGCGAGTTTTAGAACTTACCGATCTTGCAGTAATGGAGGCTTTGTGCCGTGGTACTTTGCTCCCAACGTGGGCAGGTATGACTGGCTCACGGGAAACCATGACAGCAGGTTCTCCTGAGTTTGTAAACTTTAGCCTTGCAACCATTGCAGGCTATGCAGCCCAAGGCGTAGAGAACGGAATTTGGCAGGGCGGTATGGCCGCAGGTCAAAAAGGTTTTCTTTCTAATGACGGGGTTTTAGATGTAACGGGCTATCAAGCCTCAATCCTTGGTACACGCTCAGGAGGTGTTGCTATTGTCAATGAAGTTGTAGCAGACGCTGCTTCATTTGCAGGTGCTGCTTCATTTATCGTAGGTGCAACGGGTGCATTTAATTTGGTTTATCAGAACGCTTTGACAAACTGCCCTGCTATCTTGAACCGTACAGACGTTGCTTACTACTGCTCGCCAAAAACAGCAGGACAGTATATGCTAGGTCTTGCAATTTCAGGCGCACATCAAGGTGTGAATATGCAGTCTACAGACCAAGCGTTTGATACATTGCAATATCTCGGTATTCCAATTCACGTATGCCCAGGTATGTTTGATGACATCTTGGTTTTGACGTATGAAGAGAACTTGGTAGTTGGTTCAAACTTGAACACGGATTACACTACAGCGCAGTACATCGACGCTTGGCAGTATGACGGCTCAGACAACGTTAAAATCGTTATGCGATTTGGAACAGGGATGCAAGTTGGAATTCCTGGTGATGTCGTAGTTGGTGGAGACACCACACTATTTGCTTAATAAGTAAAGTATGGCTTGCGATATTTCAAGCGGACGGATAGTCGATTGTAAAGATCAAGTCGGCGGGATTAGCCGTGTATACATAGGCAACTATGCAGACATGATTAATAACGCTACGTGGACAGCAGCAACTAACGATACAGTTACTGCTATTGCTGCACAAGATTTTTATCAATTTGACGTTCGCCCCGAAACGAGTTCTATGACAGTCACTTACGCAAGTGACCCTGCCGCAGGAACTACGTTTTTCGAACAAGCATTATCTCTGACATTTCAAAAGCTGGATGCTACAGATATTGCTGATATACGTGCGCTGTGCCAAGGGCGGCCTAACATTTGGGTTGAAGACAACAATTCCAACGTATGGTTGCTAGGTGCAGAATTTGGATGTAACGTAACAGGGGGCAACCTTGTTACGGGGACATCCTTTGCAGATTTGACGGGTTACACTATTGACTTCTCAGGACGAGAATCAAACCCTGTTTGGATTGCATCACCAGGTTCGGTGGGTAGTCCATTGAGTGGGGTAACGGGTGTAACTGTAGTATAAATTTGGGTTAGAGGAAAGGGGGGAAGGTTCTGCTTTGCCTTCCCCCTTTTTTGATTACATAAGACAGAATATGATACAACTTACCAACGATGCAGGTTACCAATCGTTCTATCTAAAGCTAGATGGATATGACACTACAGCATTAACGAACGTCAGGGTTACAATCGTAAATCAATTGACTGGTAAGTTGACGGCTTTTGGATCGGTTACGCCTACGGCAGCGAACGGTAGGTATACGACCATTCAAATCGAAATAGCGGCTAGTCCAAAACTTGTTGAAGGTTTGTATTTGTTGACAGTCAAAAATGATGCAAACAATGTAACTTACGCTAAACGTCTTGCGTTTGTTTCAAGCACACCTGCCTTTGAAGAATCGACATACACGCCGTATGAAGAAAACGATACAGACGCATACAACGTATACGCACAATGAATAAGCAGAACTTCTCAATTTTACAGTATCAAGCTACTAACGTTCCTCTTTTTCGAGAGAGTCAGAATAAGCTGTGGATTGATATGGGCGTTGACAATCTATACCCACACTACTTAGAAGAACTTTTTGCTAGTTCAAGTATGCACGGTGCAATCATTAAAGGCGCAAGCGAAATGATTTATGGTGAAGGCTTGAATGCAATTGGAAAAGATAAACACGTTGACCAATGGCTAAAGGTAAATTCTATTTTTGGCGATGGATCGTGTTTAAAGAAAGCTGCCTTTGACCTAAAGCTATACGGTCAATGCTACTTAAATATCATTTGGAGTCAAGACCGAACTACGGTTAGCCGTGTATACCATTTGCCAGCCGCTACTATTCGATGCGGCATAGCTGACGATGAAGATAATATCCCTTTGTTCTATCATAAAAAGGATTGGGACAAACAGCAAGAAGAGCCTTTAGTCATTCCCGCTTTCAATACCAACGATAGAACTGCGCCTTCGCAATGCTTGCATATCAAAATGTATACGCCATTATCGTTTTACTATGGCGCACCCGATTATCAAGCAGGCACAAATTGGGCGCAAATAGCGTCTGATTTATCCGACTACCATCTTTCCACAATTTCTCAGGGCTTCTTTCCTAGTACCATTATGTCTTTTTTTGGGGGCGTACCAACAGAAGAAGAACGTGCTGAATTAGAGCGATTAGTTTATAACAAGTTCGGAGGGGCGAACAACGCAGGTAAAATCTTGATGACGTTTAATGACTCACAAGACACAGCCCCAACTGTTGAAAGTTTTAATATATCCGATGCTCACCAAATCTTTGACTATCTAAGTGAGCAATGCGATAAAAAAGTATTGTCAGCGCATAGGGTAACTTCCCCGTTGCTATTTGGTTTGCGCGATACAGGAGGAGGTTTTGGAAACAATGCTGATGAGATGAAAGAGTCGTATGACTTGTTCTATAACACAGTCATTTTACCTTTCCAACGTCTCTTGCTTGACGGCTTACGTCCAGTCTTTGCAGCGAGTAACGTTACGCTTGAATTGTACTTTACACCTATGAAGCCTGCATCATTTGTAGACGTAGATAATTTGTTTAATCCTGTAGCAGCAGGCGATAGTTCAGATAAAGATGCGAGTTATGATGGCGGGCAAATTGGAAGCGCGGTTGATGTCTTAGTCAAAGTGCAAGAAGGGCTTATTACAGTTGATCAAGCTAAAGTATTCTTAGTGCAGATGTTGCAATTTACACCTGAAGTAGCAGATGCTTTGTTTAGGGAAGGCGTAGACGCAATCGAAGAAGTACAGAAGGAAGAGGTACAAGAAGAGGCAATTGCAGAAACGCAGTTAAAAAAAAAAGACTCTGAGTTAAAGAAGCGCATGAGGGCTTTGGACGCAAGGTTGGGCGAAGATTACTATCACGTAAAATCTGAATTGGTAGATGATGATGGGATTGATGAAATGCTACACGCTAAGAAGCATTTGTTTTATGCTGAATACTCAAACGTAGAAGATGTTTCCGAGTACGATATAATTGGAAAAGATGACTACTTGTTTGCGGTTAGGTATCGATACGCAGAAACCGCTACTACGCCTGCACAGAGCAACGAAAGCAGGGACTACTGCGTAGACATGATGGAACTTTCCGATGATGGTGTTATCTATCGTTACGAAGACATAGAGGATATGTATTATGAAAATCCTGAATTTAATCACCCTGGCACATCGGGTTTCGACAAGTTCACCCTAAAGGGCGGTATCTATTGCAGGCATGGATGGCAAAGGGAAATCTTTATTTACGCTCCTGACGGTGAACCAAAGGAAATGGATATGATAGAAATTGAAGGAAATTGGGATGACGTAATGCGTAGGGTTGGCAATAACCCTGACGTAGTACAGAAGGGAGAAGAATACATTGCACCAATTGATATGCCTAATAGGGGCGCATATAACTAAACAACATGGCAACTACACTATACATAAGTTCAAGCAAGCTAAAGCGAGATACAGCACTTGGAAGCACGGTTGATGACAACCTCTTGCAGCCTTACATAAAGATTGCACAGGACAGATGGATTTTACCTGCTTTAGGTACAGAACTAGAAAACAAAATCAGCGCATTGATTGATGCTGATGAAGTAGCAAATCCTGGTAACGAAGCCTACGCAACGCTTTTAAACGATTACATACAGCCGTGTTTGGTGCAGCTTGCTTTTACGGAAGTTGCCTATGTAGTGCGTATGAAGTTTGCAAACAATAGCGTAGTAGTAAACGGATCAGAACAAGGTTCTGCCGCAAGCCTTACAGACATTAAAGTTATTGTAGAGCAATCAAACGAAATCGGTATGTTTTACCGTCAGCGTATGATTACGTATCTTCAGTTTAACAGCGGTTTATTTCCTGAATACACATCAAATACAGGGGCTGACCTTTCACCATCTCAACGCAATTATTTTGGAGGACTCAACGTGTACCCAAGAATTCCCACAAACAATCAGCTCAAAGCAATTGCAACAGCTTTGGGCATTAGATATTACAACGCGTAATCATTTAAAACTTCAGAAATACTTAAACGATGTCAACCAAAGTAACCGACTTAACGGAGTTAGCGGCAACGCCTAACAGTACAGACGTTTTACACATTGTAGACGTAAGCGATACTTCAGGAGGATCAGCAGGCACAAGTAAGAAAATTAAGGTAAGCAACCTTTTAACTAGTGGAGGCGCGGTTGATTCTGTCAATGGACAAACGGGTGTAGTAGTTCTTGAGATGAATGATATAGATGATGTCAACGCAGCTACACCTGCGGACAATATCGTTTTATCATACGATACGGCTACAAGTAAGTACATAGCCGATACGCGACTAACTACGCTATACACAGAATTTAGAAATGGTACGGCGGTAAATGTATATGCAGACGGAACAACTGCAACGCAAGGAAGGATTGAGCTAACGGCTACAGGGGCAAATCTAAAGACAGGCGTAACAGGAATTGACGTCACAGAAACGAGTCCAGGCGATATAGATTTTACTGTAGCTACGGATGCAACGGGTAGCACAACGTTTACTGCGCTTCACTTAGACGGAACGACAGTTGCAAACGAAGCCAATCTAATTGTTAAGCTAGGATGTTTTTTAGCCATTGAAGGTACAAGCAATGCACAGGCTAAATTTCGCAGCACAAATTCAGGCAACACACTTTACAACGTCCCTGCTTCTTCAGGAACTTTAGCTTTAACTAGTGATATTCCAAGCGTACCTGTTGATGATGTAACAGGCGGTACAGGAATTACAGCTAGTCCAACAACAGGTAACGTAGTTGTTACTTTAGACAACACAGCAGTTACACCAGGTAGTTACACGAGCGCAGATATAACAGTAGATGCACAGGGGCGCATTACGGCAGCAGCTAACGGAAGCGGCGGGGGCGGTAGCGGAATTAAATTTTCGACAGCGTTTGGTGGGCGGTGGGAATTTGCCACAAGTGAAACAGGCGCAACTAAATGGGTAAATTTAGGCGGTTATAACGGCATGAGTTTTTATAATTGGACTAATGGTCAAACGGCAACTTTGTCTGCTGACCCACCAACGGTTGGTTCATCTACTTTAACTTTAAGTTCATATTTCTACGGTAAATATGGGTGGATCACACCTACGGCAGGAACATTAAAAATTAACGCAACCTGTAGTTGGGACACAATGACTGCGGGTGGGGCTGGTGAGGTTATGGAATGGCTTTGTTTAAAAGTTCCTGGAACTGAGTTAAACGGGACTTTTCAAGGCTCAGTTGCAGGTACTGTTTGTGCTTATGGCTCAGTTACTTGTCCATCAAGCAACCCAAATATTAGCCCAAATTCTCTTGCCATTACAGGAGGAAGTGTATCGGCAGGCGATGTTATAATGACATTAGCACGTTTTAAAAATGCTACATTTACTTCCACACAATATATTCAAAGTAACGTATCATTTACAGTAGAATGAGCAATCACACAAAAACACCTGAACAAATGCACTCTTTGGTAGCTGATATGTTAGCGGCTCAAACAGATGCAGAAAAAATTGTTCTTATTGAAATATTTTTACAATCGTTTGTAGATGATTTTTACGCCTTTGAAATTGAAGAGCCATGAATTACGAATTGATTAGCGTAGCGGTGGGTGCAGTCGGCGGGATAATCGGAACTTATGTGAAGATGGAAAACGAACTGACGAAAGTAAAAAGCCGTTTGATTAGCTTAGAGAAACAAGAAACTAGGGTGCAACAATCCTTGGATGTTTTGCTAGAAGGCGTAAACGAAATCAAATTGCTACTCGCTAAAAAAGGAATAGAATGAATGCAGATTAAGATGTCTACTCGCTTAGTTGTTTTGACTAAAACAAAGGCTTTTAAAATTCCATTGGATCGCAGAGGATGGTTGCAAGGAATAAACGAAGGCAAGGTTTGGAAGGATTACAAAAGAAGCGGTTATCTTGCTCCGTTGCTTTGGTCGTTCGGTGGGTTTGTTTGTATGCGGAGAATCGCACCTACTAACGAAATACCTTCGCAACTTGTTGCAATGGTTAAAGCTACTATTCCCGCTTTTGACATTACTAACTGTGACTTGTACCGTTTAGAAAATTGGGGCGAGTATAGGGGTTCTCGTGTACTTTTAGATTACGGCATCGACGAACGCATTTCAACAATGTACGCATGAAACTACGAAGGCAATATGAAGATAGTTTTTACTTGGTAGTCGTAGGGGTAATCGGGTTGCTTTTATCTGTGCTTTATTTGCTATGAGGCAGCTTAAAAAAATTATCTTGCATTGCACGGCTACCAGGGAAGGGCAAGAATTAGACATAACAACCATTGACCATTGGCACAGAAAAAGGGGATGGTCAGAAATCGGTTATCACTACGTGATTTATGCTAATGGGTTTATAGCAACCGGAAGGGACATAAGAAAAAAAGGTGCGCACGTTAAAGGAGAAAATCATGATTCCGTAGGTGTCGCATACGTAGGGGGACTTGATCAAAATTTAGTACCAACAGACACAATGACCATGAAGCAAGAACTAGCTTTTTTGCATTTAGTAAATTCCTTACGTGTCGTGTTTGGTGAACTATCTGTACATGGACATAATGAGTATTCAAGCAAAGCCTGCCCTAGCTTTAACGTGCAGGAAAAATATAAATTCTTAAATAAATAAAGATGGATTTTCTACTATCGAATTGGAGCGAAATCGCGCTCATTTTAATCACGGCAGGCTCAAGTTATACTGCCTTAACCGAAACAAAAGCCGACGATAAAATTTTTAATGTTTTGTCACGGATTTTGCAAGCGGTAGTTTTTGGAAAAAACCGAGGCAAGAAGTAACTTGTAAGCGTATTTTACGTGTTCTTTCTCTGAATCCCTGCCTAACGAGGTGGGGATTTTTTGTGCCTAAATAATTCAAATGTTGCATTATTGATTACTTTACACTATATTCGCGTTATGAAAAACAACACGATGATATACACAGAAAGAGAACTGTTTAAGCAAACAGAAGTCGAACATTTAGGTCAAGCCGACCTAATAGTATTTGATGCCGCTAATCCTCAATGCGAAGGTTACGTCCTATTAGGATGGGATGAAGTAGGGATGTTCACACAAGGCATGAAACAACCGCGTTATAGATTTCAAAAGTAAGCAACATGAAAAACAACAAAATAGATATTTGGAGAGAAAGTCGGTGGGAGAAACGAGCGATAGACGCTTGGTCTTTGCACGAAGATTTAAAAGAATCGGGTGATGACCCTGAATTAGAAATGATGGCAAAGTCATTGCTTGAGAAATGCGAGGCTAAACTAGCAGATTATGCAAGGCTACGACAAATACACGCTAAGACGGTAGCAGACAATTTTATGCTAGGAATACACAAATTAGTAGAAAGCATTAAGTAATGACACATTATATAGACGTAAGGGAAGGCACACATTTAGAAGTGTCTTATAATTATTATCGGTCAGTAACATCGAACGATTACGATGTGCCGCCTGACCCTGAAGAATTTGAAATAGAAAAAATAGAGTTAGTCAGCGATTCAGGCGTTCGCATGGATATAACGAGTTTGACGGAAGACTTGTTAAACGTCTTGCGATGGGATAAAATCAACGAAGAAATCTTTAACCAACATAATTAAAAATGAGCAAAATTATTCAAATGCAGTCGTGGGGCAAGCCTTGGAAAAATGACCAAGGAGTTGATTGCTTCAATTTCGAAGTGCTGCTAGACGATCAACGTAGCGCAATTGTAACCGCACAAAGCGAAACACGATGGCAAGTAGGCAACGAATGCGAAGTCTCCAAAGAATGGACAGATAAGCAAGGCAACAAACGTATGTCACTAAGCAAGCCCAAATCAGAATGGCAAAGCAAAGGAGGTGGGGGTAAGTCTGCTGAAGACCAGGTACGTATTGGCAGACAATGGGCTATCAATACATCAATTAACTACTTGCAACTTGTCGTTACGGCCACAGGTCAAATGACACCCGATGAAATTGCTAGGGCAGCACGTATGTTTATTGATATGCGCGATGGCTTAGATGACTTTAAGTACGACCAAGTAAACAATGATGACCTGCCTTTCTAATGGGAAAACTAAAGCAAACACTTGAAGACGGGCAGACATTAGAGTATGCATACGTACATGAACCAATGCCTGAAGACTTGAAATGGGCGATTGGTCATGCATCTAATTTTTCAAACAGCCCTGAAGAAACAAAGCAGAACGCCTTGTTATTGTTACAAACCTTAGACGAACTAAAAAATGACTTTAGAAACTTTTATTAAGATTAAGTTTGGCACACAGAACAAGCTGGGCGAAGCCTTAGAAGTAGGTCAAAATACCGTGAACAGATGGTATAATAACGATCCTAAAAAATTCTTTACGCACGTACAGCAGCTTGCAAAATGGGGCGATGTACCTGTTGAAGAAGTAGTAGATATGATTGAACAACGCTGTACGGATGTTCGACACTTACAAGCTGTCCGTAAATGAATTGCGTTTGCTTAGAAAGCAACTGTATTATCTCCATGCAGAAATGACTAAGTATAAGCGGCAAATGGTGACTGATGAATTAGCTACAATAAATCAGCGGTTACACGAGTTAACAGGAGAGCATAAATATCTACTCAAATGAACAACAGAGAATTTAAGGGCGTATGGATACCATCGGATTTATATTTAAATCAAGACTTGAATTGGACAACGAAATTAATAATCCTGGAAATTGATAATTTTAGTCGTAACGGTCTGCCTTGCTTTATAAGTAATGCTCACTTGTGCAGTCACTTACAATGCTCACAGAGTACAGTTGAAAAAGCATTGAAGGCAGCAGAAGATGCGGGATTTATAACTCGTACACGAGAGATGATTGGAGAGCATACCCGTAGAATTTTACGGATGAATACCGTAATAAATAACGGGCTGAACCCGTCAAAAACTACGGCTACTACCCGTAAAAAAGTACGACATAATAATACAAGGAAGAATACAATTAACAAACCAATGAAAACAAGCAAGCCTAATACGCAAGAATGTTATTTGTACTTTGCAGAATTAGGAGTTGAAAATCCTCGCGACGAAGCAGAGGCATTTAAAGATTGGTATGATCAAACTGGATGGACTTTAAAAGGAGGCAACAAGATAAAAGATTGGAAAGCAACAGCGCGTAATTGGGTGCGCAGACAAAAAAAACAAAGCGATGCAACAGCTACAAAAGGATTCAAGCAAACAAATTTCAACGCTGAGAACATTAAGTCTTTCGTTACTGAAGGATAGCAGCATACAACTTAGCCCAACGCAAGCATGGGATGAAGGCACGAACATAAAGCAAGCCTTAGCCATTGCGCCTGAAATGGTTCGGGGTTGGATTGTGTCTGAGGTAGGGCGAATGATTAAAGAATTGAATTATAAGGTGACGATCGAGAGCGATGAAGAATTGATGTTTTGTTGCAGGTCAATTATCGAAGAGCATCCTACTTTGAAGCTAGAAGAAATACGTGTGTGCTTTAACATGATACGCAAAGGCAAATACGGAAAGATGTTCGAACGCTTAAAGACTCCTGAGATACTGACGTGCTTGCAAACCTACCAGGGCGAAACACGCGCAGAAATTTTAGAGCAACGAGCGAAAAATAAAAAGCACGAAGCCACAGAAAAGACTGATGAGGTTTTGCAACCTTTAGGCTTAGTTGAATTGTACGACAAGTTGCAAGTAAAAGAACACGTACCAACCAAAGAAGGCATAGGTACAAGATTAAAAAAGAAAAATAAATGGGACAAATGAATGAATTAATAAGCAATTGTTGCGGCGCACCTAAATTTGGAGAATGGGAAATATGCGCTGAATGTCTAGAACACACAGACTTTATCGAAGAAGATGATGATCACGAAGAGTAAAGCCAAAGTAAAACTTGACAAGGCTTTAAGCGACTACGTGAGAAAATCAAACGCAGATGAATTTGGGCGGGCAAATTGTTTTACGTGTACAGCAAGGAAAAATTGGAAGCTATTAGATTGCGGTCATTTTATAACGCGATCAAAGATGAGTACCCGTTGGCTATATAAGCCTGAAGAGGGCATGGTCAATATGATGCCCCAATGTAAGCAATGCAATTTGACAGGCGGTCAACAGTATTTGTTTGCAAAGAGATTAGACGTAATTTACGGCGAAGGCACAGCAGATAAAATACTGCGCAAGAGCAATGAAACCACAAAATTTAGCATAGCAGAACTACAAGAGATGACTGCATACTACAATGACTTGTTTCGAAAACTTCCTGGTTAAAGAATACGACACCTTAAAAAGGTATGGTGACCGTTTGGTTGGCGAGGCTTGGGGACAAGATTTGCTACACGATATGTCGATTACTTTTTTAAAGAAGGGAGATAAACTAGACAAGCTATGCACACGGAAAGAAATGCTGCCTTACATGAAACGGGCTATGCGCATTGCTAGTTGGCATGAACACGGCAAGTTTTACAAACAGTACAAAGAGTACGAAAAACGAAAAGCGAATTTAGATGTCGAGCAGGTTTCGATAAAAGAACACGAAGTAATAGAGTTAGAAAAACAACAACTTGGAACTGTATTCACTTTGCTTGAAGAGATAAATTGGTTCGACAGAGAGATATTTAAAGCCTATTTTTTACACAGTCACACACTACAAACATTAAGCGATGCCACAGGAATTAACAGACAAACAATCTACAGAAGCATTAGGAAAGCCCAAGCGCACATCAAAGCCAAGACGAAAGAAATCTAAAGGCTTAGGCGATGACATTGAAAAGTTTACGGAAGCCACAGGCATTAAAAAAGTCGTGGAGAAAGTATCGGAAATTACGGGCAAAGACTGCGGATGTAAGAAAAGAAAGGAGTATCTTAATAGAAGGTTTCCCCGTTATGATGGCATGAGCAAAGCCGATCAAAAAATATGGGTAGATGTATTGAAGCCTAAGTTTCAAGAAGGAGCGACAGTTTCATTGGCTTACCAGGAAACGTTCATTGACGTATACCAACGCACATTTGGAATCCGTTTGAAAAAAACGAATTGCGGAAAATGCGTATTAGAAAATCTAGAGCAACTAGAAAAGGCATACGCTATTAGCTGCGACAAATGAAGATACTATGTCCTGCTATACTTGACGGCTACCAACGCAGAAAGGATCGTAGCGTAAGTTTGCGCTTGCTTACCCAAGAGCAGACGAGCCAAGACCTAATGAACATTGACAGTTTGTTAGACACATTCGGCATACTGTACTTTAGGGCTGATGATTCGCCTGAAGACAGCGTACCATTTGAAGAGTTAGACAGCATAGAGTTAGACTTGTACGATAAGAAGAAGACACAGAGCCAAAGGCTACGTGCCGTACTCTACAAGTTGTACAAGCAAGAGGGAGGGGAAGGAGAATTTAAAGACTACTACAAGGTAAAGACAGAGAAAATAATTGAACATTTTAAAAGCAGATTACAAGATGAGTAAAGCATCAATTTTAGCGCACGAAGAAATCAAGCCCAAGAAACTATCTATTGAACAACAGATATATTCTTACCTGGAAAACAATGGCGCAACTAGTCTACAGATGATTGAGTTTCATTTGGGACTAAAGAATCAAACAGCGTCAGCAAGACTAAGCGAGATGCACGACAAAGGCATAGTATGTTTTGATGCCTACGGTTCATATCGGGTGACGCATGATGAAACAGAAAAGAGGGAGGTAGAGTGGCTTCGAATGCGTGACAAATACGAAAAGTGGAAAAAGCAAGGTGTAAAGAATGGGTGGTTAATTAGTGACTTTGATTCCCGAACCAACAAACAATAGAATGAAAACTGTGACAAGCGTAAGCGGCGGGCAATCATCAGCATATATAGCGGCAAACTACCCAAGCGATTACTTGGTATTTGCTTTGGTATGCATAGAAGACCGTAAATGCACTCCAAAGGATGCAAAACTAGTTCAAGCGGTAAGCGATCGAATTGGAAAGGAGTTTATAGCCACGGCAGAAGACGATACTATCCTGCACACAATGTTTGACCTTGAGCAATATCTAGGCGAGTCCATTGATTGGGTCACAGGAGCTACGTTTGACGAAATCACAAGTGGAAAACACGGGAAAGTCTTACCGAGTCCTTTACGCAGATACTGTACCGCACTTATGAAGCTGAAACCAATGTTCGAATGGTGGAGAGAAAAAATAAACGAGCCAGTTAAAATGCAGATAGGATTTCGAGCAGGAGAAGAACGAAGGGCGGCATCTCATTTTAGTAAATGCAATGCAGACGGTCTTTTAGAACAAAAGCATATTGTTGGACAGCACACAAACGGAAACAATAAATGGGCGGAAACAGCGTGGCAAAAGCCAGTTTTTCCAATGATACAGGACGGGATTTACCGCGACAAGATAGTTGAGTTTTGGAAAGACAAACCCGTTCGATTTGCAGAAAAAAATAACTGCGTAGGATGCTTTCACAGAAACCCTATTTTGCTTCGCACTATGTTTGACAAGCACCCAAATAAAATGGAATGGTTTGCAAGTCAGGAGCGAAACCGTACTTATCCGAACGATATATTTCTAGTAGGGAAAGAGACAACTTACGATCAGATAAAAAAACACAAACTACAGCACGCATTATCTTTCAAGGATTTCAGCGAATGCGATTCAGGACATTGCGGATTATGACACATGGATCACTCTTTTCAGGAATTGGAGGCTTTGACCTAGCAGCTGAATGGGCAGGGTTTACTAATGTCTTTAATTGCGAGTGGGAAGAATTCCCCCAAAAAATCCTCAAATACCATTTTCCCAATGCAGAACAATACGCAGACATACACGACTTCGACGCAACTAAGTATAATGGACGAATTGACGTTCTCAGCGGAGGTTTCCCATGTCAAGACGCAAGCATCGCTAAACAACACGGAAAAGGCCAAAAAGGACTTGAAGGCGACAGAACAGGGTTATGGACAGAAATGGTTCGCGCCATCAAAGAAATACGACCCAAATACGTCGCCGCCGAAAACGTATCGAATATTCTCAGAACCAACAATGGACGAGATTGGAGAACAATCCTCGGTGAATTGGATGGAATGGGGTACAATGCAGAATGGAGAGTTACAAGAGCGAGCGAAATCGGTGCCTGCCACCACCGTTCCCGGTGCTACTTGGTTGCTTACCCCAACAGCATCCGACTCAATGAGGGAGAATCTTTCTTCTCCAATGTACTTCAAGAGATACCGCAGAAGCGCAGGCTCTTTGCCGGAACATCTGCATCGGTTGGGGTTTCGTGGGAAACTGAACCCGTTGTTTCCGGGTTGGATGATGGGCTTCCCCAAGAACTGGACGGCATTACCTTTCCAAAGTGGAGAAGAGAATCAATCAAAGCATACGGAAATGCCATAGTGCCACAAGTAGCACATCGTATATTTGAATCTATCAAAGAGTACGAACACCTGTAAATAACAGAAAAAAAACAGACATGGCTAAGTACGATAAAGGACAATCGGGAAATCCTAATGGAAGACCAAAAGGTGCTAAGGGCAAAATATCTAGTGAGGCACGGCAATTGTTTGTCCAGGTAATGGAAGGCGAGATGGATAATATTAAAGATTCATTGGGCATCTTGCGTGAGAACAGCGACGAGAAATACTTAAAGGCTTTAAGCAGTTTGATGCCATACTTTATGCCTAAGCAAGTAGAAACAGACGTAACCATTTTAGAGGCTATTAAGCCCCCTTCGTGGTTTGATGAGGTATGGGATAAGACAGACCAAGAAGATGAGAACCAGACTACGTGAAACAGCCTAAAGCGTACTACGATGTAAAGGGAAGCAAGGCGCGTATCGTTTGCTTGCAAGGAGGGAGCAGAAGTGGCAAGACCTATTCAGTTTTGCATTGCCTGTGCGAATGGTGTTACACGTACCAAAACTCGCAGTTCACTATAACTATCATACGCAGAAGTTTTCCTTCGCTTCGTGCTAGTGTGATGCGTGACTTCTTCAACATCATACAAGAGGCAGGGTGGTATCAAGAGAAGCACCATAACAAGACAGAGAACACGTACAATCTGTTTGGTAACCTAGTACAATTTATAAGTGCCGATCAGCCCGACAAATTTAGGGGCGCAAAGCACCATTTTGTTTTTCTCAATGAGTGTACAGAATTGGCAAAGGAGGTTTTTGTCCAAATTTCTATGCGCTGCCTGTATAAAATTTTCATCGACTTTAACCCAAGTGAAGAGTTCCATTGGATTTATGACACGGTGATACCTAGGGATGACTGCGACTTTTTTAAGTCTACCTACCTAGACAACCCGTTTTTAAACAAGGAGGTAATAGATGAGATTGAAAGACTCAAAGACACAGACGAGAATTATTGGAGAATCTATGGACTAGGGGAAAGGGGCATAAGCAAGGAAACTATATTTCAAACGCACGTCTACGACGAACTGCCTGAGAACGCAAAGCACATAGCATATGGCTTAGACTTTGGATTTGCTGCTGACCCTGCGGCATTGGTTCGAGTTAGTCAAAGGGGAGATGAACTGTACATGGAGGAGTTGATATACAGCGGAGGCTTAACCAACCAAGATTTAGGCGAGAAGTTTAGGACATGGGATATAGGGAGGCATGATGAAATCATAGCAGATAGCGCAGAACCAAAAAGCATAACTGAGTTATCGCGCATGAACTTTAACGTGAAGCCTGCGCGTAAGGGAGCAGACAGCATACGCAATGGCATTGACATAATGAGAAGGCACAAGCTGTTCATCAAGTCAGACAGCCTAAACTTGCAGAAGGAGTTTAGAAATTACAAGTGGAATACTGATCGTGATGGTCGTATACTTCCACAACCTAGGGACGCTTGGAATCATGGCATCGACGCTGTGAGATACTGCTGCCTTAACAAACTAGCACACAGAAACCGTTCATACTACATAAGATGAAAGTAAGCCTACCTGAAGGTTACCACGAAATAACCATAGAGCAATACCAAAACGTTTGGAAAGCATACGAAAAATCTATGAATGCTCACGAGTCAGTACGACTAGCTATCGAGTGCTTAGGAGGACTAGAGCCTGGTTCGCTAAAAAATGCACAATGGCACGAGATAGAAAAGGCAGGAGAATTACTTGCATGGTTTATTGCTGACCCTGACGCTTCAACTATGAAGCAACCATTGCAACAGAAGGTTATGCTTGATAACAGATGGTATGGGTTTATTCCTAATTGGACTACGCTAACAGTAGGAGAATTTGCAGACCTTGATACGTATTGTAACCAAGGGATGTTTGATAATCTGCACGTCATTATGTCCATTCTTTACAGACCAATTGTGCATGAACGCCATGATTGTTACGAGATAGAAACATACGTCCCAAGCAAGGAACGAAAGGCAAAAATGCTTAACTTAAAAATGGATGTAGCTATAGGCGCATTGGTTTTTTTTTGCAACATCGAAAAGGAATTAGCCATCACTATGCAACACTCTTTGAGCAAAAAGGAGCAGACAAAAAAGCTAAAACAATTCACAGTAAATGGGGCTGGTTCTCAACTATCTACGAACTAGCTAAAGGTAACGTGTCAAATATGAATGGGGTAACAGAACTTTATATAGAAGATGTACTGACGTTCCTTTCTTACGAAAAGGATGTAGCGGTACAAAAAAACATCAAGGTAGATGCAAACAATACAAGACATTAACAACGCTTTACAAACGATAGTAGATAACCACGATCAGCTAAAAAGTTTTCATACGTATACTATCGATACGTTGGACATGGAAAAGTTGAACGTGACTGATTACCCGTTGCTGTATGGACAATGTACTGGAGCGACAATGGAAGGCGGGGCTACTGTTTTTACTTTCGAAATCATTGTAGGAGACTTAGTGATTGAAAAACAGCAAGAAGTCATGACTGAGGTTTACACAGAAACGTATTTAATCTTGCAAGATGTAGTATCTCAGTTCGTGTTTAACGTTAGTCAAAGCAGCGAAATCTCTAATACTTGGAGTTTTGAATTGCCGTTAAACTGCACACCGTTTACAGCCAGGTTTGATAACCTGCTCACAGGGTGGAGTACGCAGTTTGATATTAAGCTGCCTACGCCATTGAATCTCTGTATTGCCCCCTATGACTAAGTTAGAAGTGCAAATAAATGTAGGCGAGAATACATACCTGCTGAAGATGCCTAAGTTTTTACGAGCCGTAAACGATTTAGGAGCAAGCGTTGTGTCAAGAGCAAGAAACATTTTGTCAGAAAAAGACAAGGTAGTTACGGGTGCTTTATCAGATTCGTTAGGCTTTGAAATACTAGAAACATCAACGGGAATTACTTTGTCTTTTGGTGGTAGCGTCCCTTATTGGGATTTTGTGGAGCAAGGAGTTAAAGGCGCAGCTTCATCAGAAAAAGCACCTGACAGCGAATATCAATTTGGAAGCGGCACAGGGAAGAAGGGAGCATTGAAGCCTGCTATTAGAAAATGGATAACGGATCGAGGCATAAGTAATCAATCCTGGAGAGATAAGAAAGGAAGGTTTTTGAGTTACGATGCTATGTCGCAAAGGATAGCAAGAAGCGTTTACTTGACAGGCATTAAGCCAACAGGTTATTACGCACTAGCATTTGACCAAACCGAAAAACAAGCAGAACGAAAACTAAGCACAGCCTTAACAAACGATTTGCAAGTCTTTTATGATAGCAACTTTGGAAAGGAATACACAATCATTTACAATATCGGATAATGGCATATAACGTAAATCAGACAAGCACAGGGTTGCGCGGTTCGTATGATGATTTAATCTACGTGGTAGAGGATGACACAAATACAGGAGAGCCTAAATACAGATATGCTTGCTCTGTAAATGTAGGAGGAGTACCACAAGCTATTCTTCGTCAGCTACCTAACAATGCAGACTGTGCAGTATTTAATCCTCGAATTATTGCAGCGCAGTTTGTGAAGCCTGATGAAGACAAATGGTTTTTAGGTCAGTCATTAGGTAATTTACTTAGTACAAACACAAATGCCTTTAAGACTGTAACAATGCGGTTTGGTTATCAGTACGCAGCTAGTGCTTCACTTGAGCCTGTGCTTACATTGTTACCTGCAACAGATCAAACTGTGGAATTGGTGTCAGGCAATTTTACCTTACCTACGTCAACGGTAATTGAAACGACAGACAGCGCACAGTACATACCCGACGATTCTAATGCTTTGTTTCTTTCTGATGCGCCATTGGTAGCAGGCGTATATACAAACTACGTAGTTTACGACACAGGCAAAACGAATTGGGCAGCTTTAGCCTTTATCAATACTTCCGCATCTACTGCAACCTATGTTAGAATTCGATACTTTAAGAACGCAACTCAATTAAGTACAACTGAAATAGAAAATAGCGTTGCCAATGGAGGTGTGCCACCAAGTACCGTAAGCGCAGATACAGAACGCCTACTGTACTTAGGTGTAGGTACAGCGAATTTAAATGGCTATTCAGGTCAATCATCACCAGCTAATCCCGCCAATCAATATTGGACTCATTATGAGATTACGCTATTAGACGGATTAGGCGGTAACGCAGTATCAGCTACCTATAGGTTTGAGCGTTTAGACTGCAACAAGTTCCAACAAGCAGGGGAGTTTTACACGTTGCATTGGTGGAACAGCAAAGGCGGCCTAGACAGTTTAGTGTTCAATGGCAAGTCGCAATTAAGCCAATCAATTAAGCGAACGGAGTATAGGCAAATTGGAGGCAATAGTTATGATGCAAATGGTCTAGGTGCAACGGCTTACAACAAGTACAGCTACGAAGAAGGCAAGACACAATCAAACATTATAACTACTACAACCTTTAGTTTAAGTACGGCGTTTGGGAATCCTGAAGTTCTTAGTCCCTTGATGATGTCGCTAATGAATAGCGAGCGCGTATACATGACAGGCAGCGATGACTACGGCACGAATTCTACGGGAGCAGATAAAAACAAAGCGGTACGAGTTGCAGTTAGCGACACATCGTTTCAACGCAAGACATCAGTTAGCGATGGTTTGACATCGTATCAAGTGCAGGTAGAAATTTCACGATTACGACCAACTAGGTAATGGTACAATTAATAGCTACTTCTCAAGACGGAAGCGACCAGGTACAATTAGACACGCCTAAAGTACCGATTCAGTTAAACTTTCATTTCCAAGACCTAGCAAATCCCTTTGCTAACCGAACGCCCTACAGCTTCAATTTTAAGCTGCCTGCTACTCGTGAGAACCTTAAGTTCTTTTCGTACTACTACGACTACAACGTTAGCTTAGGTACGTTTAAAGCAACAAAGCGAACTAACGTAGATGTCTACGACAACGGCATTTTGGTAATGTCAGGTATCATGCAACTGTTGAGCGCAACAGAAGACGAGTATACCGTAGTAGTTTTTGAGGAGTTAGCTAAACTGTTTGAGACGATTAAAGACTTATCGTGGGAGCAACTGTTTATCACAGAGGCAGGAACGGTAGATACTGATTTAGATCACAGTCTAACGTGGACAAACATAATCGACAGTTGGACTCTAACGAATGATGTTACGTCAGGTAACGTAGGAAATGGTGTCATTGTTTATCCTCTCGCTGACTACGGCCTAAACGCAACAAACAACGCAAACAACGAAGGAACGAGTACAGGCTTTACATACGCTGGGCCAGGCACGGGTATGGATAACAACAGCAACTATACTCAATCCTTAGCAGCTAAAAACTTTAAGCCTGCCATACGTATACAGTACCTAATTAAATACATTTTTGAATACGCAGGCTTTGTATACAACAGCACGTTTTTTGATAGCGCAGACTTTCAGAAGATTTATATGTTTCTTGCAACGGAAACAGAGCGCGTAAAATCAAGGGCTACATACGGATTTCGTACAGGGCTAACTACTGCTTATGATATACCGATTGCTCAAGCGGGCATATGGCAAAGCCTTGTGTTCGATTATGAAACGGGTAGTCCCTACTATGACCCTGACGGGCTAGTAACTAACGGAGTATTTACAGCACCCTATGACGGTTCGTACCTTTTAGCTACACGCTTATTCGTTAGAACAATTGCAACCACTAGTTCGACTGACTTTACAGTTAGAGTGCGTATGCAAGTAAACGGAGGGAATGCCACAAGCTATCCAATTTATTGTGACCCAACGGTAGTAAACACAGTTGATCATCAATACTGGCTAGACCTAAACGCGGGTGATGTGGTTTCTGTTTCTGCTCTTTCGAACAATTCGTTTGATACAGTACAGATTACATCAGATGTCACTAATGGGCAATCGTTTTTTAACCTCATTAATTTCTCAGGGTCAGTTGGTTTTGTCGATGTGTCTGCTAATTTTCCAAATAATGTAACCGTCGATAAGTGGTTAAAAGCCATATTCGAAAAGTTTAACTTACGCATGGTTACTGATCGAGATTCAGTAGGCACTATATATGTTGAGCCGTGGAATGATTGGTGGGACTCAGGAGAAAAAAAGGATTGGACAAACAAAGTAGACGCAGACAGCGTAACGATTGAGCCAACGACTAAGTATCAAAAAAAATCAATCACGTTTGCAGACGGCGAAGGCGATGACTTTTTGAATCAATGGTATCAGCACCATAACCAACGAGTAAAAGGAACGTACATATTTGAGAACGAAGACAATGATTTTTCTACAGGCGAAATGGAAACGAGCGATATTTTCCAGCCTTTACGCAATAGAAAAATATATACATGGATTCAAAATACAGGTACAAGTCAAGTACCTAACGTGCTTTGTCCTGCTTTTTGGGTTTGGTCTGACGGGAGCAACGGGAGCATTTACATTAAAGAATCTGTAGCTTGTAAGCCTGTGCTTGCGTATTACAACGGATTGCAAAATATAGGCAACGGAGCGACATTTAACTATGGAGGTACAGCGGGTACGACCTTTCCATATTTTGCTGAATACAATACATACGGAGTAACTACAGCTACTCAGTCTTTAAGGTGGGGCTATTCTTACCCTGACAATTTAGAAATGCCTGCGGTAGGAGGATACACAAATAAATATCTGTTTACTACGTACTGGCTACGTATGATGAACGAAATCTATAGTGATCAAAGCCGATTGATGACTGCCAATTTTTCGCTGAACGCTACAGATATATATGATTTAAAGTTCAACGATTTCCTGTATATCGAAGGTGCATATTGGAAGCTGCTAAGTTTAAAAAACTTTACGCTTGACGGGGAGAAGCTATGCTATGCAGAACTAATCAAAGTCATTGATGCACCTGCTGCTAGAATCGATGGTAACTGCGCCTTACAAGTTGACTCATTTAATGATGATGGAACGGTCAATTTCATCGATGCTAAAACGGGAGTGTCAGCACCTGCTACTGCTGAATGCTGCACAATAAATGGTTACGTTTGGAGCGAATCAGCGCAAGAATGTTTTATTTCACCAGGTAACGAAAATGGCGGCGGCGGCACAAATCCAATTGGAACTTACCCTGAACCTATTAGCGGATTTATAAACGCACAAACAGGATTGGGTATAGGGACAAACGTTCCTGTGCAGGCTTTTAATTCTACTGAAATATCGGGCGGCACATATAGCTTAGAATTGTTTGCACAAACAACGAGTGCTTCAGCAGTTGCAGCTGCAAGTAATCAAGGGCTATCGTTGTTTAATGTAGGCGATGACAGCATAACGTATATCACATACGACATTACGACAATTGAAGTAGGGGGAGGCAATGGAACGTTAGGAAACACAGCAAACTTTACGGCGCGTACAGCTATAGCTAACACAAGGTCATCAGCCGCAGTAGGTTGTACTCTACGAACAATAGGCAACCCAACAATTATAAATAATGAGAGTGACGGAGGCACACACAGCACAATCAGCATAGGCATTAATCAGCGATCGGCAGGTGCTACAGCTACGTATTCTTTGCAATGCACAGGCCAAGCAAATGTAATTGAGCAATGGTTTATCCGTGCAACAGTACAAGTAGTTCAAATCAATGATGCTGAAGTAGTTTTAGAAACGCCTGCTTACTTCAATTTGTCAAGCAATACGGCAATTACTTTAAATGTCAGCCCTACACAAACCTTAGCCTTTAACGGTGGGGGGATTGCGCCGTCTCCTCCTCCTGCGTTTACGGGATTATTAAACGAGAGTTACGGAAGCGGAGCAGCTGCGGCATATTCTACGCGAAGGCTAAACGGCAACATTACCGAGTGCATGGTGATTCGTAGGGCATCTGATTCTACTACTCAAACGATTGGGTTTGACGGTTCAGGAAACATCAACGAGGCAGATATTATTTCGTTCTGCACAGGCACAACTTGCACGGTTTATCAATGGCTGGATCAGTCAGAAAACGGGAACACGGCAACAGCGGCGGCGCAAGCTAACGAACCGACGATATACACGGGCGGGGCGTTGGTGAAGGAGAACGGAAGGGTGGCGATAAACTTCGACGGAAGCGATGACGCTTTATTAACTGGAACTTTTTCTTCAATTGCGCAACCTGTAACGTGGTATGCGTTAGGAGCGCAAGACTCAGCGAGTACAGGCATTCAGGGTTTTTTTAGAACAGGTACAACCCCACATAGTTACAGCTGGGGAGAAGTAAATAAATGGGTAAAATTATATGCGGGTACAGGATTAGGCTCTGCATCTGGATTTGAGGTTAGCAGAGGCCCTTTATATCTAAGCACAGCACTAGCGAACGGCACTTCTTCGTCGATACATTTGAACGGGACACAAGCTGCAACAGGCAACGCGGGAACAAATCCAGTCATCGGAGTATTGGAAATAAGCAGAACGCAAAGCACTAGATATTGGCACGGAACGCAACAAGAGTTGTTATTGTTCAGCAAATCCACAGACCGCACATCCATCGAATCCAACATCAGCGACTACTTCACCCAAAACACGCCACTACTCGACACGTATACAGGAGCAGCAGCTTGCTATTCTTTGCGATTGATGCGCACCGCCCACACGGGTGCTTTGATTCGAGTTAGACGCAGTAGCGACAATACAGAACTTGACATAAATGCGAACGTATTCGGTGAACTCGATACCGTTTCGCTTTTGGACTTCGCAGGTACGGGAGATGCGTTCGTAAAGGTCTGGTATGATCAAAGCGGAAACAGCAACGACGCGACGCAGACCACGACAGCGAGTCAACCTCAAATCGTTTCAAGCGGTGCGGTAATCGTGGAAAACGGGAAGCCTGCGGTTGAGTTTGATGGAAGCAATGATGGTTTAAATAACGCAAGCAATTTAAGAGCTTCGGCAGGCGCGTCTTCGGTTTTTATGATTAAAAACATTCCGCAAAAAATCGGGGGAAGTTCAAGCGAACAGCAAAACCCGTTTGCTTTCTATACTGTCCAGCGGCACTTTATGGGCGGCACAACGGATTCATTTTATGGTCCTCTACAAATTAGCACCAACACAACTACTAACGAATCTATTGAATTTGCAAGTGCAAATTTAAACGGGCAAAGTTTATTCACGAGCATTTGGGACGGAACGTCTCAACTCTCGAATATCGATGACGTGAGCCTCCATATTGATGGAACACAAGAAGCGCAAACCGCAAGCACCGCGCCCTTGGGAATAACGGCAAGCGGAACGAATTCTATTGGATATAGACACGATATAAACAGCCAATACGCAGAAGGCACGATTCAAGAGTTGGTAATTTATACCTCCGACCAATCCACCAACCGCACGAACATCGAGAGCAACATCAACACCTTCTATTCTATTTACTAATGGACGGCTATATAATCGTACTCCCTGAAGGAACGCTAACAAGCGAACACCGAGCCAAAGCCATAACGCGCGAACTGTACAACATCACCGCGCCGTTGGTCACACAGGAACCGTATCAAAAGGACGGGACGGTATTCGGCGTTATCGAACACCCTGACGGCATTCAATTCGCTTTGCAGGTAGACACGGAGTACACTATAGCTGTTAACCCATTGGCTACGCTTGAGAAGCTAGTTACGCTTATGCTTGAATTAAGTGAGTTAGAAATACGAGAACTTTCTAGTTACGTTTTAAACGCGCAGTCATTCCCGTTTGGGGCTATCATCCCAAGCACTACAACTGTACGTGACCAGGCGTATATGATCGAACATGGTTGGTTCCCTGAAAATCCCGAATAATGAAATATTGGATTAACGCGATAGGATATGGTATTCCCTCAGCTATACGTTTAGCGCAAGACGAAGAGCAAAAGGGAAAAAAAATATGGCTGCATTGGTATGGGCGATACGCCTTAAACGTTAGTGCGCTGAAAAAAATTAACTTAATACTGAAGAACCGATGAGCGTAAAAATGGACTTTGACCTAGTTGGTAAAGACAACATTACAGGCCCTGTTGAAAAGGCAACTAAATCATTAGATGAGTTACAGGAAAAAGCAGAAGAAGCAGGAAAAAAAGTTACAAAGGGTGGTAAGGAAGCTAAAAAAGATTGGGAGGGAGTAGCAGATTTATTTGGGGGTTTGTTGCCTAGGAGTTTAACCAAAACAATACGGCAATTTAAATCTACTAAGCGATCAATTGGAAGGCTTAGTAAAGGATTCAAAGGTTTAAAAAGTGCTATTGCTTCAACAGGAATTGGTTTACTTGTAGTTGCTTTAGGAGAGTTAGTTGCTAATTGGGATAAAATTACAGGAGCAATAACAAGGGCATCAAGTGAAACAGAGGATTTAGTAGCAGAAAATAAAGAGTTAGTTCAAGCAGCAAAAGACCAACTAAGTTATATAACCGACATTGAAAACATCTTACGGCTGCAAGGAAAAACAGAAGAAGACATTTTAGCTTATCGTATGCAGGCTACAGACGAGGCAATCGCAGCGCAAAGAATTATGATTGATTCGTTGAAGCAGCAGCAAGAAGAGCAGGTTAAGGCCGCAGAGACTTCTGAAAAGGTGGCGCAGGCTATGATTGCTCTGCTGTCATTGCCAATTACTTTTGCTCTTGCTGCTATAGATGACATCACAGGGGCGTTGGCAGAGCTTGGTTTAATGGATGAAGGAACTGATTATTTGCAAGCATACCTTGATGCGGGAACAAAAGCACTTGGTTTGGACGCAGGGAAAATTGCGGAAGACGGACAAGAAGCAATTGATGAAGCAGAAGATCAACTTCAACGTTTAGAAAATACACGCGCAGGCTATCAATTACGAGCAAACAAAAACGAAGCAGACGCAGAAGCTAAGGCACAAAAAGCACGAGATGATGCGGCTAAGAAAAAAGAAGATAATGCTAAATACTTAGCAGATCGGTTACTTCAGATACAGCAAGATATGTATCTAGCAATGATTGAGGATGACATAACGCAACAAAAGGAAAGGCGCAGATTGCAGTATGAAGCCGACCAAGCAGAACTAAAAGCCAGGGGTGCAACGTTGAGTCAGTTGTTAGTTTTAAAGCAACAGTATGATATGGATATTGCGGCTATAGACCAACAAGCACAAGACCAAAAGGACGCTAAAGAAAAAGAGCGTTTAGACAAAGAAGCACAACTGAGAGAGGAGTTGCGGCAAAAAGATTTGACCGATAGGCAGCTAGAAGAAGAAGCGGCTTTTGCTGAATTTCAAAGAAGAGAAGAATTAGCAGGCACAAATGACGCTTTGGTACTTGAAGCATTTGAAGCATTTCAAAAACAAAAGGAGGCTATAGCAAAGAAGTATAATGAAAAAGAGATTGAAGACAACCAAGAGGTAATTGACTTAGAGATTCAAGGCAGACAAGCCTTAGCTAAAGGGGTAATGGGTCTCTTTAAGGAGATGGGAAAGTTAGGCGAACAAAATAGTGAGCAACAAAAAAGATTAGCAATAGCAGACATTTTGTTAAATCAAGCAATAGCAATGTCTTCTGCAATTAGAGGTGCGCAAGCAGCAGCAGCCGCAACAGGCCCTGCTGCACCTGTAATGACTCCTATTTTTATGGTACAGATGTTAGGAATGGTTTTAGGTGGTTTTGCAAGTATTAAAGGAGTCTTAGCGCAAGCAGGGACATCGGGAGGTAGTGTAGGCGGCGGTAGTGGTCAAACACGCTCAGGCTTTGCTACGCAGAACACAGCACCTATGCCTGCACGTTTAGACTCACCTGATATGCAAGCCTACGTAGTACAAAGTCAATTAGAAGGGCAAGCAATGCAAGCATCACAATTAGCTTCTAAGACTACCCTTTAATTTTACGGGTTGGTGTTACGGTCTTTTATATGTATATTATAGACACAGAACTAAGTCATGAAAAAAACAGAACTAGGTTATAACGGTTGGGCAAATCATGCTACTTGGCTTGTAGCCGTTTGGGAATACATCGATTTGTTTTCAGAAATTTATTTTGAAAATGGCGATAAGCCTGAAGATGTAAGCGAACGAGATGTTGAAGAAATGTTCTACGATTATGTCGATAATGAAATTCCTAGTAGCGGTATTATTTCTGACATGGTAAGTAACGCAACGTCAACAATCGATTGGCGGGAAATTACAGAACACGTTAAGGATCAATTACAAGATAGGATTCTAGATAATTTCTAATGAACAAGAATCGTATTGTCATGGATTATTATGAGCAATGGGGCGAAGGCTCTGAAGGCTTGGCTATGGCAATTAGTAACGTGCGCATGGATGATATAAACGCAGTAGGTCACTTAAATAAGCTGCTGAAAAACGCTGAAGAATACGCATACGATGGTAACGTATCTTACGTGGAAGATTTGCTTTATGATGCACACGCTGAGGCTATGCTTACTTCCGATCAAGAATGGATTGAGGCGTTGCTAAACCTTACGGCACAATATTAAAAACAGAGATATGAGAACAACAGAACAGATTGCTCAACTATTTGAAAACATGGGTTATGTAATTGATTACGTAGTAGGAAACACCATTGAAGTAGTAAAGTATGACGGCAGCGATTGGACAGACCGAGAATTGGATATGTTATATGATGAAGCAGGTATGTATGACAGCGTTCGAGTAAGTCAAATTTATAATGACCCTAGCGTTGCCCAAGTCGAAGTAGGGGTATAACCCAGTTGACGAAAAGAATTAGGACATGGAATATGAATTGGAAATAAACGTTTACGGACAGGACGAAGACCACGTAACACGCGAATTGAAAAAAGACGGTTTCTCTGATAATTGGAGCAACAACAACCCTAACGAATATGGGGTACTGTATTTTTACAACGATGGTGTATACGGAAATTCAGTAGTTGTCACCTTTGTTCTTGAAGAGTACGAAGACCGTTATATCGATGAACTGATTGACTACTTAGAACGGGATCTGAGATGGGAGATTGGATATTAAAAACAACAGAGATATGATTGACGATATAATTTACGAGCTTGAAGGAAATGGATATGATGTTACAGATGAGGGAGGCAATACCTTATTTGTGAGTGTGTTGGATACTGTATCGCCAGGGCCAGGAGGCATTTACAACATGATGCCAAATGAAAATATGTTGGACGATATTTACGAAACTGCTTCGATGTATGCCGCAGTTAATGTATTTATTGACCGTGGAGCGAGAGGTGTAGTGGTAGAAGTTTTACGCTAAACAACAGAGATATGCAGGTTTTAAAAAATTTTTTAAGCGGTGCAACGCAAAGCGAAGCACTAGGTGTAGTTTATTCTTGTTTGGAAGATGCAAATGCGCATTCTGAAAACAGAAAATTAGAACAAGCATTTGGGAACATTGATTATTCTTATATGCCCTACGACGCTGCGTCACACGTTACAAGTGCCGTTGGTTACAACATAGACGAAGTAATAGATGAACTAATCGATGCTTTAGATATGACTGGCTTTAGAGATATAGCTGATTTTTTATCGCAATTTTAAAAAATGGAGCGCAAACTTGTTGAACTACTTATCGAAGAAGGTTCGAGTGCATGGGGCGTAGAGGCAATTAGCCTTGTAAAGTTTCCTGCAATCGAAGAGAACTTTGTTTTCTTTAGCAAGGACGGCAACACACGTGCCATGAGTTTAGCTGCTGTAGACGAAGACCAGCGTACAGTAGTGGGTGCAGCTTTGATTCCTGACAAACACATTCCTAGGATTGACGAAAATACCGATGAAGAATACGATGTGTACTTCAGTAAGGAAACAGTCAAATTAGCGAGTGAGTTATTTCTAAAGCAGAACCGAACTAACGACCATACTAAAGAGCATCTTGAAAAAGTAGATGATGTAAGCGTAGTTGAAAGCTGGATCGTAGAAGACCCTGAACTAGACAAAAGCAAAGTATACGGGTTTTCTGTTCCTGAAGGAACATGGATGGTAAAACTTCAGGTAGCTAACGATGAAGTTTGGAGCGAGATTAAGGAAGGCAAGCTCCGAGGCTTAAGCATCGAGGGCTATTTCTCAGATAAAGTAGAAGAAATGAGTAAGTCGCTATCTATGAAAAAAGTATTTAAGAAATTGTGGTTTGCTGTCAAGCGTAAATTTTACCAAGAGGTGACGCTAAGTGAAGGCTTTACGATTGCTACTGAAGATGAAAATCTTACGGCGGGAAGCGTAGTGTTTAAAATCGACGAAGAAGGATTGCCTGCTGAACTTCCTAACGGTAAGTACACTACTGAAGCAGGCGTAGAACTAGAAGTTTTTGAAGGCGTATTGACAGAGTACGATAACGAAGTAAAGGCAGTCGAAGATGCAGTCGAAGAAACGGAGATGGAAGTAGTAGAATTAAATCAGCGTAAGGTCAAGTTCTATACAGCGTACCTAAAGCGTAAATACTACAACACCTACGGATGAATCCTTTAATCGATAGAATTTGGTCTACTTGGACAAACACGAGTCAGGAAGAATTGCTTTTAATGCTACGTGAATTTCGGTTTGACTATTTTTTTGAGGACAGTTTTTTACACGCTTTAGACATTGTCGAAGAAGCAATTTTAGAGGAGGACTACGAACGAGCAATGATTATTTTTCAGGAGATGAAGCCGTCAGGTATTTTTCTGCCGAGGGACTTTGACTTGTTTATGGAAATTTTAGACGAAGCCAATTATGGGTATTAACAACCAACATATATTTAAAAAAATGCGTAACAGAAAATTCGCAGAAGACGAGGTAGTCGTTGAAGAAGAAACTACCGTGACTGAAGAAACCGTGGAAGAAAGCCTCGACTACCACGATCAATTTGTATCAATTTTAGTTGACATGGGGCTGTCAGCAGAACAAGCTGAAGCTGTGCATACGATGGCTATGGACTTAATCGATGCAGGCGAAGGCGAAGAAATCACAGAAGAAGTGAGTGAAGAAGTAAAAGTCGAGGCTTCACGCCAACGACGAAACCGACGAAGCCAACGAGCAGAATTTTCTCGTGGGCGTTCAGCACGACCAGAGCGTCGTGAACTATCCGCTACGGATAAAATGGAACAACGATTGAATCGCTTGGAGCGTTCTAACCGTGCTTTGCGTAGTCAGCTACGCGAATTCGGGGCAGCACCTGCTACCCGTGGAGTACGAACTGCGCCAACGCAATTGTCTCAATCCAAGGTCAAACCAAATCTTAGTGCGCCAACAGCGGCTGCATTGGAGATGATTAATAACTACCGATAATGCGACATAATTATCCAACAGTACAAAATCGTGCAGTACGTAGGCAGTTTAACAACCCTGAAGTTTTACCTAATACTACGTATGCAGGTGTGCTTGCTGCGCCTTTCGTTGCCCCTGCCCTTAAATTGGCTGACACGTTAAACAAAGGTTTTGTTCGTCAGATTGACGGCATCCAAAACAAAGCCGTTATTTCTAGCTTTTCTTCTGATACAGGAGTAATTCAAGCTGCGAGTTGCGATTGGTCAGATGGTGATAACATGACACTTGGTGAGCGAGTTTTAGAACTTACCGATCTTGCAGTAATGGAGGCTTTGTGCCGTGGTACTTTGCTCCCAACGTGGGCAGGTATGACTGGCTCACGGGAAACCATGACAGCAGGTTCTCCTGAGTTTGTAAACTTTAGCCTTGCAACCATTGCAGGCTATGCAGCCCAAGGCGTAGAGAACGGAATTTGGCAGGGCGGTATGGCCGCAGGTCAAAAAGGTTTTCTTTCTAATGACGGGGTTTTAGATGTAACGGGCTATCAAGCCTCAATCCTTGGTACACGCTCAGGAGGTGTTGCTATTGTCAATGAAGTTGTAGCAGACGCTGCTTCATTTGCAGGTGCTGCTTCATTTATCGTAGGTGCAACGGGTGCATTTAATTTGGTTTATCAGAACGCTTTGACAAACTGCCCTGCTATCTTGAACCGTACAGACGTTGCTTACTACTGCTCGCCAAAAACAGCAGGACAGTATATGCTAGGTCTTGCAATTTCAGGCGCACATCAAGGTGTGAATATGCAGTCTACAGACCAAGCGTTTGATACATTGCAATATCTCGGTATTCCAATTCACGTATGCCCAGGTATGTTTGATGACATCTTGGTTTTGACGTATGAAGAGAACTTGGTAGTTGGTTCAAACTTGAACACGGATTACACTACAGCGCAGTACATCGACGCTTGGCAGTATGACGGCTCAGACAACGTTAAAATCGTTATGCGATTTGGAACAGGGATGCAAGTTGGAATTCCTGGTGATGTCGTAGTTGGTGGAGACACCACACTATTTGCTTAATAAGTAAAGTATGGCTTGCGATATTTCAAGCGGACGGATAGTCGATTGTAAAGATCAAGTCGGCGGGATTAGCCGTGTATACATAGGCAACTATGCAGACATGATTAATAACGCTACGTGGACAGCAGCAACTAACGATACAGTTACTGCTATTGCTGCACAAGATTTTTATCAATTTGACGTTCGCCCCGAAACGAGTTCTATGACAGTCACTTACGCAAGTGACCCTGCCGCAGGAACTACGTTTTTCGAACAAGCATTATCTCTGACATTTCAAAAGCTGGATGCTACAGATATTGCTGATATACGTGCGCTGTGCCAAGGGCGGCCTAACATTTGGGTTGAAGACAACAATTCCAACGTATGGTTGCTAGGTGCAGAATTTGGATGTAACGTAACAGGGGGCAACCTTGTTACGGGGACATCCTTTGCAGATTTGACGGGTTACACTATTGACTTCTCAGGACGAGAATCAAACCCTGTTTGGATTGCATCACCAGGTTCGGTGGGTAGTCCATTGAGTGGGGTAACGGGTGTAACTGTAGTATAAATTTGGGTTAGAGGAAAGGGGGGAAGGTTCTGCTTTGCCTTCCCCCTTTTTTGATTACATAAGACAGAATATGATACAACTTACCAACGATGCAGGTTACCAATCGTTCTATCTAAAGCTAGATGGATATGACACTACAGCATTAACGAACGTCAGGGTTACAATCGTAAATCAATTGACTGGTAAGTTGACGGCTTTTGGATCGGTTACGCCTACGGCAGCGAACGGTAGGTATACGACCATTCAAATCGAAATAGCGGCTAGTCCAAAACTTGTTGAAGGTTTGTATTTGTTGACAGTCAAAAATGATGCAAACAATGTAACTTACGCTAAACGTCTTGCGTTTGTTTCAAGCACACCTGCCTTTGAAGAATCGACATACACGCCGTATGAAGAAAACGATACAGACGCATACAACGTATACGCACAATGAATAAGCAGAACTTCTCAATTTTACAGTATCAAGCTACTAACGTTCCTCTTTTTCGAGAGAGTCAGAATAAGCTGTGGATTGATATGGGCGTTGACAATCTATACCCACACTACTTAGAAGAACTTTTTGCTAGTTCAAGTATGCACGGTGCAATCATTAAAGGCGCAAGCGAAATGATTTATGGTGAAGGCTTGAATGCAATTGGAAAAGATAAACACGTTGACCAATGGCTAAAGGTAAATTCTATTTTTGGCGATGGATCGTGTTTAAAGAAAGCTGCCTTTGACCTAAAGCTATACGGTCAATGCTACTTAAATATCATTTGGAGTCAAGACCGAACTACGGTTAGCCGTGTATACCATTTGCCAGCCGCTACTATTCGATGCGGCATAGCTGACGATGAAGATAATATCCCTTTGTTCTATCATAAAAAGGATTGGGACAAACAGCAAGAAGAGCCTTTAGTCATTCCCGCTTTCAATACCAACGATAGAACTGCGCCTTCGCAATGCTTGCATATCAAAATGTATACGCCATTATCGTTTTACTATGGCGCACCCGATTATCAAGCAGGCACAAATTGGGCGCAAATAGCGTCTGATTTATCCGACTACCATCTTTCCACAATTTCTCAGGGCTTCTTTCCTAGTACCATTATGTCTTTTTTTGGGGGCGTACCAACAGAAGAAGAACGTGCTGAATTAGAGCGATTAGTTTATAACAAGTTCGGAGGGGCGAACAACGCAGGTAAAATCTTGATGACGTTTAATGACTCACAAGACACAGCCCCAACTGTTGAAAGTTTTAATATATCCGATGCTCACCAAATCTTTGACTATCTAAGTGAGCAATGCGATAAAAAAGTATTGTCAGCGCATAGGGTAACTTCCCCGTTGCTATTTGGTTTGCGCGATACAGGAGGAGGTTTTGGAAACAATGCTGATGAGATGAAAGAGTCGTATGACTTGTTCTATAACACAGTCATTTTACCTTTCCAACGTCTCTTGCTTGACGGCTTACGTCCAGTCTTTGCAGCGAGTAACGTTACGCTTGAATTGTACTTTACACCTATGAAGCCTGCATCATTTGTAGACGTAGATAATTTGTTTAATCCTGTAGCAGCAGGCGATAGTTCAGATAAAGATGCGAGTTATGATGGCGGGCAAATTGGAAGCGCGGTTGATGTCTTAGTCAAAGTGCAAGAAGGGCTTATTACAGTTGATCAAGCTAAAGTATTCTTAGTGCAGATGTTGCAATTTACACCTGAAGTAGCAGATGCTTTGTTTAGGGAAGGCGTAGACGCAATCGAAGAAGTACAGAAGGAAGAGGTACAAGAAGAGGCAATTGCAGAAACGCAGTTAAAAAAAAAAGACTCTGAGTTAAAGAAGCGCATGAGGGCTTTGGACGCAAGGTTGGGCGAAGATTACTATCACGTAAAATCTGAATTGGTAGATGATGATGGGATTGATGAAATGCTACACGCTAAGAAGCATTTGTTTTATGCTGAATACTCAAACGTAGAAGATGTTTCCGAGTACGATATAATTGGAAAAGATGACTACTTGTTTGCGGTTAGGTATCGATACGCAGAAACCGCTACTACGCCTGCACAGAGCAACGAAAGCAGGGACTACTGCGTAGACATGATGGAACTTTCCGATGATGGTGTTATCTATCGTTACGAAGACATAGAGGATATGTATTATGAAAATCCTGAATTTAATCACCCTGGCACATCGGGTTTCGACAAGTTCACCCTAAAGGGCGGTATCTATTGCAGGCATGGATGGCAAAGGGAAATCTTTATTTACGCTCCTGACGGTGAACCAAAGGAAATGGATATGATAGAAATTGAAGGAAATTGGGATGACGTAATGCGTAGGGTTGGCAATAACCCTGACGTAGTACAGAAGGGAGAAGAATACATTGCACCAATTGATATGCCTAATAGGGGCGCATATAACTAAACAACATGGCAACTACACTATACATAAGTTCAAGCAAGCTAAAGCGAGATACAGCACTTGGAAGCACGGTTGATGACAACCTCTTGCAGCCTTACATAAAGATTGCACAGGACAGATGGATTTTACCTGCTTTAGGTACAGAACTAGAAAACAAAATCAGCGCATTGATTGATGCTGATGAAGTAGCAAATCCTGGTAACGAAGCCTACGCAACGCTTTTAAACGATTACATACAGCCGTGTTTGGTGCAGCTTGCTTTTACGGAAGTTGCCTATGTAGTGCGTATGAAGTTTGCAAACAATAGCGTAGTAGTAAACGGATCAGAACAAGGTTCTGCCGCAAGCCTTACAGACATTAAAGTTATTGTAGAGCAATCAAACGAAATCGGTATGTTTTACCGTCAGCGTATGATTACGTATCTTCAGTTTAACAGCGGTTTATTTCCTGAATACACATCAAATACAGGGGCTGACCTTTCACCATCTCAACGCAATTATTTTGGAGGACTCAACGTGTACCCAAGAATTCCCACAAACAATCAGCTCAAAGCAATTGCAACAGCTTTGGGCATTAGATATTACAACGCGTAATCATTTAAAACTTCAGAAATACTTAAACGATGTCAACCAAAGTAACCGACTTAACGGAGTTAGCGGCAACGCCTAACAGTACAGACGTTTTACACATTGTAGACGTAAGCGATACTTCAGGAGGATCAGCAGGCACAAGTAAGAAAATTAAGGTAAGCAACCTTTTAACTAGTGGAGGCGCGGTTGATTCTGTCAATGGACAAACGGGTGTAGTAGTTCTTGAGATGAATGATATAGATGATGTCAACGCAGCTACACCTGCGGACAATATCGTTTTATCATACGATACGGCTACAAGTAAGTACATAGCCGATACGCGACTAACTACGCTATACACAGAATTTAGAAATGGTACGGCGGTAAATGTATATGCAGACGGAACAACTGCAACGCAAGGAAGGATTGAGCTAACGGCTACAGGGGCAAATCTAAAGACAGGCGTAACAGGAATTGACGTCACAGAAACGAGTCCAGGCGATATAGATTTTACTGTAGCTACGGATGCAACGGGTAGCACAACGTTTACTGCGCTTCACTTAGACGGAACGACAGTTGCAAACGAAGCCAATCTAATTGTTAAGCTAGGATGTTTTTTAGCCATTGAAGGTACAAGCAATGCACAGGCTAAATTTCGCAGCACAAATTCAGGCAACACACTTTACAACGTCCCTGCTTCTTCAGGAACTTTAGCTTTAACTAGTGATATTCCAAGCGTACCTGTTGATGATGTAACAGGCGGTACAGGAATTACAGCTAGTCCAACAACAGGTAACGTAGTTGTTACTTTAGACAACACAGCAGTTACACCAGGTAGTTACACGAGCGCAGATATAACAGTAGATGCACAGGGGCGCATTACGGCAGCAGCTAACGGAAGCGGCGGGGGCGGTAGCGGAATTAAATTTTCGACAGCGTTTGGTGGGCGGTGGGAATTTGCCACAAGTGAAACAGGCGCAACTAAATGGGTAAATTTAGGCGGTTATAACGGCATGAGTTTTTATAATTGGACTAATGGTCAAACGGCAACTTTGTCTGCTGACCCACCAACGGTTGGTTCATCTACTTTAACTTTAAGTTCATATTTCTACGGTAAATATGGGTGGATCACACCTACGGCAGGAACATTAAAAATTAACGCAACCTGTAGTTGGGACACAATGACTGCGGGTGGGGCTGGTGAGGTTATGGAATGGCTTTGTTTAAAAGTTCCTGGAACTGAGTTAAACGGGACTTTTCAAGGCTCAGTTGCAGGTACTGTTTGTGCTTATGGCTCAGTTACTTGTCCATCAAGCAACCCAAATATTAGCCCAAATTCTCTTGCCATTACAGGAGGAAGTGTATCGGCAGGCGATGTTATAATGACATTAGCACGTTTTAAAAATGCTACATTTACTTCCACACAATATATTCAAAGTAACGTATCATTTACAGTAGAATGAGCAATCACACAAAAACACCTGAACAAATGCACTCTTTGGTAGCTGATATGTTAGCGGCTCAAACAGATGCAGAAAAAATTGTTCTTATTGAAATATTTTTACAATCGTTTGTAGATGATTTTTACGCCTTTGAAATTGAAGAGCCATGAATTACGAATTGATTAGCGTAGCGGTGGGTGCAGTCGGCGGGATAATCGGAACTTATGTGAAGATGGAAAACGAACTGACGAAAGTAAAAAGCCGTTTGATTAGCTTAGAGAAACAAGAAACTAGGGTGCAACAATCCTTGGATGTTTTGCTAGAAGGCGTAAACGAAATCAAATTGCTACTCGCTAAAAAAGGAATAGAATGAATGCAGATTAAGATGTCTACTCGCTTAGTTGTTTTGACTAAAACAAAGGCTTTTAAAATTCCATTGGATCGCAGAGGATGGTTGCAAGGAATAAACGAAGGCAAGGTTTGGAAGGATTACAAAAGAAGCGGTTATCTTGCTCCGTTGCTTTGGTCGTTCGGTGGGTTTGTTTGTATGCGGAGAATCGCACCTACTAACGAAATACCTTCGCAACTTGTTGCAATGGTTAAAGCTACTATTCCCGCTTTTGACATTACTAACTGTGACTTGTACCGTTTAGAAAATTGGGGCGAGTATAGGGGTTCTCGTGTACTTTTAGATTACGGCATCGACGAACGCATTTCAACAATGTACGCATGAAACTACGAAGGCAATATGAAGATAGTTTTTACTTGGTAGTCGTAGGGGTAATCGGGTTGCTTTTATCTGTGCTTTATTTGCTATGAGGCAGCTTAAAAAAATTATCTTGCATTGCACGGCTACCAGGGAAGGGCAAGAATTAGACATAACAACCATTGACCATTGGCACAGAAAAAGGGGATGGTCAGAAATCGGTTATCACTACGTGATTTATGCTAATGGGTTTATAGCAACCGGAAGGGACATAAGAAAAAAAGGTGCGCACGTTAAAGGAGAAAATCATGATTCCGTAGGTGTCGCATACGTAGGGGGACTTGATCAAAATTTAGTACCAACAGACACAATGACCATGAAGCAAGAACTAGCTTTTTTGCATTTAGTAAATTCCTTACGTGTCGTGTTTGGTGAACTATCTGTACATGGACATAATGAGTATTCAAGCAAAGCCTGCCCTAGCTTTAACGTGCAGGAAAAATATAAATTCTTAAATAAATAAAGATGGATTTTCTACTATCGAATTGGAGCGAAATCGCGCTCATTTTAATCACGGCAGGCTCAAGTTATACTGCCTTAACCGAAACAAAAGCCGACGATAAAATTTTTAATGTTTTGTCACGGATTTTGCAAGCGGTAGTTTTTGGAAAAAACCGAGGCAAGAAGTAACTTGTAAGCGTATTTTACGTGTTCTTTCTCTGAATCCCTGCCTAACGAGGTGGGGATTTTTTGTGCCTAAATAATTCAAATGTTGCATTATTGATTACTTTACACTATATTCGCGTTATGAAAAACAACACGATGATATACACAGAAAGAGAACTGTTTAAGCAAACAGAAGTCGAACATTTAGGTCAAGCCGACCTAATAGTATTTGATGCCGCTAATCCTCAATGCGAAGGTTACGTCCTATTAGGATGGGATGAAGTAGGGATGTTCACACAAGGCATGAAACAACCGCGTTATAGATTTCAAAAGTAAGCAACATGAAAAACAACAAAATAGATATTTGGAGAGAAAGTCGGTGGGAGAAACGAGCGATAGACGCTTGGTCTTTGCACGAAGATTTAAAAGAATCGGGTGATGACCCTGAATTAGAAATGATGGCAAAGTCATTGCTTGAGAAATGCGAGGCTAAACTAGCAGATTATGCAAGGCTACGACAAATACACGCTAAGACGGTAGCAGACAATTTTATGCTAGGAATACACAAATTAGTAGAAAGCATTAAGTAATGACACATTATATAGACGTAAGGGAAGGCACACATTTAGAAGTGTCTTATAATTATTATCGGTCAGTAACATCGAACGATTACGATGTGCCGCCTGACCCTGAAGAATTTGAAATAGAAAAAATAGAGTTAGTCAGCGATTCAGGCGTTCGCATGGATATAACGAGTTTGACGGAAGACTTGTTAAACGTCTTGCGATGGGATAAAATCAACGAAGAAATCTTTAACCAACATAATTAAAAATGAGCAAAATTATTCAAATGCAGTCGTGGGGCAAGCCTTGGAAAAATGACCAAGGAGTTGATTGCTTCAATTTCGAAGTGCTGCTAGACGATCAACGTAGCGCAATTGTAACCGCACAAAGCGAAACACGATGGCAAGTAGGCAACGAATGCGAAGTCTCCAAAGAATGGACAGATAAGCAAGGCAACAAACGTATGTCACTAAGCAAGCCCAAATCAGAATGGCAAAGCAAAGGAGGTGGGGGTAAGTCTGCTGAAGACCAGGTACGTATTGGCAGACAATGGGCTATCAATACATCAATTAACTACTTGCAACTTGTCGTTACGGCCACAGGTCAAATGACACCCGATGAAATTGCTAGGGCAGCACGTATGTTTATTGATATGCGCGATGGCTTAGATGACTTTAAGTACGACCAAGTAAACAATGATGACCTGCCTTTCTAATGGGAAAACTAAAGCAAACACTTGAAGACGGGCAGACATTAGAGTATGCATACGTACATGAACCAATGCCTGAAGACTTGAAATGGGCGATTGGTCATGCATCTAATTTTTCAAACAGCCCTGAAGAAACAAAGCAGAACGCCTTGTTATTGTTACAAACCTTAGACGAACTAAAAAATGACTTTAGAAACTTTTATTAAGATTAAGTTTGGCACACAGAACAAGCTGGGCGAAGCCTTAGAAGTAGGTCAAAATACCGTGAACAGATGGTATAATAACGATCCTAAAAAATTCTTTACGCACGTACAGCAGCTTGCAAAATGGGGCGATGTACCTGTTGAAGAAGTAGTAGATATGATTGAACAACGCTGTACGGATGTTCGACACTTACAAGCTGTCCGTAAATGAATTGCGTTTGCTTAGAAAGCAACTGTATTATCTCCATGCAGAAATGACTAAGTATAAGCGGCAAATGGTGACTGATGAATTAGCTACAATAAATCAGCGGTTACACGAGTTAACAGGAGAGCATAAATATCTACTCAAATGAACAACAGAGAATTTAAGGGCGTATGGATACCATCGGATTTATATTTAAATCAAGACTTGAATTGGACAACGAAATTAATAATCCTGGAAATTGATAATTTTAGTCGTAACGGTCTGCCTTGCTTTATAAGTAATGCTCACTTGTGCAGTCACTTACAATGCTCACAGAGTACAGTTGAAAAAGCATTGAAGGCAGCAGAAGATGCGGGATTTATAACTCGTACACGAGAGATGATTGGAGAGCATACCCGTAGAATTTTACGGATGAATACCGTAATAAATAACGGGCTGAACCCGTCAAAAACTACGGCTACTACCCGTAAAAAAGTACGACATAATAATACAAGGAAGAATACAATTAACAAACCAATGAAAACAAGCAAGCCTAATACGCAAGAATGTTATTTGTACTTTGCAGAATTAGGAGTTGAAAATCCTCGCGACGAAGCAGAGGCATTTAAAGATTGGTATGATCAAACTGGATGGACTTTAAAAGGAGGCAACAAGATAAAAGATTGGAAAGCAACAGCGCGTAATTGGGTGCGCAGACAAAAAAAACAAAGCGATGCAACAGCTACAAAAGGATTCAAGCAAACAAATTTCAACGCTGAGAACATTAAGTCTTTCGTTACTGAAGGATAGCAGCATACAACTTAGCCCAACGCAAGCATGGGATGAAGGCACGAACATAAAGCAAGCCTTAGCCATTGCGCCTGAAATGGTTCGGGGTTGGATTGTGTCTGAGGTAGGGCGAATGATTAAAGAATTGAATTATAAGGTGACGATCGAGAGCGATGAAGAATTGATGTTTTGTTGCAGGTCAATTATCGAAGAGCATCCTACTTTGAAGCTAGAAGAAATACGTGTGTGCTTTAACATGATACGCAAAGGCAAATACGGAAAGATGTTCGAACGCTTAAAGACTCCTGAGATACTGACGTGCTTGCAAACCTACCAGGGCGAAACACGCGCAGAAATTTTAGAGCAACGAGCGAAAAATAAAAAGCACGAAGCCACAGAAAAGACTGATGAGGTTTTGCAACCTTTAGGCTTAGTTGAATTGTACGACAAGTTGCAAGTAAAAGAACACGTACCAACCAAAGAAGGCATAGGTACAAGATTAAAAAAGAAAAATAAATGGGACAAATGAATGAATTAATAAGCAATTGTTGCGGCGCACCTAAATTTGGAGAATGGGAAATATGCGCTGAATGTCTAGAACACACAGACTTTATCGAAGAAGATGATGATCACGAAGAGTAAAGCCAAAGTAAAACTTGACAAGGCTTTAAGCGACTACGTGAGAAAATCAAACGCAGATGAATTTGGGCGGGCAAATTGTTTTACGTGTACAGCAAGGAAAAATTGGAAGCTATTAGATTGCGGTCATTTTATAACGCGATCAAAGATGAGTACCCGTTGGCTATATAAGCCTGAAGAGGGCATGGTCAATATGATGCCCCAATGTAAGCAATGCAATTTGACAGGCGGTCAACAGTATTTGTTTGCAAAGAGATTAGACGTAATTTACGGCGAAGGCACAGCAGATAAAATACTGCGCAAGAGCAATGAAACCACAAAATTTAGCATAGCAGAACTACAAGAGATGACTGCATACTACAATGACTTGTTTCGAAAACTTCCTGGTTAAAGAATACGACACCTTAAAAAGGTATGGTGACCGTTTGGTTGGCGAGGCTTGGGGACAAGATTTGCTACACGATATGTCGATTACTTTTTTAAAGAAGGGAGATAAACTAGACAAGCTATGCACACGGAAAGAAATGCTGCCTTACATGAAACGGGCTATGCGCATTGCTAGTTGGCATGAACACGGCAAGTTTTACAAACAGTACAAAGAGTACGAAAAACGAAAAGCGAATTTAGATGTCGAGCAGGTTTCGATAAAAGAACACGAAGTAATAGAGTTAGAAAAACAACAACTTGGAACTGTATTCACTTTGCTTGAAGAGATAAATTGGTTCGACAGAGAGATATTTAAAGCCTATTTTTTACACAGTCACACACTACAAACATTAAGCGATGCCACAGGAATTAACAGACAAACAATCTACAGAAGCATTAGGAAAGCCCAAGCGCACATCAAAGCCAAGACGAAAGAAATCTAAAGGCTTAGGCGATGACATTGAAAAGTTTACGGAAGCCACAGGCATTAAAAAAGTCGTGGAGAAAGTATCGGAAATTACGGGCAAAGACTGCGGATGTAAGAAAAGAAAGGAGTATCTTAATAGAAGGTTTCCCCGTTATGATGGCATGAGCAAAGCCGATCAAAAAATATGGGTAGATGTATTGAAGCCTAAGTTTCAAGAAGGAGCGACAGTTTCATTGGCTTACCAGGAAACGTTCATTGACGTATACCAACGCACATTTGGAATCCGTTTGAAAAAAACGAATTGCGGAAAATGCGTATTAGAAAATCTAGAGCAACTAGAAAAGGCATACGCTATTAGCTGCGACAAATGAAGATACTATGTCCTGCTATACTTGACGGCTACCAACGCAGAAAGGATCGTAGCGTAAGTTTGCGCTTGCTTACCCAAGAGCAGACGAGCCAAGACCTAATGAACATTGACAGTTTGTTAGACACATTCGGCATACTGTACTTTAGGGCTGATGATTCGCCTGAAGACAGCGTACCATTTGAAGAGTTAGACAGCATAGAGTTAGACTTGTACGATAAGAAGAAGACACAGAGCCAAAGGCTACGTGCCGTACTCTACAAGTTGTACAAGCAAGAGGGAGGGGAAGGAGAATTTAAAGACTACTACAAGGTAAAGACAGAGAAAATAATTGAACATTTTAAAAGCAGATTACAAGATGAGTAAAGCATCAATTTTAGCGCACGAAGAAATCAAGCCCAAGAAACTATCTATTGAACAACAGATATATTCTTACCTGGAAAACAATGGCGCAACTAGTCTACAGATGATTGAGTTTCATTTGGGACTAAAGAATCAAACAGCGTCAGCAAGACTAAGCGAGATGCACGACAAAGGCATAGTATGTTTTGATGCCTACGGTTCATATCGGGTGACGCATGATGAAACAGAAAAGAGGGAGGTAGAGTGGCTTCGAATGCGTGACAAATACGAAAAGTGGAAAAAGCAAGGTGTAAAGAATGGGTGGTTAATTAGTGACTTTGATTCCCGAACCAACAAACAATAGAATGAAAACTGTGACAAGCGTAAGCGGCGGGCAATCATCAGCATATATAGCGGCAAACTACCCAAGCGATTACTTGGTATTTGCTTTGGTATGCATAGAAGACCGTAAATGCACTCCAAAGGATGCAAAACTAGTTCAAGCGGTAAGCGATCGAATTGGAAAGGAGTTTATAGCCACGGCAGAAGACGATACTATCCTGCACACAATGTTTGACCTTGAGCAATATCTAGGCGAGTCCATTGATTGGGTCACAGGAGCTACGTTTGACGAAATCACAAGTGGAAAACACGGGAAAGTCTTACCGAGTCCTTTACGCAGATACTGTACCGCACTTATGAAGCTGAAACCAATGTTCGAATGGTGGAGAGAAAAAATAAACGAGCCAGTTAAAATGCAGATAGGATTTCGAGCAGGAGAAGAACGAAGGGCGGCATCTCATTTTAGTAAATGCAATGCAGACGGTCTTTTAGAACAAAAGCATATTGTTGGACAGCACACAAACGGAAACAATAAATGGGCGGAAACAGCGTGGCAAAAGCCAGTTTTTCCAATGATACAGGACGGGATTTACCGCGACAAGATAGTTGAGTTTTGGAAAGACAAACCCGTTCGATTTGCAGAAAAAAATAACTGCGTAGGATGCTTTCACAGAAACCCTATTTTGCTTCGCACTATGTTTGACAAGCACCCAAATAAAATGGAATGGTTTGCAAGTCAGGAGCGAAACCGTACTTATCCGAACGATATATTTCTAGTAGGGAAAGAGACAACTTACGATCAGATAAAAAAACACAAACTACAGCACGCATTATCTTTCAAGGATTTCAGCGAATGCGATTCAGGACATTGCGGATTATGACACATGGATCACTCTTTTCAGGAATTGGAGGCTTTGACCTAGCAGCTGAATGGGCAGGGTTTACTAATGTCTTTAATTGCGAGTGGGAAGAATTCCCCCAAAAAATCCTCAAATACCATTTTCCCAATGCAGAACAATACGCAGACATACACGACTTCGACGCAACTAAGTATAATGGACGAATTGACGTTCTCAGCGGAGGTTTCCCATGTCAAGACGCAAGCATCGCTAAACAACACGGAAAAGGCCAAAAAGGACTTGAAGGCGACAGAACAGGGTTATGGACAGAAATGGTTCGCGCCATCAAAGAAATACGACCCAAATACGTCGCCGCCGAAAACGTATCGAATATTCTCAGAACCAACAATGGACGAGATTGGAGAACAATCCTCGGTGAATTGGATGGAATGGGGTACAATGCAGAATGGAGAGTTACAAGAGCGAGCGAAATCGGTGCCTGCCACCACCGTTCCCGGTGCTACTTGGTTGCTTACCCCAACAGCATCCGACTCAATGAGGGAGAATCTTTCTTCTCCAATGTACTTCAAGAGATACCGCAGAAGCGCAGGCTCTTTGCCGGAACATCTGCATCGGTTGGGGTTTCGTGGGAAACTGAACCCGTTGTTTCCGGGTTGGATGATGGGCTTCCCCAAGAACTGGACGGCATTACCTTTCCAAAGTGGAGAAGAGAATCAATCAAAGCATACGGAAATGCCATAGTGCCACAAGTAGCACATCGTATATTTGAATCTATCAAAGAGTACGAACACCTGTAAATAACAGAAAAAAAACAGACATGGCTAAGTACGATAAAGGACAATCGGGAAATCCTAATGGAAGACCAAAAGGTGCTAAGGGCAAAATATCTAGTGAGGCACGGCAATTGTTTGTCCAGGTAATGGAAGGCGAGATGGATAATATTAAAGATTCATTGGGCATCTTGCGTGAGAACAGCGACGAGAAATACTTAAAGGCTTTAAGCAGTTTGATGCCATACTTTATGCCTAAGCAAGTAGAAACAGACGTAACCATTTTAGAGGCTATTAAGCCCCCTTCGTGGTTTGATGAGGTATGGGATAAGACAGACCAAGAAGATGAGAACCAGACTACGTGAAACAGCCTAAAGCGTACTACGATGTAAAGGGAAGCAAGGCGCGTATCGTTTGCTTGCAAGGAGGGAGCAGAAGTGGCAAGACCTATTCAGTTTTGCATTGCCTGTGCGAATGGTGTTACACGTACCAAAACTCGCAGTTCACTATAACTATCATACGCAGAAGTTTTCCTTCGCTTCGTGCTAGTGTGATGCGTGACTTCTTCAACATCATACAAGAGGCAGGGTGGTATCAAGAGAAGCACCATAACAAGACAGAGAACACGTACAATCTGTTTGGTAACCTAGTACAATTTATAAGTGCCGATCAGCCCGACAAATTTAGGGGCGCAAAGCACCATTTTGTTTTTCTCAATGAGTGTACAGAATTGGCAAAGGAGGTTTTTGTCCAAATTTCTATGCGCTGCCTGTATAAAATTTTCATCGACTTTAACCCAAGTGAAGAGTTCCATTGGATTTATGACACGGTGATACCTAGGGATGACTGCGACTTTTTTAAGTCTACCTACCTAGACAACCCGTTTTTAAACAAGGAGGTAATAGATGAGATTGAAAGACTCAAAGACACAGACGAGAATTATTGGAGAATCTATGGACTAGGGGAAAGGGGCATAAGCAAGGAAACTATATTTCAAACGCACGTCTACGACGAACTGCCTGAGAACGCAAAGCACATAGCATATGGCTTAGACTTTGGATTTGCTGCTGACCCTGCGGCATTGGTTCGAGTTAGTCAAAGGGGAGATGAACTGTACATGGAGGAGTTGATATACAGCGGAGGCTTAACCAACCAAGATTTAGGCGAGAAGTTTAGGACATGGGATATAGGGAGGCATGATGAAATCATAGCAGATAGCGCAGAACCAAAAAGCATAACTGAGTTATCGCGCATGAACTTTAACGTGAAGCCTGCGCGTAAGGGAGCAGACAGCATACGCAATGGCATTGACATAATGAGAAGGCACAAGCTGTTCATCAAGTCAGACAGCCTAAACTTGCAGAAGGAGTTTAGAAATTACAAGTGGAATACTGATCGTGATGGTCGTATACTTCCACAACCTAGGGACGCTTGGAATCATGGCATCGACGCTGTGAGATACTGCTGCCTTAACAAACTAGCACACAGAAACCGTTCATACTACATAAGATGAAAGTAAGCCTACCTGAAGGTTACCACGAAATAACCATAGAGCAATACCAAAACGTTTGGAAAGCATACGAAAAATCTATGAATGCTCACGAGTCAGTACGACTAGCTATCGAGTGCTTAGGAGGACTAGAGCCTGGTTCGCTAAAAAATGCACAATGGCACGAGATAGAAAAGGCAGGAGAATTACTTGCATGGTTTATTGCTGACCCTGACGCTTCAACTATGAAGCAACCATTGCAACAGAAGGTTATGCTTGATAACAGATGGTATGGGTTTATTCCTAATTGGACTACGCTAACAGTAGGAGAATTTGCAGACCTTGATACGTATTGTAACCAAGGGATGTTTGATAATCTGCACGTCATTATGTCCATTCTTTACAGACCAATTGTGCATGAACGCCATGATTGTTACGAGATAGAAACATACGTCCCAAGCAAGGAACGAAAGGCAAAAATGCTTAACTTAAAAATGGATGTAGCTATAGGCGCATTGGTTTTTTTTTGCAACATCGAAAAGGAATTAGCCATCACTATGCAACACTCTTTGAGCAAAAAGGAGCAGACAAAAAAGCTAAAACAATTCACAGTAAATGGGGCTGGTTCTCAACTATCTACGAACTAGCTAAAGGTAACGTGTCAAATATGAATGGGGTAACAGAACTTTATATAGAAGATGTACTGACGTTCCTTTCTTACGAAAAGGATGTAGCGGTACAAAAAAACATCAAGGTAGATGCAAACAATACAAGACATTAACAACGCTTTACAAACGATAGTAGATAACCACGATCAGCTAAAAAGTTTTCATACGTATACTATCGATACGTTGGACATGGAAAAGTTGAACGTGACTGATTACCCGTTGCTGTATGGACAATGTACTGGAGCGACAATGGAAGGCGGGGCTACTGTTTTTACTTTCGAAATCATTGTAGGAGACTTAGTGATTGAAAAACAGCAAGAAGTCATGACTGAGGTTTACACAGAAACGTATTTAATCTTGCAAGATGTAGTATCTCAGTTCGTGTTTAACGTTAGTCAAAGCAGCGAAATCTCTAATACTTGGAGTTTTGAATTGCCGTTAAACTGCACACCGTTTACAGCCAGGTTTGATAACCTGCTCACAGGGTGGAGTACGCAGTTTGATATTAAGCTGCCTACGCCATTGAATCTCTGTATTGCCCCCTATGACTAAGTTAGAAGTGCAAATAAATGTAGGCGAGAATACATACCTGCTGAAGATGCCTAAGTTTTTACGAGCCGTAAACGATTTAGGAGCAAGCGTTGTGTCAAGAGCAAGAAACATTTTGTCAGAAAAAGACAAGGTAGTTACGGGTGCTTTATCAGATTCGTTAGGCTTTGAAATACTAGAAACATCAACGGGAATTACTTTGTCTTTTGGTGGTAGCGTCCCTTATTGGGATTTTGTGGAGCAAGGAGTTAAAGGCGCAGCTTCATCAGAAAAAGCACCTGACAGCGAATATCAATTTGGAAGCGGCACAGGGAAGAAGGGAGCATTGAAGCCTGCTATTAGAAAATGGATAACGGATCGAGGCATAAGTAATCAATCCTGGAGAGATAAGAAAGGAAGGTTTTTGAGTTACGATGCTATGTCGCAAAGGATAGCAAGAAGCGTTTACTTGACAGGCATTAAGCCAACAGGTTATTACGCACTAGCATTTGACCAAACCGAAAAACAAGCAGAACGAAAACTAAGCACAGCCTTAACAAACGATTTGCAAGTCTTTTATGATAGCAACTTTGGAAAGGAATACACAATCATTTACAATATCGGATAATGGCATATAACGTAAATCAGACAAGCACAGGGTTGCGCGGTTCGTATGATGATTTAATCTACGTGGTAGAGGATGACACAAATACAGGAGAGCCTAAATACAGATATGCTTGCTCTGTAAATGTAGGAGGAGTACCACAAGCTATTCTTCGTCAGCTACCTAACAATGCAGACTGTGCAGTATTTAATCCTCGAATTATTGCAGCGCAGTTTGTGAAGCCTGATGAAGACAAATGGTTTTTAGGTCAGTCATTAGGTAATTTACTTAGTACAAACACAAATGCCTTTAAGACTGTAACAATGCGGTTTGGTTATCAGTACGCAGCTAGTGCTTCACTTGAGCCTGTGCTTACATTGTTACCTGCAACAGATCAAACTGTGGAATTGGTGTCAGGCAATTTTACCTTACCTACGTCAACGGTAATTGAAACGACAGACAGCGCACAGTACATACCCGACGATTCTAATGCTTTGTTTCTTTCTGATGCGCCATTGGTAGCAGGCGTATATACAAACTACGTAGTTTACGACACAGGCAAAACGAATTGGGCAGCTTTAGCCTTTATCAATACTTCCGCATCTACTGCAACCTATGTTAGAATTCGATACTTTAAGAACGCAACTCAATTAAGTACAACTGAAATAGAAAATAGCGTTGCCAATGGAGGTGTGCCACCAAGTACCGTAAGCGCAGATACAGAACGCCTACTGTACTTAGGTGTAGGTACAGCGAATTTAAATGGCTATTCAGGTCAATCATCACCAGCTAATCCCGCCAATCAATATTGGACTCATTATGAGATTACGCTATTAGACGGATTAGGCGGTAACGCAGTATCAGCTACCTATAGGTTTGAGCGTTTAGACTGCAACAAGTTCCAACAAGCAGGGGAGTTTTACACGTTGCATTGGTGGAACAGCAAAGGCGGCCTAGACAGTTTAGTGTTCAATGGCAAGTCGCAATTAAGCCAATCAATTAAGCGAACGGAGTATAGGCAAATTGGAGGCAATAGTTATGATGCAAATGGTCTAGGTGCAACGGCTTACAACAAGTACAGCTACGAAGAAGGCAAGACACAATCAAACATTATAACTACTACAACCTTTAGTTTAAGTACGGCGTTTGGGAATCCTGAAGTTCTTAGTCCCTTGATGATGTCGCTAATGAATAGCGAGCGCGTATACATGACAGGCAGCGATGACTACGGCACGAATTCTACGGGAGCAGATAAAAACAAAGCGGTACGAGTTGCAGTTAGCGACACATCGTTTCAACGCAAGACATCAGTTAGCGATGGTTTGACATCGTATCAAGTGCAGGTAGAAATTTCACGATTACGACCAACTAGGTAATGGTACAATTAATAGCTACTTCTCAAGACGGAAGCGACCAGGTACAATTAGACACGCCTAAAGTACCGATTCAGTTAAACTTTCATTTCCAAGACCTAGCAAATCCCTTTGCTAACCGAACGCCCTACAGCTTCAATTTTAAGCTGCCTGCTACTCGTGAGAACCTTAAGTTCTTTTCGTACTACTACGACTACAACGTTAGCTTAGGTACGTTTAAAGCAACAAAGCGAACTAACGTAGATGTCTACGACAACGGCATTTTGGTAATGTCAGGTATCATGCAACTGTTGAGCGCAACAGAAGACGAGTATACCGTAGTAGTTTTTGAGGAGTTAGCTAAACTGTTTGAGACGATTAAAGACTTATCGTGGGAGCAACTGTTTATCACAGAGGCAGGAACGGTAGATACTGATTTAGATCACAGTCTAACGTGGACAAACATAATCGACAGTTGGACTCTAACGAATGATGTTACGTCAGGTAACGTAGGAAATGGTGTCATTGTTTATCCTCTCGCTGACTACGGCCTAAACGCAACAAACAACGCAAACAACGAAGGAACGAGTACAGGCTTTACATACGCTGGGCCAGGCACGGGTATGGATAACAACAGCAACTATACTCAATCCTTAGCAGCTAAAAACTTTAAGCCTGCCATACGTATACAGTACCTAATTAAATACATTTTTGAATACGCAGGCTTTGTATACAACAGCACGTTTTTTGATAGCGCAGACTTTCAGAAGATTTATATGTTTCTTGCAACGGAAACAGAGCGCGTAAAATCAAGGGCTACATACGGATTTCGTACAGGGCTAACTACTGCTTATGATATACCGATTGCTCAAGCGGGCATATGGCAAAGCCTTGTGTTCGATTATGAAACGGGTAGTCCCTACTATGACCCTGACGGGCTAGTAACTAACGGAGTATTTACAGCACCCTATGACGGTTCGTACCTTTTAGCTACACGCTTATTCGTTAGAACAATTGCAACCACTAGTTCGACTGACTTTACAGTTAGAGTGCGTATGCAAGTAAACGGAGGGAATGCCACAAGCTATCCAATTTATTGTGACCCAACGGTAGTAAACACAGTTGATCATCAATACTGGCTAGACCTAAACGCGGGTGATGTGGTTTCTGTTTCTGCTCTTTCGAACAATTCGTTTGATACAGTACAGATTACATCAGATGTCACTAATGGGCAATCGTTTTTTAACCTCATTAATTTCTCAGGGTCAGTTGGTTTTGTCGATGTGTCTGCTAATTTTCCAAATAATGTAACCGTCGATAAGTGGTTAAAAGCCATATTCGAAAAGTTTAACTTACGCATGGTTACTGATCGAGATTCAGTAGGCACTATATATGTTGAGCCGTGGAATGATTGGTGGGACTCAGGAGAAAAAAAGGATTGGACAAACAAAGTAGACGCAGACAGCGTAACGATTGAGCCAACGACTAAGTATCAAAAAAAATCAATCACGTTTGCAGACGGCGAAGGCGATGACTTTTTGAATCAATGGTATCAGCACCATAACCAACGAGTAAAAGGAACGTACATATTTGAGAACGAAGACAATGATTTTTCTACAGGCGAAATGGAAACGAGCGATATTTTCCAGCCTTTACGCAATAGAAAAATATATACATGGATTCAAAATACAGGTACAAGTCAAGTACCTAACGTGCTTTGTCCTGCTTTTTGGGTTTGGTCTGACGGGAGCAACGGGAGCATTTACATTAAAGAATCTGTAGCTTGTAAGCCTGTGCTTGCGTATTACAACGGATTGCAAAATATAGGCAACGGAGCGACATTTAACTATGGAGGTACAGCGGGTACGACCTTTCCATATTTTGCTGAATACAATACATACGGAGTAACTACAGCTACTCAGTCTTTAAGGTGGGGCTATTCTTACCCTGACAATTTAGAAATGCCTGCGGTAGGAGGATACACAAATAAATATCTGTTTACTACGTACTGGCTACGTATGATGAACGAAATCTATAGTGATCAAAGCCGATTGATGACTGCCAATTTTTCGCTGAACGCTACAGATATATATGATTTAAAGTTCAACGATTTCCTGTATATCGAAGGTGCATATTGGAAGCTGCTAAGTTTAAAAAACTTTACGCTTGACGGGGAGAAGCTATGCTATGCAGAACTAATCAAAGTCATTGATGCACCTGCTGCTAGAATCGATGGTAACTGCGCCTTACAAGTTGACTCATTTAATGATGATGGAACGGTCAATTTCATCGATGCTAAAACGGGAGTGTCAGCACCTGCTACTGCTGAATGCTGCACAATAAATGGTTACGTTTGGAGCGAATCAGCGCAAGAATGTTTTATTTCACCAGGTAACGAAAATGGCGGCGGCGGCACAAATCCAATTGGAACTTACCCTGAACCTATTAGCGGATTTATAAACGCACAAACAGGATTGGGTATAGGGACAAACGTTCCTGTGCAGGCTTTTAATTCTACTGAAATATCGGGCGGCACATATAGCTTAGAATTGTTTGCACAAACAACGAGTGCTTCAGCAGTTGCAGCTGCAAGTAATCAAGGGCTATCGTTGTTTAATGTAGGCGATGACAGCATAACGTATATCACATACGACATTACGACAATTGAAGTAGGGGGAGGCAATGGAACGTTAGGAAACACAGCAAACTTTACGGCGCGTACAGCTATAGCTAACACAAGGTCATCAGCCGCAGTAGGTTGTACTCTACGAACAATAGGCAACCCAACAATTATAAATAATGAGAGTGACGGAGGCACACACAGCACAATCAGCATAGGCATTAATCAGCGATCGGCAGGTGCTACAGCTACGTATTCTTTGCAATGCACAGGCCAAGCAAATGTAATTGAGCAATGGTTTATCCGTGCAACAGTACAAGTAGTTCAAATCAATGATGCTGAAGTAGTTTTAGAAACGCCTGCTTACTTCAATTTGTCAAGCAATACGGCAATTACTTTAAATGTCAGCCCTACACAAACCTTAGCCTTTAACGGTGGGGGGATTGCGCCGTCTCCTCCTCCTGCGTTTACGGGATTATTAAACGAGAGTTACGGAAGCGGAGCAGCTGCGGCATATTCTACGCGAAGGCTAAACGGCAACATTACCGAGTGCATGGTGATTCGTAGGGCATCTGATTCTACTACTCAAACGATTGGGTTTGACGGTTCAGGAAACATCAACGAGGCAGATATTATTTCGTTCTGCACAGGCACAACTTGCACGGTTTATCAATGGCTGGATCAGTCAGAAAACGGGAACACGGCAACAGCGGCGGCGCAAGCTAACGAACCGACGATATACACGGGCGGGGCGTTGGTGAAGGAGAACGGAAGGGTGGCGATAAACTTCGACGGAAGCGATGACGCTTTATTAACTGGAACTTTTTCTTCAATTGCGCAACCTGTAACGTGGTATGCGTTAGGAGCGCAAGACTCAGCGAGTACAGGCATTCAGGGTTTTTTTAGAACAGGTACAACCCCACATAGTTACAGCTGGGGAGAAGTAAATAAATGGGTAAAATTATATGCGGGTACAGGATTAGGCTCTGCATCTGGATTTGAGGTTAGCAGAGGCCCTTTATATCTAAGCACAGCACTAGCGAACGGCACTTCTTCGTCGATACATTTGAACGGGACACAAGCTGCAACAGGCAACGCGGGAACAAATCCAGTCATCGGAGTATTGGAAATAAGCAGAACGCAAAGCACTAGATATTGGCACGGAACGCAACAAGAGTTGTTATTGTTCAGCAAATCCACAGACCGCACATCCATCGAATCCAACATCAGCGACTACTTCACCCAAAACACGCCACTACTCGACACGTATACAGGAGCAGCAGCTTGCTATTCTTTGCGATTGATGCGCACCGCCCACACGGGTGCTTTGATTCGAGTTAGACGCAGTAGCGACAATACAGAACTTGACATAAATGCGAACGTATTCGGTGAACTCGATACCGTTTCGCTTTTGGACTTCGCAGGTACGGGAGATGCGTTCGTAAAGGTCTGGTATGATCAAAGCGGAAACAGCAACGACGCGACGCAGACCACGACAGCGAGTCAACCTCAAATCGTTTCAAGCGGTGCGGTAATCGTGGAAAACGGGAAGCCTGCGGTTGAGTTTGATGGAAGCAATGATGGTTTAAATAACGCAAGCAATTTAAGAGCTTCGGCAGGCGCGTCTTCGGTTTTTATGATTAAAAACATTCCGCAAAAAATCGGGGGAAGTTCAAGCGAACAGCAAAACCCGTTTGCTTTCTATACTGTCCAGCGGCACTTTATGGGCGGCACAACGGATTCATTTTATGGTCCTCTACAAATTAGCACCAACACAACTACTAACGAATCTATTGAATTTGCAAGTGCAAATTTAAACGGGCAAAGTTTATTCACGAGCATTTGGGACGGAACGTCTCAACTCTCGAATATCGATGACGTGAGCCTCCATATTGATGGAACACAAGAAGCGCAAACCGCAAGCACCGCGCCCTTGGGAATAACGGCAAGCGGAACGAATTCTATTGGATATAGACACGATATAAACAGCCAATACGCAGAAGGCACGATTCAAGAGTTGGTAATTTATACCTCCGACCAATCCACCAACCGCACGAACATCGAGAGCAACATCAACACCTTCTATTCTATTTACTAATGGACGGCTATATAATCGTACTCCCTGAAGGAACGCTAACAAGCGAACACCGAGCCAAAGCCATAACGCGCGAACTGTACAACATCACCGCGCCGTTGGTCACACAGGAACCGTATCAAAAGGACGGGACGGTATTCGGCGTTATCGAACACCCTGACGGCATTCAATTCGCTTTGCAGGTAGACACGGAGTACACTATAGCTGTTAACCCATTGGCTACGCTTGAGAAGCTAGTTACGCTTATGCTTGAATTAAGTGAGTTAGAAATACGAGAACTTTCTAGTTACGTTTTAAACGCGCAGTCATTCCCGTTTGGGGCTATCATCCCAAGCACTACAACTGTACGTGACCAGGCGTATATGATCGAACATGGTTGGTTCCCTGAAAATCCCGAATAATGAAATATTGGATTAACGCGATAGGATATGGTATTCCCTCAGCTATACGTTTAGCGCAAGACGAAGAGCAAAAGGGAAAAAAAATATGGCTGCATTGGTATGGGCGATACGCCTTAAACGTTAGTGCGCTGAAAAAAATTAACTTAATACTGAAGAACCGATGAGCGTAAAAATGGACTTTGACCTAGTTGGTAAAGACAACATTACAGGCCCTGTTGAAAAGGCAACTAAATCATTAGATGAGTTACAGGAAAAAGCAGAAGAAGCAGGAAAAAAAGTTACAAAGGGTGGTAAGGAAGCTAAAAAAGATTGGGAGGGAGTAGCAGATTTATTTGGGGGTTTGTTGCCTAGGAGTTTAACCAAAACAATACGGCAATTTAAATCTACTAAGCGATCAATTGGAAGGCTTAGTAAAGGATTCAAAGGTTTAAAAAGTGCTATTGCTTCAACAGGAATTGGTTTACTTGTAGTTGCTTTAGGAGAGTTAGTTGCTAATTGGGATAAAATTACAGGAGCAATAACAAGGGCATCAAGTGAAACAGAGGATTTAGTAGCAGAAAATAAAGAGTTAGTTCAAGCAGCAAAAGACCAACTAAGTTATATAACCGACATTGAAAACATCTTACGGCTGCAAGGAAAAACAGAAGAAGACATTTTAGCTTATCGTATGCAGGCTACAGACGAGGCAATCGCAGCGCAAAGAATTATGATTGATTCGTTGAAGCAGCAGCAAGAAGAGCAGGTTAAGGCCGCAGAGACTTCTGAAAAGGTGGCGCAGGCTATGATTGCTCTGCTGTCATTGCCAATTACTTTTGCTCTTGCTGCTATAGATGACATCACAGGGGCGTTGGCAGAGCTTGGTTTAATGGATGAAGGAACTGATTATTTGCAAGCATACCTTGATGCGGGAACAAAAGCACTTGGTTTGGACGCAGGGAAAATTGCGGAAGACGGACAAGAAGCAATTGATGAAGCAGAAGATCAACTTCAACGTTTAGAAAATACACGCGCAGGCTATCAATTACGAGCAAACAAAAACGAAGCAGACGCAGAAGCTAAGGCACAAAAAGCACGAGATGATGCGGCTAAGAAAAAAGAAGATAATGCTAAATACTTAGCAGATCGGTTACTTCAGATACAGCAAGATATGTATCTAGCAATGATTGAGGATGACATAACGCAACAAAAGGAAAGGCGCAGATTGCAGTATGAAGCCGACCAAGCAGAACTAAAAGCCAGGGGTGCAACGTTGAGTCAGTTGTTAGTTTTAAAGCAACAGTATGATATGGATATTGCGGCTATAGACCAACAAGCACAAGACCAAAAGGACGCTAAAGAAAAAGAGCGTTTAGACAAAGAAGCACAACTGAGAGAGGAGTTGCGGCAAAAAGATTTGACCGATAGGCAGCTAGAAGAAGAAGCGGCTTTTGCTGAATTTCAAAGAAGAGAAGAATTAGCAGGCACAAATGACGCTTTGGTACTTGAAGCATTTGAAGCATTTCAAAAACAAAAGGAGGCTATAGCAAAGAAGTATAATGAAAAAGAGATTGAAGACAACCAAGAGGTAATTGACTTAGAGATTCAAGGCAGACAAGCCTTAGCTAAAGGGGTAATGGGTCTCTTTAAGGAGATGGGAAAGTTAGGCGAACAAAATAGTGAGCAACAAAAAAGATTAGCAATAGCAGACATTTTGTTAAATCAAGCAATAGCAATGTCTTCTGCAATTAGAGGTGCGCAAGCAGCAGCAGCCGCAACAGGCCCTGCTGCACCTGTAATGACTCCTATTTTTATGGTACAGATGTTAGGAATGGTTTTAGGTGGTTTTGCAAGTATTAAAGGAGTCTTAGCGCAAGCAGGGACATCGGGAGGTAGTGTAGGCGGCGGTAGTGGTCAAACACGCTCAGGCTTTGCTACGCAGAACACAGCACCTATGCCTGCACGTTTAGACTCACCTGATATGCAAGCCTACGTAGTACAAAGTCAATTAGAAGGGCAAGCAATGCAAGCATCACAATTAGCTTCTAAGACTACCCTTTAATTTTACGGGTTGGTGTTACGGTCTTTTATATGTATATTATAGACACAGAACTAAGTCATGAAAAAAACAGAACTAGGTTATAACGGTTGGGCAAATCATGCTACTTGGCTTGTAGCCGTTTGGGAATACATCGATTTGTTTTCAGAAATTTATTTTGAAAATGGCGATAAGCCTGAAGATGTAAGCGAACGAGATGTTGAAGAAATGTTCTACGATTATGTCGATAATGAAATTCCTAGTAGCGGTATTATTTCTGACATGGTAAGTAACGCAACGTCAACAATCGATTGGCGGGAAATTACAGAACACGTTAAGGATCAATTACAAGATAGGATTCTAGATAATTTCTAATGAACAAGAATCGTATTGTCATGGATTATTATGAGCAATGGGGCGAAGGCTCTGAAGGCTTGGCTATGGCAATTAGTAACGTGCGCATGGATGATATAAACGCAGTAGGTCACTTAAATAAGCTGCTGAAAAACGCTGAAGAATACGCATACGATGGTAACGTATCTTACGTGGAAGATTTGCTTTATGATGCACACGCTGAGGCTATGCTTACTTCCGATCAAGAATGGATTGAGGCGTTGCTAAACCTTACGGCACAATATTAAAAACAGAGATATGAGAACAACAGAACAGATTGCTCAACTATTTGAAAACATGGGTTATGTAATTGATTACGTAGTAGGAAACACCATTGAAGTAGTAAAGTATGACGGCAGCGATTGGACAGACCGAGAATTGGATATGTTATATGATGAAGCAGGTATGTATGACAGCGTTCGAGTAAGTCAAATTTATAATGACCCTAGCGTTGCCCAAGTCGAAGTAGGGGTATAACCCAGTTGACGAAAAGAATTAGGACATGGAATATGAATTGGAAATAAACGTTTACGGACAGGACGAAGACCACGTAACACGCGAATTGAAAAAAGACGGTTTCTCTGATAATTGGAGCAACAACAACCCTAACGAATATGGGGTACTGTATTTTTACAACGATGGTGTATACGGAAATTCAGTAGTTGTCACCTTTGTTCTTGAAGAGTACGAAGACCGTTATATCGATGAACTGATTGACTACTTAGAACGGGATCTGAGATGGGAGATTGGATATTAAAAACAACAGAGATATGATTGACGATATAATTTACGAGCTTGAAGGAAATGGATATGATGTTACAGATGAGGGAGGCAATACCTTATTTGTGAGTGTGTTGGATACTGTATCGCCAGGGCCAGGAGGCATTTACAACATGATGCCAAATGAAAATATGTTGGACGATATTTACGAAACTGCTTCGATGTATGCCGCAGTTAATGTATTTATTGACCGTGGAGCGAGAGGTGTAGTGGTAGAAGTTTTACGCTAAACAACAGAGATATGCAGGTTTTAAAAAATTTTTTAAGCGGTGCAACGCAAAGCGAAGCACTAGGTGTAGTTTATTCTTGTTTGGAAGATGCAAATGCGCATTCTGAAAACAGAAAATTAGAACAAGCATTTGGGAACATTGATTATTCTTATATGCCCTACGACGCTGCGTCACACGTTACAAGTGCCGTTGGTTACAACATAGACGAAGTAATAGATGAACTAATCGATGCTTTAGATATGACTGGCTTTAGAGATATAGCTGATTTTTTATCGCAATTTTAAAAAATGGAGCGCAAACTTGTTGAACTACTTATCGAAGAAGGTTCGAGTGCATGGGGCGTAGAGGCAATTAGCCTTGTAAAGTTTCCTGCAATCGAAGAGAACTTTGTTTTCTTTAGCAAGGACGGCAACACACGTGCCATGAGTTTAGCTGCTGTAGACGAAGACCAGCGTACAGTAGTGGGTGCAGCTTTGATTCCTGACAAACACATTCCTAGGATTGACGAAAATACCGATGAAGAATACGATGTGTACTTCAGTAAGGAAACAGTCAAATTAGCGAGTGAGTTATTTCTAAAGCAGAACCGAACTAACGACCATACTAAAGAGCATCTTGAAAAAGTAGATGATGTAAGCGTAGTTGAAAGCTGGATCGTAGAAGACCCTGAACTAGACAAAAGCAAAGTATACGGGTTTTCTGTTCCTGAAGGAACATGGATGGTAAAACTTCAGGTAGCTAACGATGAAGTTTGGAGCGAGATTAAGGAAGGCAAGCTCCGAGGCTTAAGCATCGAGGGCTATTTCTCAGATAAAGTAGAAGAAATGAGTAAGTCGCTATCTATGAAAAAAGTATTTAAGAAATTGTGGTTTGCTGTCAAGCGTAAATTTTACCAAGAGGTGACGCTAAGTGAAGGCTTTACGATTGCTACTGAAGATGAAAATCTTACGGCGGGAAGCGTAGTGTTTAAAATCGACGAAGAAGGATTGCCTGCTGAACTTCCTAACGGTAAGTACACTACTGAAGCAGGCGTAGAACTAGAAGTTTTTGAAGGCGTATTGACAGAGTACGATAACGAAGTAAAGGCAGTCGAAGATGCAGTCGAAGAAACGGAGATGGAAGTAGTAGAATTAAATCAGCGTAAGGTCAAGTTCTATACAGCGTACCTAAAGCGTAAATACTACAACACCTACGGATGAATCCTTTAATCGATAGAATTTGGTCTACTTGGACAAACACGAGTCAGGAAGAATTGCTTTTAATGCTACGTGAATTTCGGTTTGACTATTTTTTTGAGGACAGTTTTTTACACGCTTTAGACATTGTCGAAGAAGCAATTTTAGAGGAGGACTACGAACGAGCAATGATTATTTTTCAGGAGATGAAGCCGTCAGGTATTTTTCTGCCGAGGGACTTTGACTTGTTTATGGAAATTTTAGACGAAGCCAATTATGGGTATTAACAACCAACATATATTTAAAAAAATGCGTAACAGAAAATTCGCAGAAGACGAGGTAGTCGTTGAAGAAGAAACTACCGTGACTGAAGAAACCGTGGAAGAAAGCCTCGACTACCACGATCAATTTGTATCAATTTTAGTTGACATGGGGCTGTCAGCAGAACAAGCTGAAGCTGTGCATACGATGGCTATGGACTTAATCGATGCAGGCGAAGGCGAAGAAATCACAGAAGAAGTGAGTGAAGAAGTAAAAGTCGAGGCTTCACGCCAACGACGAAACCGACGAAGCCAACGAGCAGAATTTTCTCGTGGGCGTTCAGCACGACCAGAGCGTCGTGAACTATCCGCTACGGATAAAATGGAACAACGATTGAATCGCTTGGAGCGTTCTAACCGTGCTTTGCGTAGTCAGCTACGCGAATTCGGGGCAGCACCTGCTACCCGTGGAGTACGAACTGCGCCAACGCAATTGTCTCAATCCAAGGTCAAACCAAATCTTAGTGCGCCAACAGCGGCTGCATTGGAGATGATTAATAACTACCGATAATGCGACATAATTATCCAACAGTACAAAATCGTGCAGTACGTAGGCAGTTTAACAACCCTGAAGTTTTACCTAATACTACGTATGCAGGTGTGCTTGCTGCGCCTTTCGTTGCCCCTGCCCTTAAATTGGCTGACACGTTAAACAAAGGTTTTGTTCGTCAGATTGACGGCATCCAAAACAAAGCCGTTATTTCTAGCTTTTCTTCTGATACAGGAGTAATTCAAGCTGCGAGTTGCGATTGGTCAGATGGTGATAACATGACACTTGGTGAGCGAGTTTTAGAACTTACCGATCTTGCAGTAATGGAGGCTTTGTGCCGTGGTACTTTGCTCCCAACGTGGGCAGGTATGACTGGCTCACGGGAAACCATGACAGCAGGTTCTCCTGAGTTTGTAAACTTTAGCCTTGCAACCATTGCAGGCTATGCAGCCCAAGGCGTAGAGAACGGAATTTGGCAGGGCGGTATGGCCGCAGGTCAAAAAGGTTTTCTTTCTAATGACGGGGTTTTAGATGTAACGGGCTATCAAGCCTCAATCCTTGGTACACGCTCAGGAGGTGTTGCTATTGTCAATGAAGTTGTAGCAGACGCTGCTTCATTTGCAGGTGCTGCTTCATTTATCGTAGGTGCAACGGGTGCATTTAATTTGGTTTATCAGAACGCTTTGACAAACTGCCCTGCTATCTTGAACCGTACAGACGTTGCTTACTACTGCTCGCCAAAAACAGCAGGACAGTATATGCTAGGTCTTGCAATTTCAGGCGCACATCAAGGTGTGAATATGCAGTCTACAGACCAAGCGTTTGATACATTGCAATATCTCGGTATTCCAATTCACGTATGCCCAGGTATGTTTGATGACATCTTGGTTTTGACGTATGAAGAGAACTTGGTAGTTGGTTCAAACTTGAACACGGATTACACTACAGCGCAGTACATCGACGCTTGGCAGTATGACGGCTCAGACAACGTTAAAATCGTTATGCGATTTGGAACAGGGATGCAAGTTGGAATTCCTGGTGATGTCGTAGTTGGTGGAGACACCACACTATTTGCTTAATAAGTAAAGTATGGCTTGCGATATTTCAAGCGGACGGATAGTCGATTGTAAAGATCAAGTCGGCGGGATTAGCCGTGTATACATAGGCAACTATGCAGACATGATTAATAACGCTACGTGGACAGCAGCAACTAACGATACAGTTACTGCTATTGCTGCACAAGATTTTTATCAATTTGACGTTCGCCCCGAAACGAGTTCTATGACAGTCACTTACGCAAGTGACCCTGCCGCAGGAACTACGTTTTTCGAACAAGCATTATCTCTGACATTTCAAAAGCTGGATGCTACAGATATTGCTGATATACGTGCGCTGTGCCAAGGGCGGCCTAACATTTGGGTTGAAGACAACAATTCCAACGTATGGTTGCTAGGTGCAGAATTTGGATGTAACGTAACAGGGGGCAACCTTGTTACGGGGACATCCTTTGCAGATTTGACGGGTTACACTATTGACTTCTCAGGACGAGAATCAAACCCTGTTTGGATTGCATCACCAGGTTCGGTGGGTAGTCCATTGAGTGGGGTAACGGGTGTAACTGTAGTATAAATTTGGGTTAGAGGAAAGGGGGGAAGGTTCTGCTTTGCCTTCCCCCTTTTTTGATTACATAAGACAGAATATGATACAACTTACCAACGATGCAGGTTACCAATCGTTCTATCTAAAGCTAGATGGATATGACACTACAGCATTAACGAACGTCAGGGTTACAATCGTAAATCAATTGACTGGTAAGTTGACGGCTTTTGGATCGGTTACGCCTACGGCAGCGAACGGTAGGTATACGACCATTCAAATCGAAATAGCGGCTAGTCCAAAACTTGTTGAAGGTTTGTATTTGTTGACAGTCAAAAATGATGCAAACAATGTAACTTACGCTAAACGTCTTGCGTTTGTTTCAAGCACACCTGCCTTTGAAGAATCGACATACACGCCGTATGAAGAAAACGATACAGACGCATACAACGTATACGCACAATGAATAAGCAGAACTTCTCAATTTTACAGTATCAAGCTACTAACGTTCCTCTTTTTCGAGAGAGTCAGAATAAGCTGTGGATTGATATGGGCGTTGACAATCTATACCCACACTACTTAGAAGAACTTTTTGCTAGTTCAAGTATGCACGGTGCAATCATTAAAGGCGCAAGCGAAATGATTTATGGTGAAGGCTTGAATGCAATTGGAAAAGATAAACACGTTGACCAATGGCTAAAGGTAAATTCTATTTTTGGCGATGGATCGTGTTTAAAGAAAGCTGCCTTTGACCTAAAGCTATACGGTCAATGCTACTTAAATATCATTTGGAGTCAAGACCGAACTACGGTTAGCCGTGTATACCATTTGCCAGCCGCTACTATTCGATGCGGCATAGCTGACGATGAAGATAATATCCCTTTGTTCTATCATAAAAAGGATTGGGACAAACAGCAAGAAGAGCCTTTAGTCATTCCCGCTTTCAATACCAACGATAGAACTGCGCCTTCGCAATGCTTGCATATCAAAATGTATACGCCATTATCGTTTTACTATGGCGCACCCGATTATCAAGCAGGCACAAATTGGGCGCAAATAGCGTCTGATTTATCCGACTACCATCTTTCCACAATTTCTCAGGGCTTCTTTCCTAGTACCATTATGTCTTTTTTTGGGGGCGTACCAACAGAAGAAGAACGTGCTGAATTAGAGCGATTAGTTTATAACAAGTTCGGAGGGGCGAACAACGCAGGTAAAATCTTGATGACGTTTAATGACTCACAAGACACAGCCCCAACTGTTGAAAGTTTTAATATATCCGATGCTCACCAAATCTTTGACTATCTAAGTGAGCAATGCGATAAAAAAGTATTGTCAGCGCATAGGGTAACTTCCCCGTTGCTATTTGGTTTGCGCGATACAGGAGGAGGTTTTGGAAACAATGCTGATGAGATGAAAGAGTCGTATGACTTGTTCTATAACACAGTCATTTTACCTTTCCAACGTCTCTTGCTTGACGGCTTACGTCCAGTCTTTGCAGCGAGTAACGTTACGCTTGAATTGTACTTTACACCTATGAAGCCTGCATCATTTGTAGACGTAGATAATTTGTTTAATCCTGTAGCAGCAGGCGATAGTTCAGATAAAGATGCGAGTTATGATGGCGGGCAAATTGGAAGCGCGGTTGATGTCTTAGTCAAAGTGCAAGAAGGGCTTATTACAGTTGATCAAGCTAAAGTATTCTTAGTGCAGATGTTGCAATTTACACCTGAAGTAGCAGATGCTTTGTTTAGGGAAGGCGTAGACGCAATCGAAGAAGTACAGAAGGAAGAGGTACAAGAAGAGGCAATTGCAGAAACGCAGTTAAAAAAAAAAGACTCTGAGTTAAAGAAGCGCATGAGGGCTTTGGACGCAAGGTTGGGCGAAGATTACTATCACGTAAAATCTGAATTGGTAGATGATGATGGGATTGATGAAATGCTACACGCTAAGAAGCATTTGTTTTATGCTGAATACTCAAACGTAGAAGATGTTTCCGAGTACGATATAATTGGAAAAGATGACTACTTGTTTGCGGTTAGGTATCGATACGCAGAAACCGCTACTACGCCTGCACAGAGCAACGAAAGCAGGGACTACTGCGTAGACATGATGGAACTTTCCGATGATGGTGTTATCTATCGTTACGAAGACATAGAGGATATGTATTATGAAAATCCTGAATTTAATCACCCTGGCACATCGGGTTTCGACAAGTTCACCCTAAAGGGCGGTATCTATTGCAGGCATGGATGGCAAAGGGAAATCTTTATTTACGCTCCTGACGGTGAACCAAAGGAAATGGATATGATAGAAATTGAAGGAAATTGGGATGACGTAATGCGTAGGGTTGGCAATAACCCTGACGTAGTACAGAAGGGAGAAGAATACATTGCACCAATTGATATGCCTAATAGGGGCGCATATAACTAAACAACATGGCAACTACACTATACATAAGTTCAAGCAAGCTAAAGCGAGATACAGCACTTGGAAGCACGGTTGATGACAACCTCTTGCAGCCTTACATAAAGATTGCACAGGACAGATGGATTTTACCTGCTTTAGGTACAGAACTAGAAAACAAAATCAGCGCATTGATTGATGCTGATGAAGTAGCAAATCCTGGTAACGAAGCCTACGCAACGCTTTTAAACGATTACATACAGCCGTGTTTGGTGCAGCTTGCTTTTACGGAAGTTGCCTATGTAGTGCGTATGAAGTTTGCAAACAATAGCGTAGTAGTAAACGGATCAGAACAAGGTTCTGCCGCAAGCCTTACAGACATTAAAGTTATTGTAGAGCAATCAAACGAAATCGGTATGTTTTACCGTCAGCGTATGATTACGTATCTTCAGTTTAACAGCGGTTTATTTCCTGAATACACATCAAATACAGGGGCTGACCTTTCACCATCTCAACGCAATTATTTTGGAGGACTCAACGTGTACCCAAGAATTCCCACAAACAATCAGCTCAAAGCAATTGCAACAGCTTTGGGCATTAGATATTACAACGCGTAATCATTTAAAACTTCAGAAATACTTAAACGATGTCAACCAAAGTAACCGACTTAACGGAGTTAGCGGCAACGCCTAACAGTACAGACGTTTTACACATTGTAGACGTAAGCGATACTTCAGGAGGATCAGCAGGCACAAGTAAGAAAATTAAGGTAAGCAACCTTTTAACTAGTGGAGGCGCGGTTGATTCTGTCAATGGACAAACGGGTGTAGTAGTTCTTGAGATGAATGATATAGATGATGTCAACGCAGCTACACCTGCGGACAATATCGTTTTATCATACGATACGGCTACAAGTAAGTACATAGCCGATACGCGACTAACTACGCTATACACAGAATTTAGAAATGGTACGGCGGTAAATGTATATGCAGACGGAACAACTGCAACGCAAGGAAGGATTGAGCTAACGGCTACAGGGGCAAATCTAAAGACAGGCGTAACAGGAATTGACGTCACAGAAACGAGTCCAGGCGATATAGATTTTACTGTAGCTACGGATGCAACGGGTAGCACAACGTTTACTGCGCTTCACTTAGACGGAACGACAGTTGCAAACGAAGCCAATCTAATTGTTAAGCTAGGATGTTTTTTAGCCATTGAAGGTACAAGCAATGCACAGGCTAAATTTCGCAGCACAAATTCAGGCAACACACTTTACAACGTCCCTGCTTCTTCAGGAACTTTAGCTTTAACTAGTGATATTCCAAGCGTACCTGTTGATGATGTAACAGGCGGTACAGGAATTACAGCTAGTCCAACAACAGGTAACGTAGTTGTTACTTTAGACAACACAGCAGTTACACCAGGTAGTTACACGAGCGCAGATATAACAGTAGATGCACAGGGGCGCATTACGGCAGCAGCTAACGGAAGCGGCGGGGGCGGTAGCGGAATTAAATTTTCGACAGCGTTTGGTGGGCGGTGGGAATTTGCCACAAGTGAAACAGGCGCAACTAAATGGGTAAATTTAGGCGGTTATAACGGCATGAGTTTTTATAATTGGACTAATGGTCAAACGGCAACTTTGTCTGCTGACCCACCAACGGTTGGTTCATCTACTTTAACTTTAAGTTCATATTTCTACGGTAAATATGGGTGGATCACACCTACGGCAGGAACATTAAAAATTAACGCAACCTGTAGTTGGGACACAATGACTGCGGGTGGGGCTGGTGAGGTTATGGAATGGCTTTGTTTAAAAGTTCCTGGAACTGAGTTAAACGGGACTTTTCAAGGCTCAGTTGCAGGTACTGTTTGTGCTTATGGCTCAGTTACTTGTCCATCAAGCAACCCAAATATTAGCCCAAATTCTCTTGCCATTACAGGAGGAAGTGTATCGGCAGGCGATGTTATAATGACATTAGCACGTTTTAAAAATGCTACATTTACTTCCACACAATATATTCAAAGTAACGTATCATTTACAGTAGAATGAGCAATCACACAAAAACACCTGAACAAATGCACTCTTTGGTAGCTGATATGTTAGCGGCTCAAACAGATGCAGAAAAAATTGTTCTTATTGAAATATTTTTACAATCGTTTGTAGATGATTTTTACGCCTTTGAAATTGAAGAGCCATGAATTACGAATTGATTAGCGTAGCGGTGGGTGCAGTCGGCGGGATAATCGGAACTTATGTGAAGATGGAAAACGAACTGACGAAAGTAAAAAGCCGTTTGATTAGCTTAGAGAAACAAGAAACTAGGGTGCAACAATCCTTGGATGTTTTGCTAGAAGGCGTAAACGAAATCAAATTGCTACTCGCTAAAAAAGGAATAGAATGAATGCAGATTAAGATGTCTACTCGCTTAGTTGTTTTGACTAAAACAAAGGCTTTTAAAATTCCATTGGATCGCAGAGGATGGTTGCAAGGAATAAACGAAGGCAAGGTTTGGAAGGATTACAAAAGAAGCGGTTATCTTGCTCCGTTGCTTTGGTCGTTCGGTGGGTTTGTTTGTATGCGGAGAATCGCACCTACTAACGAAATACCTTCGCAACTTGTTGCAATGGTTAAAGCTACTATTCCCGCTTTTGACATTACTAACTGTGACTTGTACCGTTTAGAAAATTGGGGCGAGTATAGGGGTTCTCGTGTACTTTTAGATTACGGCATCGACGAACGCATTTCAACAATGTACGCATGAAACTACGAAGGCAATATGAAGATAGTTTTTACTTGGTAGTCGTAGGGGTAATCGGGTTGCTTTTATCTGTGCTTTATTTGCTATGAGGCAGCTTAAAAAAATTATCTTGCATTGCACGGCTACCAGGGAAGGGCAAGAATTAGACATAACAACCATTGACCATTGGCACAGAAAAAGGGGATGGTCAGAAATCGGTTATCACTACGTGATTTATGCTAATGGGTTTATAGCAACCGGAAGGGACATAAGAAAAAAAGGTGCGCACGTTAAAGGAGAAAATCATGATTCCGTAGGTGTCGCATACGTAGGGGGACTTGATCAAAATTTAGTACCAACAGACACAATGACCATGAAGCAAGAACTAGCTTTTTTGCATTTAGTAAATTCCTTACGTGTCGTGTTTGGTGAACTATCTGTACATGGACATAATGAGTATTCAAGCAAAGCCTGCCCTAGCTTTAACGTGCAGGAAAAATATAAATTCTTAAATAAATAAAGATGGATTTTCTACTATCGAATTGGAGCGAAATCGCGCTCATTTTAATCACGGCAGGCTCAAGTTATACTGCCTTAACCGAAACAAAAGCCGACGATAAAATTTTTAATGTTTTGTCACGGATTTTGCAAGCGGTAGTTTTTGGAAAAAACCGAGGCAAGAAGTAACTTGTAAGCGTATTTTACGTGTTCTTTCTCTGAATCCCTGCCTAACGAGGTGGGGATTTTTTGTGCCTAAATAATTCAAATGTTGCATTATTGATTACTTTACACTATATTCGCGTTATGAAAAACAACACGATGATATACACAGAAAGAGAACTGTTTAAGCAAACAGAAGTCGAACATTTAGGTCAAGCCGACCTAATAGTATTTGATGCCGCTAATCCTCAATGCGAAGGTTACGTCCTATTAGGATGGGATGAAGTAGGGATGTTCACACAAGGCATGAAACAACCGCGTTATAGATTTCAAAAGTAAGCAACATGAAAAACAACAAAATAGATATTTGGAGAGAAAGTCGGTGGGAGAAACGAGCGATAGACGCTTGGTCTTTGCACGAAGATTTAAAAGAATCGGGTGATGACCCTGAATTAGAAATGATGGCAAAGTCATTGCTTGAGAAATGCGAGGCTAAACTAGCAGATTATGCAAGGCTACGACAAATACACGCTAAGACGGTAGCAGACAATTTTATGCTAGGAATACACAAATTAGTAGAAAGCATTAAGTAATGACACATTATATAGACGTAAGGGAAGGCACACATTTAGAAGTGTCTTATAATTATTATCGGTCAGTAACATCGAACGATTACGATGTGCCGCCTGACCCTGAAGAATTTGAAATAGAAAAAATAGAGTTAGTCAGCGATTCAGGCGTTCGCATGGATATAACGAGTTTGACGGAAGACTTGTTAAACGTCTTGCGATGGGATAAAATCAACGAAGAAATCTTTAACCAACATAATTAAAAATGAGCAAAATTATTCAAATGCAGTCGTGGGGCAAGCCTTGGAAAAATGACCAAGGAGTTGATTGCTTCAATTTCGAAGTGCTGCTAGACGATCAACGTAGCGCAATTGTAACCGCACAAAGCGAAACACGATGGCAAGTAGGCAACGAATGCGAAGTCTCCAAAGAATGGACAGATAAGCAAGGCAACAAACGTATGTCACTAAGCAAGCCCAAATCAGAATGGCAAAGCAAAGGAGGTGGGGGTAAGTCTGCTGAAGACCAGGTACGTATTGGCAGACAATGGGCTATCAATACATCAATTAACTACTTGCAACTTGTCGTTACGGCCACAGGTCAAATGACACCCGATGAAATTGCTAGGGCAGCACGTATGTTTATTGATATGCGCGATGGCTTAGATGACTTTAAGTACGACCAAGTAAACAATGATGACCTGCCTTTCTAATGGGAAAACTAAAGCAAACACTTGAAGACGGGCAGACATTAGAGTATGCATACGTACATGAACCAATGCCTGAAGACTTGAAATGGGCGATTGGTCATGCATCTAATTTTTCAAACAGCCCTGAAGAAACAAAGCAGAACGCCTTGTTATTGTTACAAACCTTAGACGAACTAAAAAATGACTTTAGAAACTTTTATTAAGATTAAGTTTGGCACACAGAACAAGCTGGGCGAAGCCTTAGAAGTAGGTCAAAATACCGTGAACAGATGGTATAATAACGATCCTAAAAAATTCTTTACGCACGTACAGCAGCTTGCAAAATGGGGCGATGTACCTGTTGAAGAAGTAGTAGATATGATTGAACAACGCTGTACGGATGTTCGACACTTACAAGCTGTCCGTAAATGAATTGCGTTTGCTTAGAAAGCAACTGTATTATCTCCATGCAGAAATGACTAAGTATAAGCGGCAAATGGTGACTGATGAATTAGCTACAATAAATCAGCGGTTACACGAGTTAACAGGAGAGCATAAATATCTACTCAAATGAACAACAGAGAATTTAAGGGCGTATGGATACCATCGGATTTATATTTAAATCAAGACTTGAATTGGACAACGAAATTAATAATCCTGGAAATTGATAATTTTAGTCGTAACGGTCTGCCTTGCTTTATAAGTAATGCTCACTTGTGCAGTCACTTACAATGCTCACAGAGTACAGTTGAAAAAGCATTGAAGGCAGCAGAAGATGCGGGATTTATAACTCGTACACGAGAGATGATTGGAGAGCATACCCGTAGAATTTTACGGATGAATACCGTAATAAATAACGGGCTGAACCCGTCAAAAACTACGGCTACTACCCGTAAAAAAGTACGACATAATAATACAAGGAAGAATACAATTAACAAACCAATGAAAACAAGCAAGCCTAATACGCAAGAATGTTATTTGTACTTTGCAGAATTAGGAGTTGAAAATCCTCGCGACGAAGCAGAGGCATTTAAAGATTGGTATGATCAAACTGGATGGACTTTAAAAGGAGGCAACAAGATAAAAGATTGGAAAGCAACAGCGCGTAATTGGGTGCGCAGACAAAAAAAACAAAGCGATGCAACAGCTACAAAAGGATTCAAGCAAACAAATTTCAACGCTGAGAACATTAAGTCTTTCGTTACTGAAGGATAGCAGCATACAACTTAGCCCAACGCAAGCATGGGATGAAGGCACGAACATAAAGCAAGCCTTAGCCATTGCGCCTGAAATGGTTCGGGGTTGGATTGTGTCTGAGGTAGGGCGAATGATTAAAGAATTGAATTATAAGGTGACGATCGAGAGCGATGAAGAATTGATGTTTTGTTGCAGGTCAATTATCGAAGAGCATCCTACTTTGAAGCTAGAAGAAATACGTGTGTGCTTTAACATGATACGCAAAGGCAAATACGGAAAGATGTTCGAACGCTTAAAGACTCCTGAGATACTGACGTGCTTGCAAACCTACCAGGGCGAAACACGCGCAGAAATTTTAGAGCAACGAGCGAAAAATAAAAAGCACGAAGCCACAGAAAAGACTGATGAGGTTTTGCAACCTTTAGGCTTAGTTGAATTGTACGACAAGTTGCAAGTAAAAGAACACGTACCAACCAAAGAAGGCATAGGTACAAGATTAAAAAAGAAAAATAAATGGGACAAATGAATGAATTAATAAGCAATTGTTGCGGCGCACCTAAATTTGGAGAATGGGAAATATGCGCTGAATGTCTAGAACACACAGACTTTATCGAAGAAGATGATGATCACGAAGAGTAAAGCCAAAGTAAAACTTGACAAGGCTTTAAGCGACTACGTGAGAAAATCAAACGCAGATGAATTTGGGCGGGCAAATTGTTTTACGTGTACAGCAAGGAAAAATTGGAAGCTATTAGATTGCGGTCATTTTATAACGCGATCAAAGATGAGTACCCGTTGGCTATATAAGCCTGAAGAGGGCATGGTCAATATGATGCCCCAATGTAAGCAATGCAATTTGACAGGCGGTCAACAGTATTTGTTTGCAAAGAGATTAGACGTAATTTACGGCGAAGGCACAGCAGATAAAATACTGCGCAAGAGCAATGAAACCACAAAATTTAGCATAGCAGAACTACAAGAGATGACTGCATACTACAATGACTTGTTTCGAAAACTTCCTGGTTAAAGAATACGACACCTTAAAAAGGTATGGTGACCGTTTGGTTGGCGAGGCTTGGGGACAAGATTTGCTACACGATATGTCGATTACTTTTTTAAAGAAGGGAGATAAACTAGACAAGCTATGCACACGGAAAGAAATGCTGCCTTACATGAAACGGGCTATGCGCATTGCTAGTTGGCATGAACACGGCAAGTTTTACAAACAGTACAAAGAGTACGAAAAACGAAAAGCGAATTTAGATGTCGAGCAGGTTTCGATAAAAGAACACGAAGTAATAGAGTTAGAAAAACAACAACTTGGAACTGTATTCACTTTGCTTGAAGAGATAAATTGGTTCGACAGAGAGATATTTAAAGCCTATTTTTTACACAGTCACACACTACAAACATTAAGCGATGCCACAGGAATTAACAGACAAACAATCTACAGAAGCATTAGGAAAGCCCAAGCGCACATCAAAGCCAAGACGAAAGAAATCTAAAGGCTTAGGCGATGACATTGAAAAGTTTACGGAAGCCACAGGCATTAAAAAAGTCGTGGAGAAAGTATCGGAAATTACGGGCAAAGACTGCGGATGTAAGAAAAGAAAGGAGTATCTTAATAGAAGGTTTCCCCGTTATGATGGCATGAGCAAAGCCGATCAAAAAATATGGGTAGATGTATTGAAGCCTAAGTTTCAAGAAGGAGCGACAGTTTCATTGGCTTACCAGGAAACGTTCATTGACGTATACCAACGCACATTTGGAATCCGTTTGAAAAAAACGAATTGCGGAAAATGCGTATTAGAAAATCTAGAGCAACTAGAAAAGGCATACGCTATTAGCTGCGACAAATGAAGATACTATGTCCTGCTATACTTGACGGCTACCAACGCAGAAAGGATCGTAGCGTAAGTTTGCGCTTGCTTACCCAAGAGCAGACGAGCCAAGACCTAATGAACATTGACAGTTTGTTAGACACATTCGGCATACTGTACTTTAGGGCTGATGATTCGCCTGAAGACAGCGTACCATTTGAAGAGTTAGACAGCATAGAGTTAGACTTGTACGATAAGAAGAAGACACAGAGCCAAAGGCTACGTGCCGTACTCTACAAGTTGTACAAGCAAGAGGGAGGGGAAGGAGAATTTAAAGACTACTACAAGGTAAAGACAGAGAAAATAATTGAACATTTTAAAAGCAGATTACAAGATGAGTAAAGCATCAATTTTAGCGCACGAAGAAATCAAGCCCAAGAAACTATCTATTGAACAACAGATATATTCTTACCTGGAAAACAATGGCGCAACTAGTCTACAGATGATTGAGTTTCATTTGGGACTAAAGAATCAAACAGCGTCAGCAAGACTAAGCGAGATGCACGACAAAGGCATAGTATGTTTTGATGCCTACGGTTCATATCGGGTGACGCATGATGAAACAGAAAAGAGGGAGGTAGAGTGGCTTCGAATGCGTGACAAATACGAAAAGTGGAAAAAGCAAGGTGTAAAGAATGGGTGGTTAATTAGTGACTTTGATTCCCGAACCAACAAACAATAGAATGAAAACTGTGACAAGCGTAAGCGGCGGGCAATCATCAGCATATATAGCGGCAAACTACCCAAGCGATTACTTGGTATTTGCTTTGGTATGCATAGAAGACCGTAAATGCACTCCAAAGGATGCAAAACTAGTTCAAGCGGTAAGCGATCGAATTGGAAAGGAGTTTATAGCCACGGCAGAAGACGATACTATCCTGCACACAATGTTTGACCTTGAGCAATATCTAGGCGAGTCCATTGATTGGGTCACAGGAGCTACGTTTGACGAAATCACAAGTGGAAAACACGGGAAAGTCTTACCGAGTCCTTTACGCAGATACTGTACCGCACTTATGAAGCTGAAACCAATGTTCGAATGGTGGAGAGAAAAAATAAACGAGCCAGTTAAAATGCAGATAGGATTTCGAGCAGGAGAAGAACGAAGGGCGGCATCTCATTTTAGTAAATGCAATGCAGACGGTCTTTTAGAACAAAAGCATATTGTTGGACAGCACACAAACGGAAACAATAAATGGGCGGAAACAGCGTGGCAAAAGCCAGTTTTTCCAATGATACAGGACGGGATTTACCGCGACAAGATAGTTGAGTTTTGGAAAGACAAACCCGTTCGATTTGCAGAAAAAAATAACTGCGTAGGATGCTTTCACAGAAACCCTATTTTGCTTCGCACTATGTTTGACAAGCACCCAAATAAAATGGAATGGTTTGCAAGTCAGGAGCGAAACCGTACTTATCCGAACGATATATTTCTAGTAGGGAAAGAGACAACTTACGATCAGATAAAAAAACACAAACTACAGCACGCATTATCTTTCAAGGATTTCAGCGAATGCGATTCAGGACATTGCGGATTATGACACATGGATCACTCTTTTCAGGAATTGGAGGCTTTGACCTAGCAGCTGAATGGGCAGGGTTTACTAATGTCTTTAATTGCGAGTGGGAAGAATTCCCCCAAAAAATCCTCAAATACCATTTTCCCAATGCAGAACAATACGCAGACATACACGACTTCGACGCAACTAAGTATAATGGACGAATTGACGTTCTCAGCGGAGGTTTCCCATGTCAAGACGCAAGCATCGCTAAACAACACGGAAAAGGCCAAAAAGGACTTGAAGGCGACAGAACAGGGTTATGGACAGAAATGGTTCGCGCCATCAAAGAAATACGACCCAAATACGTCGCCGCCGAAAACGTATCGAATATTCTCAGAACCAACAATGGACGAGATTGGAGAACAATCCTCGGTGAATTGGATGGAATGGGGTACAATGCAGAATGGAGAGTTACAAGAGCGAGCGAAATCGGTGCCTGCCACCACCGTTCCCGGTGCTACTTGGTTGCTTACCCCAACAGCATCCGACTCAATGAGGGAGAATCTTTCTTCTCCAATGTACTTCAAGAGATACCGCAGAAGCGCAGGCTCTTTGCCGGAACATCTGCATCGGTTGGGGTTTCGTGGGAAACTGAACCCGTTGTTTCCGGGTTGGATGATGGGCTTCCCCAAGAACTGGACGGCATTACCTTTCCAAAGTGGAGAAGAGAATCAATCAAAGCATACGGAAATGCCATAGTGCCACAAGTAGCACATCGTATATTTGAATCTATCAAAGAGTACGAACACCTGTAAATAACAGAAAAAAAACAGACATGGCTAAGTACGATAAAGGACAATCGGGAAATCCTAATGGAAGACCAAAAGGTGCTAAGGGCAAAATATCTAGTGAGGCACGGCAATTGTTTGTCCAGGTAATGGAAGGCGAGATGGATAATATTAAAGATTCATTGGGCATCTTGCGTGAGAACAGCGACGAGAAATACTTAAAGGCTTTAAGCAGTTTGATGCCATACTTTATGCCTAAGCAAGTAGAAACAGACGTAACCATTTTAGAGGCTATTAAGCCCCCTTCGTGGTTTGATGAGGTATGGGATAAGACAGACCAAGAAGATGAGAACCAGACTACGTGAAACAGCCTAAAGCGTACTACGATGTAAAGGGAAGCAAGGCGCGTATCGTTTGCTTGCAAGGAGGGAGCAGAAGTGGCAAGACCTATTCAGTTTTGCATTGCCTGTGCGAATGGTGTTACACGTACCAAAACTCGCAGTTCACTATAACTATCATACGCAGAAGTTTTCCTTCGCTTCGTGCTAGTGTGATGCGTGACTTCTTCAACATCATACAAGAGGCAGGGTGGTATCAAGAGAAGCACCATAACAAGACAGAGAACACGTACAATCTGTTTGGTAACCTAGTACAATTTATAAGTGCCGATCAGCCCGACAAATTTAGGGGCGCAAAGCACCATTTTGTTTTTCTCAATGAGTGTACAGAATTGGCAAAGGAGGTTTTTGTCCAAATTTCTATGCGCTGCCTGTATAAAATTTTCATCGACTTTAACCCAAGTGAAGAGTTCCATTGGATTTATGACACGGTGATACCTAGGGATGACTGCGACTTTTTTAAGTCTACCTACCTAGACAACCCGTTTTTAAACAAGGAGGTAATAGATGAGATTGAAAGACTCAAAGACACAGACGAGAATTATTGGAGAATCTATGGACTAGGGGAAAGGGGCATAAGCAAGGAAACTATATTTCAAACGCACGTCTACGACGAACTGCCTGAGAACGCAAAGCACATAGCATATGGCTTAGACTTTGGATTTGCTGCTGACCCTGCGGCATTGGTTCGAGTTAGTCAAAGGGGAGATGAACTGTACATGGAGGAGTTGATATACAGCGGAGGCTTAACCAACCAAGATTTAGGCGAGAAGTTTAGGACATGGGATATAGGGAGGCATGATGAAATCATAGCAGATAGCGCAGAACCAAAAAGCATAACTGAGTTATCGCGCATGAACTTTAACGTGAAGCCTGCGCGTAAGGGAGCAGACAGCATACGCAATGGCATTGACATAATGAGAAGGCACAAGCTGTTCATCAAGTCAGACAGCCTAAACTTGCAGAAGGAGTTTAGAAATTACAAGTGGAATACTGATCGTGATGGTCGTATACTTCCACAACCTAGGGACGCTTGGAATCATGGCATCGACGCTGTGAGATACTGCTGCCTTAACAAACTAGCACACAGAAACCGTTCATACTACATAAGATGAAAGTAAGCCTACCTGAAGGTTACCACGAAATAACCATAGAGCAATACCAAAACGTTTGGAAAGCATACGAAAAATCTATGAATGCTCACGAGTCAGTACGACTAGCTATCGAGTGCTTAGGAGGACTAGAGCCTGGTTCGCTAAAAAATGCACAATGGCACGAGATAGAAAAGGCAGGAGAATTACTTGCATGGTTTATTGCTGACCCTGACGCTTCAACTATGAAGCAACCATTGCAACAGAAGGTTATGCTTGATAACAGATGGTATGGGTTTATTCCTAATTGGACTACGCTAACAGTAGGAGAATTTGCAGACCTTGATACGTATTGTAACCAAGGGATGTTTGATAATCTGCACGTCATTATGTCCATTCTTTACAGACCAATTGTGCATGAACGCCATGATTGTTACGAGATAGAAACATACGTCCCAAGCAAGGAACGAAAGGCAAAAATGCTTAACTTAAAAATGGATGTAGCTATAGGCGCATTGGTTTTTTTTTGCAACATCGAAAAGGAATTAGCCATCACTATGCAACACTCTTTGAGCAAAAAGGAGCAGACAAAAAAGCTAAAACAATTCACAGTAAATGGGGCTGGTTCTCAACTATCTACGAACTAGCTAAAGGTAACGTGTCAAATATGAATGGGGTAACAGAACTTTATATAGAAGATGTACTGACGTTCCTTTCTTACGAAAAGGATGTAGCGGTACAAAAAAACATCAAGGTAGATGCAAACAATACAAGACATTAACAACGCTTTACAAACGATAGTAGATAACCACGATCAGCTAAAAAGTTTTCATACGTATACTATCGATACGTTGGACATGGAAAAGTTGAACGTGACTGATTACCCGTTGCTGTATGGACAATGTACTGGAGCGACAATGGAAGGCGGGGCTACTGTTTTTACTTTCGAAATCATTGTAGGAGACTTAGTGATTGAAAAACAGCAAGAAGTCATGACTGAGGTTTACACAGAAACGTATTTAATCTTGCAAGATGTAGTATCTCAGTTCGTGTTTAACGTTAGTCAAAGCAGCGAAATCTCTAATACTTGGAGTTTTGAATTGCCGTTAAACTGCACACCGTTTACAGCCAGGTTTGATAACCTGCTCACAGGGTGGAGTACGCAGTTTGATATTAAGCTGCCTACGCCATTGAATCTCTGTATTGCCCCCTATGACTAAGTTAGAAGTGCAAATAAATGTAGGCGAGAATACATACCTGCTGAAGATGCCTAAGTTTTTACGAGCCGTAAACGATTTAGGAGCAAGCGTTGTGTCAAGAGCAAGAAACATTTTGTCAGAAAAAGACAAGGTAGTTACGGGTGCTTTATCAGATTCGTTAGGCTTTGAAATACTAGAAACATCAACGGGAATTACTTTGTCTTTTGGTGGTAGCGTCCCTTATTGGGATTTTGTGGAGCAAGGAGTTAAAGGCGCAGCTTCATCAGAAAAAGCACCTGACAGCGAATATCAATTTGGAAGCGGCACAGGGAAGAAGGGAGCATTGAAGCCTGCTATTAGAAAATGGATAACGGATCGAGGCATAAGTAATCAATCCTGGAGAGATAAGAAAGGAAGGTTTTTGAGTTACGATGCTATGTCGCAAAGGATAGCAAGAAGCGTTTACTTGACAGGCATTAAGCCAACAGGTTATTACGCACTAGCATTTGACCAAACCGAAAAACAAGCAGAACGAAAACTAAGCACAGCCTTAACAAACGATTTGCAAGTCTTTTATGATAGCAACTTTGGAAAGGAATACACAATCATTTACAATATCGGATAATGGCATATAACGTAAATCAGACAAGCACAGGGTTGCGCGGTTCGTATGATGATTTAATCTACGTGGTAGAGGATGACACAAATACAGGAGAGCCTAAATACAGATATGCTTGCTCTGTAAATGTAGGAGGAGTACCACAAGCTATTCTTCGTCAGCTACCTAACAATGCAGACTGTGCAGTATTTAATCCTCGAATTATTGCAGCGCAGTTTGTGAAGCCTGATGAAGACAAATGGTTTTTAGGTCAGTCATTAGGTAATTTACTTAGTACAAACACAAATGCCTTTAAGACTGTAACAATGCGGTTTGGTTATCAGTACGCAGCTAGTGCTTCACTTGAGCCTGTGCTTACATTGTTACCTGCAACAGATCAAACTGTGGAATTGGTGTCAGGCAATTTTACCTTACCTACGTCAACGGTAATTGAAACGACAGACAGCGCACAGTACATACCCGACGATTCTAATGCTTTGTTTCTTTCTGATGCGCCATTGGTAGCAGGCGTATATACAAACTACGTAGTTTACGACACAGGCAAAACGAATTGGGCAGCTTTAGCCTTTATCAATACTTCCGCATCTACTGCAACCTATGTTAGAATTCGATACTTTAAGAACGCAACTCAATTAAGTACAACTGAAATAGAAAATAGCGTTGCCAATGGAGGTGTGCCACCAAGTACCGTAAGCGCAGATACAGAACGCCTACTGTACTTAGGTGTAGGTACAGCGAATTTAAATGGCTATTCAGGTCAATCATCACCAGCTAATCCCGCCAATCAATATTGGACTCATTATGAGATTACGCTATTAGACGGATTAGGCGGTAACGCAGTATCAGCTACCTATAGGTTTGAGCGTTTAGACTGCAACAAGTTCCAACAAGCAGGGGAGTTTTACACGTTGCATTGGTGGAACAGCAAAGGCGGCCTAGACAGTTTAGTGTTCAATGGCAAGTCGCAATTAAGCCAATCAATTAAGCGAACGGAGTATAGGCAAATTGGAGGCAATAGTTATGATGCAAATGGTCTAGGTGCAACGGCTTACAACAAGTACAGCTACGAAGAAGGCAAGACACAATCAAACATTATAACTACTACAACCTTTAGTTTAAGTACGGCGTTTGGGAATCCTGAAGTTCTTAGTCCCTTGATGATGTCGCTAATGAATAGCGAGCGCGTATACATGACAGGCAGCGATGACTACGGCACGAATTCTACGGGAGCAGATAAAAACAAAGCGGTACGAGTTGCAGTTAGCGACACATCGTTTCAACGCAAGACATCAGTTAGCGATGGTTTGACATCGTATCAAGTGCAGGTAGAAATTTCACGATTACGACCAACTAGGTAATGGTACAATTAATAGCTACTTCTCAAGACGGAAGCGACCAGGTACAATTAGACACGCCTAAAGTACCGATTCAGTTAAACTTTCATTTCCAAGACCTAGCAAATCCCTTTGCTAACCGAACGCCCTACAGCTTCAATTTTAAGCTGCCTGCTACTCGTGAGAACCTTAAGTTCTTTTCGTACTACTACGACTACAACGTTAGCTTAGGTACGTTTAAAGCAACAAAGCGAACTAACGTAGATGTCTACGACAACGGCATTTTGGTAATGTCAGGTATCATGCAACTGTTGAGCGCAACAGAAGACGAGTATACCGTAGTAGTTTTTGAGGAGTTAGCTAAACTGTTTGAGACGATTAAAGACTTATCGTGGGAGCAACTGTTTATCACAGAGGCAGGAACGGTAGATACTGATTTAGATCACAGTCTAACGTGGACAAACATAATCGACAGTTGGACTCTAACGAATGATGTTACGTCAGGTAACGTAGGAAATGGTGTCATTGTTTATCCTCTCGCTGACTACGGCCTAAACGCAACAAACAACGCAAACAACGAAGGAACGAGTACAGGCTTTACATACGCTGGGCCAGGCACGGGTATGGATAACAACAGCAACTATACTCAATCCTTAGCAGCTAAAAACTTTAAGCCTGCCATACGTATACAGTACCTAATTAAATACATTTTTGAATACGCAGGCTTTGTATACAACAGCACGTTTTTTGATAGCGCAGACTTTCAGAAGATTTATATGTTTCTTGCAACGGAAACAGAGCGCGTAAAATCAAGGGCTACATACGGATTTCGTACAGGGCTAACTACTGCTTATGATATACCGATTGCTCAAGCGGGCATATGGCAAAGCCTTGTGTTCGATTATGAAACGGGTAGTCCCTACTATGACCCTGACGGGCTAGTAACTAACGGAGTATTTACAGCACCCTATGACGGTTCGTACCTTTTAGCTACACGCTTATTCGTTAGAACAATTGCAACCACTAGTTCGACTGACTTTACAGTTAGAGTGCGTATGCAAGTAAACGGAGGGAATGCCACAAGCTATCCAATTTATTGTGACCCAACGGTAGTAAACACAGTTGATCATCAATACTGGCTAGACCTAAACGCGGGTGATGTGGTTTCTGTTTCTGCTCTTTCGAACAATTCGTTTGATACAGTACAGATTACATCAGATGTCACTAATGGGCAATCGTTTTTTAACCTCATTAATTTCTCAGGGTCAGTTGGTTTTGTCGATGTGTCTGCTAATTTTCCAAATAATGTAACCGTCGATAAGTGGTTAAAAGCCATATTCGAAAAGTTTAACTTACGCATGGTTACTGATCGAGATTCAGTAGGCACTATATATGTTGAGCCGTGGAATGATTGGTGGGACTCAGGAGAAAAAAAGGATTGGACAAACAAAGTAGACGCAGACAGCGTAACGATTGAGCCAACGACTAAGTATCAAAAAAAATCAATCACGTTTGCAGACGGCGAAGGCGATGACTTTTTGAATCAATGGTATCAGCACCATAACCAACGAGTAAAAGGAACGTACATATTTGAGAACGAAGACAATGATTTTTCTACAGGCGAAATGGAAACGAGCGATATTTTCCAGCCTTTACGCAATAGAAAAATATATACATGGATTCAAAATACAGGTACAAGTCAAGTACCTAACGTGCTTTGTCCTGCTTTTTGGGTTTGGTCTGACGGGAGCAACGGGAGCATTTACATTAAAGAATCTGTAGCTTGTAAGCCTGTGCTTGCGTATTACAACGGATTGCAAAATATAGGCAACGGAGCGACATTTAACTATGGAGGTACAGCGGGTACGACCTTTCCATATTTTGCTGAATACAATACATACGGAGTAACTACAGCTACTCAGTCTTTAAGGTGGGGCTATTCTTACCCTGACAATTTAGAAATGCCTGCGGTAGGAGGATACACAAATAAATATCTGTTTACTACGTACTGGCTACGTATGATGAACGAAATCTATAGTGATCAAAGCCGATTGATGACTGCCAATTTTTCGCTGAACGCTACAGATATATATGATTTAAAGTTCAACGATTTCCTGTATATCGAAGGTGCATATTGGAAGCTGCTAAGTTTAAAAAACTTTACGCTTGACGGGGAGAAGCTATGCTATGCAGAACTAATCAAAGTCATTGATGCACCTGCTGCTAGAATCGATGGTAACTGCGCCTTACAAGTTGACTCATTTAATGATGATGGAACGGTCAATTTCATCGATGCTAAAACGGGAGTGTCAGCACCTGCTACTGCTGAATGCTGCACAATAAATGGTTACGTTTGGAGCGAATCAGCGCAAGAATGTTTTATTTCACCAGGTAACGAAAATGGCGGCGGCGGCACAAATCCAATTGGAACTTACCCTGAACCTATTAGCGGATTTATAAACGCACAAACAGGATTGGGTATAGGGACAAACGTTCCTGTGCAGGCTTTTAATTCTACTGAAATATCGGGCGGCACATATAGCTTAGAATTGTTTGCACAAACAACGAGTGCTTCAGCAGTTGCAGCTGCAAGTAATCAAGGGCTATCGTTGTTTAATGTAGGCGATGACAGCATAACGTATATCACATACGACATTACGACAATTGAAGTAGGGGGAGGCAATGGAACGTTAGGAAACACAGCAAACTTTACGGCGCGTACAGCTATAGCTAACACAAGGTCATCAGCCGCAGTAGGTTGTACTCTACGAACAATAGGCAACCCAACAATTATAAATAATGAGAGTGACGGAGGCACACACAGCACAATCAGCATAGGCATTAATCAGCGATCGGCAGGTGCTACAGCTACGTATTCTTTGCAATGCACAGGCCAAGCAAATGTAATTGAGCAATGGTTTATCCGTGCAACAGTACAAGTAGTTCAAATCAATGATGCTGAAGTAGTTTTAGAAACGCCTGCTTACTTCAATTTGTCAAGCAATACGGCAATTACTTTAAATGTCAGCCCTACACAAACCTTAGCCTTTAACGGTGGGGGGATTGCGCCGTCTCCTCCTCCTGCGTTTACGGGATTATTAAACGAGAGTTACGGAAGCGGAGCAGCTGCGGCATATTCTACGCGAAGGCTAAACGGCAACATTACCGAGTGCATGGTGATTCGTAGGGCATCTGATTCTACTACTCAAACGATTGGGTTTGACGGTTCAGGAAACATCAACGAGGCAGATATTATTTCGTTCTGCACAGGCACAACTTGCACGGTTTATCAATGGCTGGATCAGTCAGAAAACGGGAACACGGCAACAGCGGCGGCGCAAGCTAACGAACCGACGATATACACGGGCGGGGCGTTGGTGAAGGAGAACGGAAGGGTGGCGATAAACTTCGACGGAAGCGATGACGCTTTATTAACTGGAACTTTTTCTTCAATTGCGCAACCTGTAACGTGGTATGCGTTAGGAGCGCAAGACTCAGCGAGTACAGGCATTCAGGGTTTTTTTAGAACAGGTACAACCCCACATAGTTACAGCTGGGGAGAAGTAAATAAATGGGTAAAATTATATGCGGGTACAGGATTAGGCTCTGCATCTGGATTTGAGGTTAGCAGAGGCCCTTTATATCTAAGCACAGCACTAGCGAACGGCACTTCTTCGTCGATACATTTGAACGGGACACAAGCTGCAACAGGCAACGCGGGAACAAATCCAGTCATCGGAGTATTGGAAATAAGCAGAACGCAAAGCACTAGATATTGGCACGGAACGCAACAAGAGTTGTTATTGTTCAGCAAATCCACAGACCGCACATCCATCGAATCCAACATCAGCGACTACTTCACCCAAAACACGCCACTACTCGACACGTATACAGGAGCAGCAGCTTGCTATTCTTTGCGATTGATGCGCACCGCCCACACGGGTGCTTTGATTCGAGTTAGACGCAGTAGCGACAATACAGAACTTGACATAAATGCGAACGTATTCGGTGAACTCGATACCGTTTCGCTTTTGGACTTCGCAGGTACGGGAGATGCGTTCGTAAAGGTCTGGTATGATCAAAGCGGAAACAGCAACGACGCGACGCAGACCACGACAGCGAGTCAACCTCAAATCGTTTCAAGCGGTGCGGTAATCGTGGAAAACGGGAAGCCTGCGGTTGAGTTTGATGGAAGCAATGATGGTTTAAATAACGCAAGCAATTTAAGAGCTTCGGCAGGCGCGTCTTCGGTTTTTATGATTAAAAACATTCCGCAAAAAATCGGGGGAAGTTCAAGCGAACAGCAAAACCCGTTTGCTTTCTATACTGTCCAGCGGCACTTTATGGGCGGCACAACGGATTCATTTTATGGTCCTCTACAAATTAGCACCAACACAACTACTAACGAATCTATTGAATTTGCAAGTGCAAATTTAAACGGGCAAAGTTTATTCACGAGCATTTGGGACGGAACGTCTCAACTCTCGAATATCGATGACGTGAGCCTCCATATTGATGGAACACAAGAAGCGCAAACCGCAAGCACCGCGCCCTTGGGAATAACGGCAAGCGGAACGAATTCTATTGGATATAGACACGATATAAACAGCCAATACGCAGAAGGCACGATTCAAGAGTTGGTAATTTATACCTCCGACCAATCCACCAACCGCACGAACATCGAGAGCAACATCAACACCTTCTATTCTATTTACTAATGGACGGCTATATAATCGTACTCCCTGAAGGAACGCTAACAAGCGAACACCGAGCCAAAGCCATAACGCGCGAACTGTACAACATCACCGCGCCGTTGGTCACACAGGAACCGTATCAAAAGGACGGGACGGTATTCGGCGTTATCGAACACCCTGACGGCATTCAATTCGCTTTGCAGGTAGACACGGAGTACACTATAGCTGTTAACCCATTGGCTACGCTTGAGAAGCTAGTTACGCTTATGCTTGAATTAAGTGAGTTAGAAATACGAGAACTTTCTAGTTACGTTTTAAACGCGCAGTCATTCCCGTTTGGGGCTATCATCCCAAGCACTACAACTGTACGTGACCAGGCGTATATGATCGAACATGGTTGGTTCCCTGAAAATCCCGAATAATGAAATATTGGATTAACGCGATAGGATATGGTATTCCCTCAGCTATACGTTTAGCGCAAGACGAAGAGCAAAAGGGAAAAAAAATATGGCTGCATTGGTATGGGCGATACGCCTTAAACGTTAGTGCGCTGAAAAAAATTAACTTAATACTGAAGAACCGATGAGCGTAAAAATGGACTTTGACCTAGTTGGTAAAGACAACATTACAGGCCCTGTTGAAAAGGCAACTAAATCATTAGATGAGTTACAGGAAAAAGCAGAAGAAGCAGGAAAAAAAGTTACAAAGGGTGGTAAGGAAGCTAAAAAAGATTGGGAGGGAGTAGCAGATTTATTTGGGGGTTTGTTGCCTAGGAGTTTAACCAAAACAATACGGCAATTTAAATCTACTAAGCGATCAATTGGAAGGCTTAGTAAAGGATTCAAAGGTTTAAAAAGTGCTATTGCTTCAACAGGAATTGGTTTACTTGTAGTTGCTTTAGGAGAGTTAGTTGCTAATTGGGATAAAATTACAGGAGCAATAACAAGGGCATCAAGTGAAACAGAGGATTTAGTAGCAGAAAATAAAGAGTTAGTTCAAGCAGCAAAAGACCAACTAAGTTATATAACCGACATTGAAAACATCTTACGGCTGCAAGGAAAAACAGAAGAAGACATTTTAGCTTATCGTATGCAGGCTACAGACGAGGCAATCGCAGCGCAAAGAATTATGATTGATTCGTTGAAGCAGCAGCAAGAAGAGCAGGTTAAGGCCGCAGAGACTTCTGAAAAGGTGGCGCAGGCTATGATTGCTCTGCTGTCATTGCCAATTACTTTTGCTCTTGCTGCTATAGATGACATCACAGGGGCGTTGGCAGAGCTTGGTTTAATGGATGAAGGAACTGATTATTTGCAAGCATACCTTGATGCGGGAACAAAAGCACTTGGTTTGGACGCAGGGAAAATTGCGGAAGACGGACAAGAAGCAATTGATGAAGCAGAAGATCAACTTCAACGTTTAGAAAATACACGCGCAGGCTATCAATTACGAGCAAACAAAAACGAAGCAGACGCAGAAGCTAAGGCACAAAAAGCACGAGATGATGCGGCTAAGAAAAAAGAAGATAATGCTAAATACTTAGCAGATCGGTTACTTCAGATACAGCAAGATATGTATCTAGCAATGATTGAGGATGACATAACGCAACAAAAGGAAAGGCGCAGATTGCAGTATGAAGCCGACCAAGCAGAACTAAAAGCCAGGGGTGCAACGTTGAGTCAGTTGTTAGTTTTAAAGCAACAGTATGATATGGATATTGCGGCTATAGACCAACAAGCACAAGACCAAAAGGACGCTAAAGAAAAAGAGCGTTTAGACAAAGAAGCACAACTGAGAGAGGAGTTGCGGCAAAAAGATTTGACCGATAGGCAGCTAGAAGAAGAAGCGGCTTTTGCTGAATTTCAAAGAAGAGAAGAATTAGCAGGCACAAATGACGCTTTGGTACTTGAAGCATTTGAAGCATTTCAAAAACAAAAGGAGGCTATAGCAAAGAAGTATAATGAAAAAGAGATTGAAGACAACCAAGAGGTAATTGACTTAGAGATTCAAGGCAGACAAGCCTTAGCTAAAGGGGTAATGGGTCTCTTTAAGGAGATGGGAAAGTTAGGCGAACAAAATAGTGAGCAACAAAAAAGATTAGCAATAGCAGACATTTTGTTAAATCAAGCAATAGCAATGTCTTCTGCAATTAGAGGTGCGCAAGCAGCAGCAGCCGCAACAGGCCCTGCTGCACCTGTAATGACTCCTATTTTTATGGTACAGATGTTAGGAATGGTTTTAGGTGGTTTTGCAAGTATTAAAGGAGTCTTAGCGCAAGCAGGGACATCGGGAGGTAGTGTAGGCGGCGGTAGTGGTCAAACACGCTCAGGCTTTGCTACGCAGAACACAGCACCTATGCCTGCACGTTTAGACTCACCTGATATGCAAGCCTACGTAGTACAAAGTCAATTAGAAGGGCAAGCAATGCAAGCATCACAATTAGCTTCTAAGACTACCCTTTAATTTTACGGGTTGGTGTTACGGTCTTTTATATGTATATTATAGACACAGAACTAAGTCATGAAAAAAACAGAACTAGGTTATAACGGTTGGGCAAATCATGCTACTTGGCTTGTAGCCGTTTGGGAATACATCGATTTGTTTTCAGAAATTTATTTTGAAAATGGCGATAAGCCTGAAGATGTAAGCGAACGAGATGTTGAAGAAATGTTCTACGATTATGTCGATAATGAAATTCCTAGTAGCGGTATTATTTCTGACATGGTAAGTAACGCAACGTCAACAATCGATTGGCGGGAAATTACAGAACACGTTAAGGATCAATTACAAGATAGGATTCTAGATAATTTCTAATGAACAAGAATCGTATTGTCATGGATTATTATGAGCAATGGGGCGAAGGCTCTGAAGGCTTGGCTATGGCAATTAGTAACGTGCGCATGGATGATATAAACGCAGTAGGTCACTTAAATAAGCTGCTGAAAAACGCTGAAGAATACGCATACGATGGTAACGTATCTTACGTGGAAGATTTGCTTTATGATGCACACGCTGAGGCTATGCTTACTTCCGATCAAGAATGGATTGAGGCGTTGCTAAACCTTACGGCACAATATTAAAAACAGAGATATGAGAACAACAGAACAGATTGCTCAACTATTTGAAAACATGGGTTATGTAATTGATTACGTAGTAGGAAACACCATTGAAGTAGTAAAGTATGACGGCAGCGATTGGACAGACCGAGAATTGGATATGTTATATGATGAAGCAGGTATGTATGACAGCGTTCGAGTAAGTCAAATTTATAATGACCCTAGCGTTGCCCAAGTCGAAGTAGGGGTATAACCCAGTTGACGAAAAGAATTAGGACATGGAATATGAATTGGAAATAAACGTTTACGGACAGGACGAAGACCACGTAACACGCGAATTGAAAAAAGACGGTTTCTCTGATAATTGGAGCAACAACAACCCTAACGAATATGGGGTACTGTATTTTTACAACGATGGTGTATACGGAAATTCAGTAGTTGTCACCTTTGTTCTTGAAGAGTACGAAGACCGTTATATCGATGAACTGATTGACTACTTAGAACGGGATCTGAGATGGGAGATTGGATATTAAAAACAACAGAGATATGATTGACGATATAATTTACGAGCTTGAAGGAAATGGATATGATGTTACAGATGAGGGAGGCAATACCTTATTTGTGAGTGTGTTGGATACTGTATCGCCAGGGCCAGGAGGCATTTACAACATGATGCCAAATGAAAATATGTTGGACGATATTTACGAAACTGCTTCGATGTATGCCGCAGTTAATGTATTTATTGACCGTGGAGCGAGAGGTGTAGTGGTAGAAGTTTTACGCTAAACAACAGAGATATGCAGGTTTTAAAAAATTTTTTAAGCGGTGCAACGCAAAGCGAAGCACTAGGTGTAGTTTATTCTTGTTTGGAAGATGCAAATGCGCATTCTGAAAACAGAAAATTAGAACAAGCATTTGGGAACATTGATTATTCTTATATGCCCTACGACGCTGCGTCACACGTTACAAGTGCCGTTGGTTACAACATAGACGAAGTAATAGATGAACTAATCGATGCTTTAGATATGACTGGCTTTAGAGATATAGCTGATTTTTTATCGCAATTTTAAAAAATGGAGCGCAAACTTGTTGAACTACTTATCGAAGAAGGTTCGAGTGCATGGGGCGTAGAGGCAATTAGCCTTGTAAAGTTTCCTGCAATCGAAGAGAACTTTGTTTTCTTTAGCAAGGACGGCAACACACGTGCCATGAGTTTAGCTGCTGTAGACGAAGACCAGCGTACAGTAGTGGGTGCAGCTTTGATTCCTGACAAACACATTCCTAGGATTGACGAAAATACCGATGAAGAATACGATGTGTACTTCAGTAAGGAAACAGTCAAATTAGCGAGTGAGTTATTTCTAAAGCAGAACCGAACTAACGACCATACTAAAGAGCATCTTGAAAAAGTAGATGATGTAAGCGTAGTTGAAAGCTGGATCGTAGAAGACCCTGAACTAGACAAAAGCAAAGTATACGGGTTTTCTGTTCCTGAAGGAACATGGATGGTAAAACTTCAGGTAGCTAACGATGAAGTTTGGAGCGAGATTAAGGAAGGCAAGCTCCGAGGCTTAAGCATCGAGGGCTATTTCTCAGATAAAGTAGAAGAAATGAGTAAGTCGCTATCTATGAAAAAAGTATTTAAGAAATTGTGGTTTGCTGTCAAGCGTAAATTTTACCAAGAGGTGACGCTAAGTGAAGGCTTTACGATTGCTACTGAAGATGAAAATCTTACGGCGGGAAGCGTAGTGTTTAAAATCGACGAAGAAGGATTGCCTGCTGAACTTCCTAACGGTAAGTACACTACTGAAGCAGGCGTAGAACTAGAAGTTTTTGAAGGCGTATTGACAGAGTACGATAACGAAGTAAAGGCAGTCGAAGATGCAGTCGAAGAAACGGAGATGGAAGTAGTAGAATTAAATCAGCGTAAGGTCAAGTTCTATACAGCGTACCTAAAGCGTAAATACTACAACACCTACGGATGAATCCTTTAATCGATAGAATTTGGTCTACTTGGACAAACACGAGTCAGGAAGAATTGCTTTTAATGCTACGTGAATTTCGGTTTGACTATTTTTTTGAGGACAGTTTTTTACACGCTTTAGACATTGTCGAAGAAGCAATTTTAGAGGAGGACTACGAACGAGCAATGATTATTTTTCAGGAGATGAAGCCGTCAGGTATTTTTCTGCCGAGGGACTTTGACTTGTTTATGGAAATTTTAGACGAAGCCAATTATGGGTATTAACAACCAACATATATTTAAAAAAATGCGTAACAGAAAATTCGCAGAAGACGAGGTAGTCGTTGAAGAAGAAACTACCGTGACTGAAGAAACCGTGGAAGAAAGCCTCGACTACCACGATCAATTTGTATCAATTTTAGTTGACATGGGGCTGTCAGCAGAACAAGCTGAAGCTGTGCATACGATGGCTATGGACTTAATCGATGCAGGCGAAGGCGAAGAAATCACAGAAGAAGTGAGTGAAGAAGTAAAAGTCGAGGCTTCACGCCAACGACGAAACCGACGAAGCCAACGAGCAGAATTTTCTCGTGGGCGTTCAGCACGACCAGAGCGTCGTGAACTATCCGCTACGGATAAAATGGAACAACGATTGAATCGCTTGGAGCGTTCTAACCGTGCTTTGCGTAGTCAGCTACGCGAATTCGGGGCAGCACCTGCTACCCGTGGAGTACGAACTGCGCCAACGCAATTGTCTCAATCCAAGGTCAAACCAAATCTTAGTGCGCCAACAGCGGCTGCATTGGAGATGATTAATAACTACCGATAATGCGACATAATTATCCAACAGTACAAAATCGTGCAGTACGTAGGCAGTTTAACAACCCTGAAGTTTTACCTAATACTACGTATGCAGGTGTGCTTGCTGCGCCTTTCGTTGCCCCTGCCCTTAAATTGGCTGACACGTTAAACAAAGGTTTTGTTCGTCAGATTGACGGCATCCAAAACAAAGCCGTTATTTCTAGCTTTTCTTCTGATACAGGAGTAATTCAAGCTGCGAGTTGCGATTGGTCAGATGGTGATAACATGACACTTGGTGAGCGAGTTTTAGAACTTACCGATCTTGCAGTAATGGAGGCTTTGTGCCGTGGTACTTTGCTCCCAACGTGGGCAGGTATGACTGGCTCACGGGAAACCATGACAGCAGGTTCTCCTGAGTTTGTAAACTTTAGCCTTGCAACCATTGCAGGCTATGCAGCCCAAGGCGTAGAGAACGGAATTTGGCAGGGCGGTATGGCCGCAGGTCAAAAAGGTTTTCTTTCTAATGACGGGGTTTTAGATGTAACGGGCTATCAAGCCTCAATCCTTGGTACACGCTCAGGAGGTGTTGCTATTGTCAATGAAGTTGTAGCAGACGCTGCTTCATTTGCAGGTGCTGCTTCATTTATCGTAGGTGCAACGGGTGCATTTAATTTGGTTTATCAGAACGCTTTGACAAACTGCCCTGCTATCTTGAACCGTACAGACGTTGCTTACTACTGCTCGCCAAAAACAGCAGGACAGTATATGCTAGGTCTTGCAATTTCAGGCGCACATCAAGGTGTGAATATGCAGTCTACAGACCAAGCGTTTGATACATTGCAATATCTCGGTATTCCAATTCACGTATGCCCAGGTATGTTTGATGACATCTTGGTTTTGACGTATGAAGAGAACTTGGTAGTTGGTTCAAACTTGAACACGGATTACACTACAGCGCAGTACATCGACGCTTGGCAGTATGACGGCTCAGACAACGTTAAAATCGTTATGCGATTTGGAACAGGGATGCAAGTTGGAATTCCTGGTGATGTCGTAGTTGGTGGAGACACCACACTATTTGCTTAATAAGTAAAGTATGGCTTGCGATATTTCAAGCGGACGGATAGTCGATTGTAAAGATCAAGTCGGCGGGATTAGCCGTGTATACATAGGCAACTATGCAGACATGATTAATAACGCTACGTGGACAGCAGCAACTAACGATACAGTTACTGCTATTGCTGCACAAGATTTTTATCAATTTGACGTTCGCCCCGAAACGAGTTCTATGACAGTCACTTACGCAAGTGACCCTGCCGCAGGAACTACGTTTTTCGAACAAGCATTATCTCTGACATTTCAAAAGCTGGATGCTACAGATATTGCTGATATACGTGCGCTGTGCCAAGGGCGGCCTAACATTTGGGTTGAAGACAACAATTCCAACGTATGGTTGCTAGGTGCAGAATTTGGATGTAACGTAACAGGGGGCAACCTTGTTACGGGGACATCCTTTGCAGATTTGACGGGTTACACTATTGACTTCTCAGGACGAGAATCAAACCCTGTTTGGATTGCATCACCAGGTTCGGTGGGTAGTCCATTGAGTGGGGTAACGGGTGTAACTGTAGTATAAATTTGGGTTAGAGGAAAGGGGGGAAGGTTCTGCTTTGCCTTCCCCCTTTTTTGATTACATAAGACAGAATATGATACAACTTACCAACGATGCAGGTTACCAATCGTTCTATCTAAAGCTAGATGGATATGACACTACAGCATTAACGAACGTCAGGGTTACAATCGTAAATCAATTGACTGGTAAGTTGACGGCTTTTGGATCGGTTACGCCTACGGCAGCGAACGGTAGGTATACGACCATTCAAATCGAAATAGCGGCTAGTCCAAAACTTGTTGAAGGTTTGTATTTGTTGACAGTCAAAAATGATGCAAACAATGTAACTTACGCTAAACGTCTTGCGTTTGTTTCAAGCACACCTGCCTTTGAAGAATCGACATACACGCCGTATGAAGAAAACGATACAGACGCATACAACGTATACGCACAATGAATAAGCAGAACTTCTCAATTTTACAGTATCAAGCTACTAACGTTCCTCTTTTTCGAGAGAGTCAGAATAAGCTGTGGATTGATATGGGCGTTGACAATCTATACCCACACTACTTAGAAGAACTTTTTGCTAGTTCAAGTATGCACGGTGCAATCATTAAAGGCGCAAGCGAAATGATTTATGGTGAAGGCTTGAATGCAATTGGAAAAGATAAACACGTTGACCAATGGCTAAAGGTAAATTCTATTTTTGGCGATGGATCGTGTTTAAAGAAAGCTGCCTTTGACCTAAAGCTATACGGTCAATGCTACTTAAATATCATTTGGAGTCAAGACCGAACTACGGTTAGCCGTGTATACCATTTGCCAGCCGCTACTATTCGATGCGGCATAGCTGACGATGAAGATAATATCCCTTTGTTCTATCATAAAAAGGATTGGGACAAACAGCAAGAAGAGCCTTTAGTCATTCCCGCTTTCAATACCAACGATAGAACTGCGCCTTCGCAATGCTTGCATATCAAAATGTATACGCCATTATCGTTTTACTATGGCGCACCCGATTATCAAGCAGGCACAAATTGGGCGCAAATAGCGTCTGATTTATCCGACTACCATCTTTCCACAATTTCTCAGGGCTTCTTTCCTAGTACCATTATGTCTTTTTTTGGGGGCGTACCAACAGAAGAAGAACGTGCTGAATTAGAGCGATTAGTTTATAACAAGTTCGGAGGGGCGAACAACGCAGGTAAAATCTTGATGACGTTTAATGACTCACAAGACACAGCCCCAACTGTTGAAAGTTTTAATATATCCGATGCTCACCAAATCTTTGACTATCTAAGTGAGCAATGCGATAAAAAAGTATTGTCAGCGCATAGGGTAACTTCCCCGTTGCTATTTGGTTTGCGCGATACAGGAGGAGGTTTTGGAAACAATGCTGATGAGATGAAAGAGTCGTATGACTTGTTCTATAACACAGTCATTTTACCTTTCCAACGTCTCTTGCTTGACGGCTTACGTCCAGTCTTTGCAGCGAGTAACGTTACGCTTGAATTGTACTTTACACCTATGAAGCCTGCATCATTTGTAGACGTAGATAATTTGTTTAATCCTGTAGCAGCAGGCGATAGTTCAGATAAAGATGCGAGTTATGATGGCGGGCAAATTGGAAGCGCGGTTGATGTCTTAGTCAAAGTGCAAGAAGGGCTTATTACAGTTGATCAAGCTAAAGTATTCTTAGTGCAGATGTTGCAATTTACACCTGAAGTAGCAGATGCTTTGTTTAGGGAAGGCGTAGACGCAATCGAAGAAGTACAGAAGGAAGAGGTACAAGAAGAGGCAATTGCAGAAACGCAGTTAAAAAAAAAAGACTCTGAGTTAAAGAAGCGCATGAGGGCTTTGGACGCAAGGTTGGGCGAAGATTACTATCACGTAAAATCTGAATTGGTAGATGATGATGGGATTGATGAAATGCTACACGCTAAGAAGCATTTGTTTTATGCTGAATACTCAAACGTAGAAGATGTTTCCGAGTACGATATAATTGGAAAAGATGACTACTTGTTTGCGGTTAGGTATCGATACGCAGAAACCGCTACTACGCCTGCACAGAGCAACGAAAGCAGGGACTACTGCGTAGACATGATGGAACTTTCCGATGATGGTGTTATCTATCGTTACGAAGACATAGAGGATATGTATTATGAAAATCCTGAATTTAATCACCCTGGCACATCGGGTTTCGACAAGTTCACCCTAAAGGGCGGTATCTATTGCAGGCATGGATGGCAAAGGGAAATCTTTATTTACGCTCCTGACGGTGAACCAAAGGAAATGGATATGATAGAAATTGAAGGAAATTGGGATGACGTAATGCGTAGGGTTGGCAATAACCCTGACGTAGTACAGAAGGGAGAAGAATACATTGCACCAATTGATATGCCTAATAGGGGCGCATATAACTAAACAACATGGCAACTACACTATACATAAGTTCAAGCAAGCTAAAGCGAGATACAGCACTTGGAAGCACGGTTGATGACAACCTCTTGCAGCCTTACATAAAGATTGCACAGGACAGATGGATTTTACCTGCTTTAGGTACAGAACTAGAAAACAAAATCAGCGCATTGATTGATGCTGATGAAGTAGCAAATCCTGGTAACGAAGCCTACGCAACGCTTTTAAACGATTACATACAGCCGTGTTTGGTGCAGCTTGCTTTTACGGAAGTTGCCTATGTAGTGCGTATGAAGTTTGCAAACAATAGCGTAGTAGTAAACGGATCAGAACAAGGTTCTGCCGCAAGCCTTACAGACATTAAAGTTATTGTAGAGCAATCAAACGAAATCGGTATGTTTTACCGTCAGCGTATGATTACGTATCTTCAGTTTAACAGCGGTTTATTTCCTGAATACACATCAAATACAGGGGCTGACCTTTCACCATCTCAACGCAATTATTTTGGAGGACTCAACGTGTACCCAAGAATTCCCACAAACAATCAGCTCAAAGCAATTGCAACAGCTTTGGGCATTAGATATTACAACGCGTAATCATTTAAAACTTCAGAAATACTTAAACGATGTCAACCAAAGTAACCGACTTAACGGAGTTAGCGGCAACGCCTAACAGTACAGACGTTTTACACATTGTAGACGTAAGCGATACTTCAGGAGGATCAGCAGGCACAAGTAAGAAAATTAAGGTAAGCAACCTTTTAACTAGTGGAGGCGCGGTTGATTCTGTCAATGGACAAACGGGTGTAGTAGTTCTTGAGATGAATGATATAGATGATGTCAACGCAGCTACACCTGCGGACAATATCGTTTTATCATACGATACGGCTACAAGTAAGTACATAGCCGATACGCGACTAACTACGCTATACACAGAATTTAGAAATGGTACGGCGGTAAATGTATATGCAGACGGAACAACTGCAACGCAAGGAAGGATTGAGCTAACGGCTACAGGGGCAAATCTAAAGACAGGCGTAACAGGAATTGACGTCACAGAAACGAGTCCAGGCGATATAGATTTTACTGTAGCTACGGATGCAACGGGTAGCACAACGTTTACTGCGCTTCACTTAGACGGAACGACAGTTGCAAACGAAGCCAATCTAATTGTTAAGCTAGGATGTTTTTTAGCCATTGAAGGTACAAGCAATGCACAGGCTAAATTTCGCAGCACAAATTCAGGCAACACACTTTACAACGTCCCTGCTTCTTCAGGAACTTTAGCTTTAACTAGTGATATTCCAAGCGTACCTGTTGATGATGTAACAGGCGGTACAGGAATTACAGCTAGTCCAACAACAGGTAACGTAGTTGTTACTTTAGACAACACAGCAGTTACACCAGGTAGTTACACGAGCGCAGATATAACAGTAGATGCACAGGGGCGCATTACGGCAGCAGCTAACGGAAGCGGCGGGGGCGGTAGCGGAATTAAATTTTCGACAGCGTTTGGTGGGCGGTGGGAATTTGCCACAAGTGAAACAGGCGCAACTAAATGGGTAAATTTAGGCGGTTATAACGGCATGAGTTTTTATAATTGGACTAATGGTCAAACGGCAACTTTGTCTGCTGACCCACCAACGGTTGGTTCATCTACTTTAACTTTAAGTTCATATTTCTACGGTAAATATGGGTGGATCACACCTACGGCAGGAACATTAAAAATTAACGCAACCTGTAGTTGGGACACAATGACTGCGGGTGGGGCTGGTGAGGTTATGGAATGGCTTTGTTTAAAAGTTCCTGGAACTGAGTTAAACGGGACTTTTCAAGGCTCAGTTGCAGGTACTGTTTGTGCTTATGGCTCAGTTACTTGTCCATCAAGCAACCCAAATATTAGCCCAAATTCTCTTGCCATTACAGGAGGAAGTGTATCGGCAGGCGATGTTATAATGACATTAGCACGTTTTAAAAATGCTACATTTACTTCCACACAATATATTCAAAGTAACGTATCATTTACAGTAGAATGAGCAATCACACAAAAACACCTGAACAAATGCACTCTTTGGTAGCTGATATGTTAGCGGCTCAAACAGATGCAGAAAAAATTGTTCTTATTGAAATATTTTTACAATCGTTTGTAGATGATTTTTACGCCTTTGAAATTGAAGAGCCATGAATTACGAATTGATTAGCGTAGCGGTGGGTGCAGTCGGCGGGATAATCGGAACTTATGTGAAGATGGAAAACGAACTGACGAAAGTAAAAAGCCGTTTGATTAGCTTAGAGAAACAAGAAACTAGGGTGCAACAATCCTTGGATGTTTTGCTAGAAGGCGTAAACGAAATCAAATTGCTACTCGCTAAAAAAGGAATAGAATGAATGCAGATTAAGATGTCTACTCGCTTAGTTGTTTTGACTAAAACAAAGGCTTTTAAAATTCCATTGGATCGCAGAGGATGGTTGCAAGGAATAAACGAAGGCAAGGTTTGGAAGGATTACAAAAGAAGCGGTTATCTTGCTCCGTTGCTTTGGTCGTTCGGTGGGTTTGTTTGTATGCGGAGAATCGCACCTACTAACGAAATACCTTCGCAACTTGTTGCAATGGTTAAAGCTACTATTCCCGCTTTTGACATTACTAACTGTGACTTGTACCGTTTAGAAAATTGGGGCGAGTATAGGGGTTCTCGTGTACTTTTAGATTACGGCATCGACGAACGCATTTCAACAATGTACGCATGAAACTACGAAGGCAATATGAAGATAGTTTTTACTTGGTAGTCGTAGGGGTAATCGGGTTGCTTTTATCTGTGCTTTATTTGCTATGAGGCAGCTTAAAAAAATTATCTTGCATTGCACGGCTACCAGGGAAGGGCAAGAATTAGACATAACAACCATTGACCATTGGCACAGAAAAAGGGGATGGTCAGAAATCGGTTATCACTACGTGATTTATGCTAATGGGTTTATAGCAACCGGAAGGGACATAAGAAAAAAAGGTGCGCACGTTAAAGGAGAAAATCATGATTCCGTAGGTGTCGCATACGTAGGGGGACTTGATCAAAATTTAGTACCAACAGACACAATGACCATGAAGCAAGAACTAGCTTTTTTGCATTTAGTAAATTCCTTACGTGTCGTGTTTGGTGAACTATCTGTACATGGACATAATGAGTATTCAAGCAAAGCCTGCCCTAGCTTTAACGTGCAGGAAAAATATAAATTCTTAAATAAATAAAGATGGATTTTCTACTATCGAATTGGAGCGAAATCGCGCTCATTTTAATCACGGCAGGCTCAAGTTATACTGCCTTAACCGAAACAAAAGCCGACGATAAAATTTTTAATGTTTTGTCACGGATTTTGCAAGCGGTAGTTTTTGGAAAAAACCGAGGCAAGAAGTAACTTGTAAGCGTATTTTACGTGTTCTTTCTCTGAATCCCTGCCTAACGAGGTGGGGATTTTTTGTGCCTAAATAATTCAAATGTTGCATTATTGATTACTTTACACTATATTCGCGTTATGAAAAACAACACGATGATATACACAGAAAGAGAACTGTTTAAGCAAACAGAAGTCGAACATTTAGGTCAAGCCGACCTAATAGTATTTGATGCCGCTAATCCTCAATGCGAAGGTTACGTCCTATTAGGATGGGATGAAGTAGGGATGTTCACACAAGGCATGAAACAACCGCGTTATAGATTTCAAAAGTAAGCAACATGAAAAACAACAAAATAGATATTTGGAGAGAAAGTCGGTGGGAGAAACGAGCGATAGACGCTTGGTCTTTGCACGAAGATTTAAAAGAATCGGGTGATGACCCTGAATTAGAAATGATGGCAAAGTCATTGCTTGAGAAATGCGAGGCTAAACTAGCAGATTATGCAAGGCTACGACAAATACACGCTAAGACGGTAGCAGACAATTTTATGCTAGGAATACACAAATTAGTAGAAAGCATTAAGTAATGACACATTATATAGACGTAAGGGAAGGCACACATTTAGAAGTGTCTTATAATTATTATCGGTCAGTAACATCGAACGATTACGATGTGCCGCCTGACCCTGAAGAATTTGAAATAGAAAAAATAGAGTTAGTCAGCGATTCAGGCGTTCGCATGGATATAACGAGTTTGACGGAAGACTTGTTAAACGTCTTGCGATGGGATAAAATCAACGAAGAAATCTTTAACCAACATAATTAAAAATGAGCAAAATTATTCAAATGCAGTCGTGGGGCAAGCCTTGGAAAAATGACCAAGGAGTTGATTGCTTCAATTTCGAAGTGCTGCTAGACGATCAACGTAGCGCAATTGTAACCGCACAAAGCGAAACACGATGGCAAGTAGGCAACGAATGCGAAGTCTCCAAAGAATGGACAGATAAGCAAGGCAACAAACGTATGTCACTAAGCAAGCCCAAATCAGAATGGCAAAGCAAAGGAGGTGGGGGTAAGTCTGCTGAAGACCAGGTACGTATTGGCAGACAATGGGCTATCAATACATCAATTAACTACTTGCAACTTGTCGTTACGGCCACAGGTCAAATGACACCCGATGAAATTGCTAGGGCAGCACGTATGTTTATTGATATGCGCGATGGCTTAGATGACTTTAAGTACGACCAAGTAAACAATGATGACCTGCCTTTCTAATGGGAAAACTAAAGCAAACACTTGAAGACGGGCAGACATTAGAGTATGCATACGTACATGAACCAATGCCTGAAGACTTGAAATGGGCGATTGGTCATGCATCTAATTTTTCAAACAGCCCTGAAGAAACAAAGCAGAACGCCTTGTTATTGTTACAAACCTTAGACGAACTAAAAAATGACTTTAGAAACTTTTATTAAGATTAAGTTTGGCACACAGAACAAGCTGGGCGAAGCCTTAGAAGTAGGTCAAAATACCGTGAACAGATGGTATAATAACGATCCTAAAAAATTCTTTACGCACGTACAGCAGCTTGCAAAATGGGGCGATGTACCTGTTGAAGAAGTAGTAGATATGATTGAACAACGCTGTACGGATGTTCGACACTTACAAGCTGTCCGTAAATGAATTGCGTTTGCTTAGAAAGCAACTGTATTATCTCCATGCAGAAATGACTAAGTATAAGCGGCAAATGGTGACTGATGAATTAGCTACAATAAATCAGCGGTTACACGAGTTAACAGGAGAGCATAAATATCTACTCAAATGAACAACAGAGAATTTAAGGGCGTATGGATACCATCGGATTTATATTTAAATCAAGACTTGAATTGGACAACGAAATTAATAATCCTGGAAATTGATAATTTTAGTCGTAACGGTCTGCCTTGCTTTATAAGTAATGCTCACTTGTGCAGTCACTTACAATGCTCACAGAGTACAGTTGAAAAAGCATTGAAGGCAGCAGAAGATGCGGGATTTATAACTCGTACACGAGAGATGATTGGAGAGCATACCCGTAGAATTTTACGGATGAATACCGTAATAAATAACGGGCTGAACCCGTCAAAAACTACGGCTACTACCCGTAAAAAAGTACGACATAATAATACAAGGAAGAATACAATTAACAAACCAATGAAAACAAGCAAGCCTAATACGCAAGAATGTTATTTGTACTTTGCAGAATTAGGAGTTGAAAATCCTCGCGACGAAGCAGAGGCATTTAAAGATTGGTATGATCAAACTGGATGGACTTTAAAAGGAGGCAACAAGATAAAAGATTGGAAAGCAACAGCGCGTAATTGGGTGCGCAGACAAAAAAAACAAAGCGATGCAACAGCTACAAAAGGATTCAAGCAAACAAATTTCAACGCTGAGAACATTAAGTCTTTCGTTACTGAAGGATAGCAGCATACAACTTAGCCCAACGCAAGCATGGGATGAAGGCACGAACATAAAGCAAGCCTTAGCCATTGCGCCTGAAATGGTTCGGGGTTGGATTGTGTCTGAGGTAGGGCGAATGATTAAAGAATTGAATTATAAGGTGACGATCGAGAGCGATGAAGAATTGATGTTTTGTTGCAGGTCAATTATCGAAGAGCATCCTACTTTGAAGCTAGAAGAAATACGTGTGTGCTTTAACATGATACGCAAAGGCAAATACGGAAAGATGTTCGAACGCTTAAAGACTCCTGAGATACTGACGTGCTTGCAAACCTACCAGGGCGAAACACGCGCAGAAATTTTAGAGCAACGAGCGAAAAATAAAAAGCACGAAGCCACAGAAAAGACTGATGAGGTTTTGCAACCTTTAGGCTTAGTTGAATTGTACGACAAGTTGCAAGTAAAAGAACACGTACCAACCAAAGAAGGCATAGGTACAAGATTAAAAAAGAAAAATAAATGGGACAAATGAATGAATTAATAAGCAATTGTTGCGGCGCACCTAAATTTGGAGAATGGGAAATATGCGCTGAATGTCTAGAACACACAGACTTTATCGAAGAAGATGATGATCACGAAGAGTAAAGCCAAAGTAAAACTTGACAAGGCTTTAAGCGACTACGTGAGAAAATCAAACGCAGATGAATTTGGGCGGGCAAATTGTTTTACGTGTACAGCAAGGAAAAATTGGAAGCTATTAGATTGCGGTCATTTTATAACGCGATCAAAGATGAGTACCCGTTGGCTATATAAGCCTGAAGAGGGCATGGTCAATATGATGCCCCAATGTAAGCAATGCAATTTGACAGGCGGTCAACAGTATTTGTTTGCAAAGAGATTAGACGTAATTTACGGCGAAGGCACAGCAGATAAAATACTGCGCAAGAGCAATGAAACCACAAAATTTAGCATAGCAGAACTACAAGAGATGACTGCATACTACAATGACTTGTTTCGAAAACTTCCTGGTTAAAGAATACGACACCTTAAAAAGGTATGGTGACCGTTTGGTTGGCGAGGCTTGGGGACAAGATTTGCTACACGATATGTCGATTACTTTTTTAAAGAAGGGAGATAAACTAGACAAGCTATGCACACGGAAAGAAATGCTGCCTTACATGAAACGGGCTATGCGCATTGCTAGTTGGCATGAACACGGCAAGTTTTACAAACAGTACAAAGAGTACGAAAAACGAAAAGCGAATTTAGATGTCGAGCAGGTTTCGATAAAAGAACACGAAGTAATAGAGTTAGAAAAACAACAACTTGGAACTGTATTCACTTTGCTTGAAGAGATAAATTGGTTCGACAGAGAGATATTTAAAGCCTATTTTTTACACAGTCACACACTACAAACATTAAGCGATGCCACAGGAATTAACAGACAAACAATCTACAGAAGCATTAGGAAAGCCCAAGCGCACATCAAAGCCAAGACGAAAGAAATCTAAAGGCTTAGGCGATGACATTGAAAAGTTTACGGAAGCCACAGGCATTAAAAAAGTCGTGGAGAAAGTATCGGAAATTACGGGCAAAGACTGCGGATGTAAGAAAAGAAAGGAGTATCTTAATAGAAGGTTTCCCCGTTATGATGGCATGAGCAAAGCCGATCAAAAAATATGGGTAGATGTATTGAAGCCTAAGTTTCAAGAAGGAGCGACAGTTTCATTGGCTTACCAGGAAACGTTCATTGACGTATACCAACGCACATTTGGAATCCGTTTGAAAAAAACGAATTGCGGAAAATGCGTATTAGAAAATCTAGAGCAACTAGAAAAGGCATACGCTATTAGCTGCGACAAATGAAGATACTATGTCCTGCTATACTTGACGGCTACCAACGCAGAAAGGATCGTAGCGTAAGTTTGCGCTTGCTTACCCAAGAGCAGACGAGCCAAGACCTAATGAACATTGACAGTTTGTTAGACACATTCGGCATACTGTACTTTAGGGCTGATGATTCGCCTGAAGACAGCGTACCATTTGAAGAGTTAGACAGCATAGAGTTAGACTTGTACGATAAGAAGAAGACACAGAGCCAAAGGCTACGTGCCGTACTCTACAAGTTGTACAAGCAAGAGGGAGGGGAAGGAGAATTTAAAGACTACTACAAGGTAAAGACAGAGAAAATAATTGAACATTTTAAAAGCAGATTACAAGATGAGTAAAGCATCAATTTTAGCGCACGAAGAAATCAAGCCCAAGAAACTATCTATTGAACAACAGATATATTCTTACCTGGAAAACAATGGCGCAACTAGTCTACAGATGATTGAGTTTCATTTGGGACTAAAGAATCAAACAGCGTCAGCAAGACTAAGCGAGATGCACGACAAAGGCATAGTATGTTTTGATGCCTACGGTTCATATCGGGTGACGCATGATGAAACAGAAAAGAGGGAGGTAGAGTGGCTTCGAATGCGTGACAAATACGAAAAGTGGAAAAAGCAAGGTGTAAAGAATGGGTGGTTAATTAGTGACTTTGATTCCCGAACCAACAAACAATAGAATGAAAACTGTGACAAGCGTAAGCGGCGGGCAATCATCAGCATATATAGCGGCAAACTACCCAAGCGATTACTTGGTATTTGCTTTGGTATGCATAGAAGACCGTAAATGCACTCCAAAGGATGCAAAACTAGTTCAAGCGGTAAGCGATCGAATTGGAAAGGAGTTTATAGCCACGGCAGAAGACGATACTATCCTGCACACAATGTTTGACCTTGAGCAATATCTAGGCGAGTCCATTGATTGGGTCACAGGAGCTACGTTTGACGAAATCACAAGTGGAAAACACGGGAAAGTCTTACCGAGTCCTTTACGCAGATACTGTACCGCACTTATGAAGCTGAAACCAATGTTCGAATGGTGGAGAGAAAAAATAAACGAGCCAGTTAAAATGCAGATAGGATTTCGAGCAGGAGAAGAACGAAGGGCGGCATCTCATTTTAGTAAATGCAATGCAGACGGTCTTTTAGAACAAAAGCATATTGTTGGACAGCACACAAACGGAAACAATAAATGGGCGGAAACAGCGTGGCAAAAGCCAGTTTTTCCAATGATACAGGACGGGATTTACCGCGACAAGATAGTTGAGTTTTGGAAAGACAAACCCGTTCGATTTGCAGAAAAAAATAACTGCGTAGGATGCTTTCACAGAAACCCTATTTTGCTTCGCACTATGTTTGACAAGCACCCAAATAAAATGGAATGGTTTGCAAGTCAGGAGCGAAACCGTACTTATCCGAACGATATATTTCTAGTAGGGAAAGAGACAACTTACGATCAGATAAAAAAACACAAACTACAGCACGCATTATCTTTCAAGGATTTCAGCGAATGCGATTCAGGACATTGCGGATTATGACACATGGATCACTCTTTTCAGGAATTGGAGGCTTTGACCTAGCAGCTGAATGGGCAGGGTTTACTAATGTCTTTAATTGCGAGTGGGAAGAATTCCCCCAAAAAATCCTCAAATACCATTTTCCCAATGCAGAACAATACGCAGACATACACGACTTCGACGCAACTAAGTATAATGGACGAATTGACGTTCTCAGCGGAGGTTTCCCATGTCAAGACGCAAGCATCGCTAAACAACACGGAAAAGGCCAAAAAGGACTTGAAGGCGACAGAACAGGGTTATGGACAGAAATGGTTCGCGCCATCAAAGAAATACGACCCAAATACGTCGCCGCCGAAAACGTATCGAATATTCTCAGAACCAACAATGGACGAGATTGGAGAACAATCCTCGGTGAATTGGATGGAATGGGGTACAATGCAGAATGGAGAGTTACAAGAGCGAGCGAAATCGGTGCCTGCCACCACCGTTCCCGGTGCTACTTGGTTGCTTACCCCAACAGCATCCGACTCAATGAGGGAGAATCTTTCTTCTCCAATGTACTTCAAGAGATACCGCAGAAGCGCAGGCTCTTTGCCGGAACATCTGCATCGGTTGGGGTTTCGTGGGAAACTGAACCCGTTGTTTCCGGGTTGGATGATGGGCTTCCCCAAGAACTGGACGGCATTACCTTTCCAAAGTGGAGAAGAGAATCAATCAAAGCATACGGAAATGCCATAGTGCCACAAGTAGCACATCGTATATTTGAATCTATCAAAGAGTACGAACACCTGTAAATAACAGAAAAAAAACAGACATGGCTAAGTACGATAAAGGACAATCGGGAAATCCTAATGGAAGACCAAAAGGTGCTAAGGGCAAAATATCTAGTGAGGCACGGCAATTGTTTGTCCAGGTAATGGAAGGCGAGATGGATAATATTAAAGATTCATTGGGCATCTTGCGTGAGAACAGCGACGAGAAATACTTAAAGGCTTTAAGCAGTTTGATGCCATACTTTATGCCTAAGCAAGTAGAAACAGACGTAACCATTTTAGAGGCTATTAAGCCCCCTTCGTGGTTTGATGAGGTATGGGATAAGACAGACCAAGAAGATGAGAACCAGACTACGTGAAACAGCCTAAAGCGTACTACGATGTAAAGGGAAGCAAGGCGCGTATCGTTTGCTTGCAAGGAGGGAGCAGAAGTGGCAAGACCTATTCAGTTTTGCATTGCCTGTGCGAATGGTGTTACACGTACCAAAACTCGCAGTTCACTATAACTATCATACGCAGAAGTTTTCCTTCGCTTCGTGCTAGTGTGATGCGTGACTTCTTCAACATCATACAAGAGGCAGGGTGGTATCAAGAGAAGCACCATAACAAGACAGAGAACACGTACAATCTGTTTGGTAACCTAGTACAATTTATAAGTGCCGATCAGCCCGACAAATTTAGGGGCGCAAAGCACCATTTTGTTTTTCTCAATGAGTGTACAGAATTGGCAAAGGAGGTTTTTGTCCAAATTTCTATGCGCTGCCTGTATAAAATTTTCATCGACTTTAACCCAAGTGAAGAGTTCCATTGGATTTATGACACGGTGATACCTAGGGATGACTGCGACTTTTTTAAGTCTACCTACCTAGACAACCCGTTTTTAAACAAGGAGGTAATAGATGAGATTGAAAGACTCAAAGACACAGACGAGAATTATTGGAGAATCTATGGACTAGGGGAAAGGGGCATAAGCAAGGAAACTATATTTCAAACGCACGTCTACGACGAACTGCCTGAGAACGCAAAGCACATAGCATATGGCTTAGACTTTGGATTTGCTGCTGACCCTGCGGCATTGGTTCGAGTTAGTCAAAGGGGAGATGAACTGTACATGGAGGAGTTGATATACAGCGGAGGCTTAACCAACCAAGATTTAGGCGAGAAGTTTAGGACATGGGATATAGGGAGGCATGATGAAATCATAGCAGATAGCGCAGAACCAAAAAGCATAACTGAGTTATCGCGCATGAACTTTAACGTGAAGCCTGCGCGTAAGGGAGCAGACAGCATACGCAATGGCATTGACATAATGAGAAGGCACAAGCTGTTCATCAAGTCAGACAGCCTAAACTTGCAGAAGGAGTTTAGAAATTACAAGTGGAATACTGATCGTGATGGTCGTATACTTCCACAACCTAGGGACGCTTGGAATCATGGCATCGACGCTGTGAGATACTGCTGCCTTAACAAACTAGCACACAGAAACCGTTCATACTACATAAGATGAAAGTAAGCCTACCTGAAGGTTACCACGAAATAACCATAGAGCAATACCAAAACGTTTGGAAAGCATACGAAAAATCTATGAATGCTCACGAGTCAGTACGACTAGCTATCGAGTGCTTAGGAGGACTAGAGCCTGGTTCGCTAAAAAATGCACAATGGCACGAGATAGAAAAGGCAGGAGAATTACTTGCATGGTTTATTGCTGACCCTGACGCTTCAACTATGAAGCAACCATTGCAACAGAAGGTTATGCTTGATAACAGATGGTATGGGTTTATTCCTAATTGGACTACGCTAACAGTAGGAGAATTTGCAGACCTTGATACGTATTGTAACCAAGGGATGTTTGATAATCTGCACGTCATTATGTCCATTCTTTACAGACCAATTGTGCATGAACGCCATGATTGTTACGAGATAGAAACATACGTCCCAAGCAAGGAACGAAAGGCAAAAATGCTTAACTTAAAAATGGATGTAGCTATAGGCGCATTGGTTTTTTTTTGCAACATCGAAAAGGAATTAGCCATCACTATGCAACACTCTTTGAGCAAAAAGGAGCAGACAAAAAAGCTAAAACAATTCACAGTAAATGGGGCTGGTTCTCAACTATCTACGAACTAGCTAAAGGTAACGTGTCAAATATGAATGGGGTAACAGAACTTTATATAGAAGATGTACTGACGTTCCTTTCTTACGAAAAGGATGTAGCGGTACAAAAAAACATCAAGGTAGATGCAAACAATACAAGACATTAACAACGCTTTACAAACGATAGTAGATAACCACGATCAGCTAAAAAGTTTTCATACGTATACTATCGATACGTTGGACATGGAAAAGTTGAACGTGACTGATTACCCGTTGCTGTATGGACAATGTACTGGAGCGACAATGGAAGGCGGGGCTACTGTTTTTACTTTCGAAATCATTGTAGGAGACTTAGTGATTGAAAAACAGCAAGAAGTCATGACTGAGGTTTACACAGAAACGTATTTAATCTTGCAAGATGTAGTATCTCAGTTCGTGTTTAACGTTAGTCAAAGCAGCGAAATCTCTAATACTTGGAGTTTTGAATTGCCGTTAAACTGCACACCGTTTACAGCCAGGTTTGATAACCTGCTCACAGGGTGGAGTACGCAGTTTGATATTAAGCTGCCTACGCCATTGAATCTCTGTATTGCCCCCTATGACTAAGTTAGAAGTGCAAATAAATGTAGGCGAGAATACAT
>JGI20156J14371_10000060_pt1 | contig 90975 bp, 93 predicted proteins | sample COG_06_FD_14371 | JGI IMG/M metagenome (IMG submission 14371)
CTCTTTTTTAACTCCCTCTAAAGCAAAATCACCATTTTCATCCGACACTGCTGTGATTTCTTCATCAGAAATTTCGTCATATTCACCATCACTGTTTGTGTCGTTAATTTCGGTTAAAGTAACGTCAGCACCTTCTACTGTACCGCCGCCTACATTAACAAACCAATCACCGTTAGACACGCAATCGCGATCAGTATCAACTTGGGTTTCCGCAATGTTATCTCCATCTAAATCTAGATTAATATCAGGTATGCCGTCAAAATTCACATCATGGTTTATTAATGAGATTACGCCATATTGCTCAGAGTTTTCATCAACAATTTGATTAACTAACGCTGTTTCGCCGTCACTCTCAATATTATAAAATATTAGACTATTAGGTGATAACTGAATCGTATCAGGATCCTCAACCGTGAAGTCTACAGTAATATTTCTATCGACTTGGCCATCTTGATCAGAGTCAATATTTTCGTTCAAGTCATTATACTGATCGAAGAGAAAGTTATCCGGTTCAAAATATTCAGCTAAGCTGCTATATCCTGCAGTTTCAATGGCATCTTGGTCAGGGATTTGATCCCAACCAAAAGATCGAGAAGAAATATTTTTATAAACCGTTTTTCCGCTGCCATTTTCATATGAGATATTTACATCCGCAATACCGTCATCATTAACATCAATATCCTTTAATATCGTTTCAAACGTTTTACCAGCCTCGTCTAATCCTGGGTTTAAGAGGTTATAGCAAAGATATGGCCTAAAATCTTCTGGCTTTTCCGAGCTTGCGACTGTTGAAGACAGCACCGGGTTATTTTTTAAACTATGAATAAGAAAACTTGGTGTTTTCTGCGAGATAGGCTGAAGTTTCATCTGAGAAGATTCTACAAGTAAAACTGTACCTTTGGCCGTGTAAGTTGAAGCCGACGGGGGAGTTGGCGGTGTCGTTGCGGAAGGCGGGGTTGGCGCAGGAGAGCTATTACCTCCACCGCAGCCCGCTAAAATAATTAATAAAGGTAAAAAAGAGAGTTTAGGATTCATAATAGAAATTATGATGGCATACTAAAGTCGTCAAATAAAATTTTGCTAATTTACAATTATTTTTTATTAACTTCTAAATTGACCTTCATTACTATAGCGTTATGTTGCGAGGAAATAAGAGGTTTATAATGAGCGAAAAACTCAAAGAGCAGATAAATTTGGCTTGGGAAAACCGCGCCTCCCTAAGCCCAAAAACTAAAGGAATAGACCGCGATGCCATTGAGTCTTCAATAGCGGGTTTAGATAACGGCTCTCTTCGAGTTGCTTCAAGGTTAGATGATGGCCAATGGTTAGTTAATCAATGGATTAAGAAAGCAGTTTTATTGGGATTTCGCATTCATCCAAACGTTGTGATGGACGGGGGACCACAAAACGGTAAGTTCTTTGATAAAGTTGCAAATAAATTTTCAGGTTGGTCTGAAACAGACTTTTCCAAAGCTGGGTTTCGCGTAGTCCCTCCAGCAACGGTTCGTAAAGGGGCTTATATTGCTCCAAATGCTGTGCTTATGCCGAGCTATATCAATATAGGGGCAAATGTTGGTGAAGGAACCATGGTAGATACCTGGGCAACCGTTGGATCTTGCGCACAAATTGGAAAAAATGTTCATTTATCCGGCGGTGTTGGGATTGGAGGGGTTCTTGAGCCTCTGCAGGCTAACCCAACTATAATAGAAGACAACTGTTTTATTGGTGCACGCTCTGAAGTGGTTGAGGGAGTTATTGTTCGTGAAGGCTCGGTTCTTGCAATGGGAGTGTTTATCAGTCAGTCTACAAAAATATATGATAGAGCTACAAAGAAAATAAGCTATGGAGAAATACCACCTTACTCAGTTGTAGTTCCTGGCACTCTACCCTCTGCTGATAAAAGCCATTCGCTATCTTGCGCTGTAATTGTAAAAACAGTTGATGCCAAAACGCGTTCAAAAACCGGTGTAAATGAATTACTTAGAGATTAGCTTTAGGCAATCATTTAATATTGCCACGTATCTCTTCTTCTTTTTGGGCCCACAGTCTTTTTTGGTACCTGTTAGATAATATATCGGTTACTATAAGAACCCCAACAACTAAGTAAAAACTAGACTTGCTCATGGCATCTATAGGGAAGTTAAATAATTTTAAATGAGATAGATGAGCACCTTCAGTCACCAAAAGCACGCCCACAAGAAAAAGAATAAAAAGTCCGAGGACTTCATACATTCGGTTTTTTTTCAAAAACTCTGTAACTGCGTCAGCCATAAAAATCATAGCTAGGCCAGAGAGTACTATGGCGATAACCATTAAGGGAACTTGATATGTGACAACGCCGTTCGCATCAACCTGTGAGGCAATGGCCATAGCGGAAAGAATAGAGTCCACTGAAAAAACAAGATTCATTAACACAATTAAAATTATTGCTTTCGCAACAGAGCGGCGCCCCGAGCCCCCAGTATGCTCTATATGCTCAACAATAAGCAAATGATGTATTTCCTTTATTGCAGTGTAAATAATAAAGGCGCCACCGAAGAGAGTAACAAGAGACTGCATTGTAAATTCACCCTCAATGAATTTTTCTAATTGAACCGAAAATAAGGGAGCAGCCATTTTCTGGAACAACGAAACAATTATAAATAATAATAAAATTCGAAATAAAACCGCAATGCCTATACCAAGCTGGCGCACCTTTTTTGCATCTTTAGCATTTCCAACCTTATTACTTTCGATTGCAATGTAGAGCAAATTATCAAAGCCAAGAACTGCTTGAAGTAGAATAAGCATAAAAAGCGTTAAAAAAGCTTCAATCGTTAATAAGTCACCCATAATAAAACTCGCTATATCATTTTTGTTTTTTGGTTAGCTTTAATTACATAACCCCAGAAGTATTGCCAGTTGGCCCATTAGAAATGTGATCTGCAACAAATGGATTATCTTTTCGTTCCTGCCCAAAAGTACTCATTGGACCATGACCTGGGATAAACCTCATATCATGCCCAAGAGGCCACAACTTTGTTTTAATAGAGTCTATAAGCTGTTGTGGATTGCTTCTTGGAAAATCAGTTCTCCCAACTGATCCGCGAAACAATACATCACCAACAAATGCAATCTTTAAGTTTTTATTGTATATAACAATATGCCCTGGAGTATGGCCTGGAGTATGAAGTACTCCAAACTCAGTACCTCCGAGATTCAAGATCTCTCCCTCCTCAAGGTATCTATCAGGCACAATATTCTTCCCCATACCAGCGTGACCATATTGTGACCAGCTCTGCTCAATTGTATCCATCCAAAATTGATCTTCTTTATGAGGCCCTATAACAGGAACATCTAATGCCTTTCGAATATCTTCAGCCCCTCCAGCATGGTCAAGGTGTCCGTGCGTAAGCCATATTTCCTTAATATCTATTCTTAGCTCTTTTGCTGTGTTCATGAGTTTTTCTGGTTCCCCCCCAGGGTCAACTAATACACCCTCCATGGTATCAGTATCCCAAAGCAAACTACAATTCTGCTGAAAGGGAGTCACCGGTATTAATCTTAAATCAAGTTTTGACATCCATTACTTTCTTATCATTAAAGCGTTAGGTTACAGTTTTTTAAGGTTACTGTAATCCCCCTGTTATATTCAAAAGGTTATAAGTCACATATCCACTATATTGGATCCCCTTCGAACTGGTGGCGAGGTTAAGGCCTTGCCACCTTTTTTTGTAAGCCCTTTTACCTTAACATTGATTTAACTGAAGCAACTAAATTATCACGCGGGACTTCTAGCTGTGCAGGCCGGCTGGATTTCCACTCTTCATTTGAGCTAATAGCTTTGGCCATTTCCGCCCCTAAGTATAAATCTTTAAGCGTCACAACTCCACTTTTAAGTTCGTCTTCACCCATCAAAATAGCAATTTGACTAGAGCGCCTATCGGCATACTTCATTTGTTTTGTAATATTACCGGCACCAACAAAAACCTCAGTCCTAATTCCTTCGGCACGCAACTCAGCAGCCATTCTAAAGTAATCTCCCATCAACCTACGATCAAAAGCACATATAATGACAGGAGGCTTCGAGATGTCCTCTAATGCATTCATTCGTTCTAAGGCAGATAAAAATCTAGAAACCCCAAAGCTAAATCCAGTTGCAGGAACAGGCTGACCCCTAAATCTTGAAACAAGGTCATCATATCTACCTCCACCTCCAATAGATCCTACTCTTACTGGGCGACCTTTTTTATCACGAATGTCTGCAACTAATTCAGCTTCAAAAACTGGTCCAGTATAATACCCGAGTCCTCGCACTATGGATGTATCAAAAATAACTTTATCAGGCCCATAATCCGTTGCGTTTAAAATATTATCTATGGCGATTAATTCTTCACAACCTGACTTTCCCTGCTCTGAGATACCCATTATCTTTTCAAGATTCATTATTGTATCAGAACGGTCCAAACTTGATGCATCAGTAAATTTCAGAACAGCATCTATTGCAGAAGATTCTAACCTCGCACCTTTTGTAAAATCACCGCTGCTATCTTCTCTGCCCTCACCTAACAACAAGCTTTTAACTCCATCAGGTCCAAGTCTATCTAATTTATCTATCGCTCTCAAAACTTGAATTTTCTGGTAGTCCCCTTCAGTAGTATTGGGCACGCCTGAACTCTCAAGAATACCATCGAGCAATTTGCGATTGTTAACCCTTACTAGATATTGCCCATTTTTTAAGCCAGCGGCACGCATTACTTCTGTAGCTATAACAATCATCTCAGCATCAGCTGATATACTTGCAGCGCCGACACTATCTGCATCGCACTGCACAAATTCACGGTACCTTCCAGGTCCTGGTTTTTCATTTCTATACACAGAGCCTGATTGATATCGCCGGTAAGGCTTAGCTAAGCCATCATAGTTCTCAGCAACAAATCTTGCCAGTGGAGCTGTTAAGTCATAACGCAAAGAGAGCCATTGATTGTCATCATCCTGCAAAGCAAAAACTCCAACATTTGGGCGGTCTTCATCTGGCAGAAATTTACCTAAAACATCGGCATATTCCAGTGCAGGAGTTTGCAAAGGCTCAAAACCATATAAATCGTAAACAGAATATGCAGCTTGTATAAGTCTACGCTCAGCTCGCAATAAATCAGCTGGCTTATCTTCAAAGCCTCTTGGTCGCCGTGCTTTGGGTCGTTGGATTTTATTCTTTTTACTCATAAATATGGTTTAGTGTTTTTTTTATCGTGATGAAAGAGAAGATGTTAGGTTATTTAAGTCTTGTTACCAAGCTTACATTCTATCGCATCCCAAGCTAATGCAGCAGCATCAATGCCGGTAAATCTCTTGAGCTCCTGCACACCAGTAGGACTAGTTATATTTATTTCAGTCATCTTATCGCCTATCACATCGATTCCAACTAAAATTTGGCCCCTCTCTCTTAACATTGGACCTATAGCTGCACATATATTTAAATCAGAGGCCGTTAGATCAGTAGATGTAGCTAAGCCTCCTACATGCATGTTCGAACGCATTTCCCCTTTTTGAGGGACCCGGTTTATTGCCCCGACAGGCTTACCATCAATAATGATTATACGCTTGTCGCCCTTTTCTACATCTTTAAGGAAAGCTTGGACAATTACTGGTTCTCTTGAGTTTTCCATGAACATTTCTATAAGTGCGGAATAATTGCTATCCCCTTCTTTGACCAAAAATACCCCAGCCCCACCATTTCCGTAGAGAGGTTTCAATATGATATCTTTATGTTTAAATCTGAATTTATCTATAGAAAAGCGGTCTCGTGTAATCATAGTTTCAGGCATTAGTTCAGGGAAATCTAATGGTAAAATTTTTTCAGGACATGCGCGAACCCATTTTGGATCATTTACAACAAGTGTGTGAGGGCTCAATCTTTCCAGTAAATGGGTGGCCGTTATATATGACATATCAAATGGTGGATCCTGACGCATCCAAACCACATCAACGTCTAATGCTAAATTAATGATTTTTCTTTCTTCAAATGCAACATGGTTTTTACCATCTTGGTTTATGTGCATTTTTCGGGCCCGCGCCTGTACCAAACCCTCGTTATATACTAAGTTATCAGGTGAATACTCATACAATTCATAACCTCGAGATGATGCTTCTTTTGCTAACGCAAAGGTAGTATCAGCATTTATATCGACCTCTTCCATCGGGTCCATTTGAAAAGCAATGCGCATGGTAGTTTCCCTATTAGCGATTTATCTATAACTGCAATAGCAGCGAGACTTGCGCAAGTACGTTAGTTAGTTCATTTAACATTATATAGTCTACAGTTAATAGATTACCTATACCTAGTCACAATACTAATGACCTATAAACGAAATTGAAAGAAATATGAAAAAAGAATTTAATATAATTTCAAGTACCGATAACTTTGAAATCAATGGCGAAATATGGCAAGCAAAAGATCCATTAGCAGTAATGATAATTATTCACGGTTTTGGTGAGCATTCCGGCCGTTATGAAAACATGGCAAAGCATATTACAAAAAATAATATTTCAGTCATTACATTTGACTTGAGAGGGCATGGTAGAGCAACTGGTCCAAAAGGGGTCTGTAACGACTATAATCTAATGACAAATGATATAACCGAAGTTATTGAAATGTCTCAAAATATAAACTCTAAATTGCCACACTTTATATATGGTCATTCCATGGGAGGGGGTTTAGCTTTGCACAATGGACTATTTAAAACTGATGTAATTCGTGGATACCTTGTTTCCGCTCCATTATTGCGGCCTACAAAACCCATAAACGCAGTAATGAAAACTTTAGTGAAATTTATGAACTATATTCATCCTAATGGAGCACTTTCAAATAAAATAAAAGGAGATCAAATATCTACTATAAACAAAGAACAAGCTAATTATGAAAATGATCCTCTTAATCACAGCCGATTAGGAACAGGTCTTGCAATTGCAATGATAGAAATGGGAGAGAAAATTCTTGGCCATAGGCAAGGCTGGACAAAAGATCTGTGTATGTGGCATTCAAAAATCGATAAGCTAACGGATTATGCCGCCACAGAAAAATTTGCTTCAAATGCAAAAAATACTAACTTTATTCCACTTGATTCAGTTGAACATGAAACTCACAACGACACGTCTCGTCAAAAAATTTATAAATTAATAATATCATTCATAAAAGATAGAGCACAATGAAACTCACTATATATCATTTAAAAAATTGTGACACTTGCAAAAAAGCAATTAAAGCTCTTGATGAAGCTGGGCATGTGATCTCACTTATAGATGTGCGATCAAACGGCGTCTCAAAGTCAGATATTTCACAAATAATGCAGGCTGTTGGGTGGAAAAAACTATTAAACACCCGTTCAACCACATGGCGAAATCTTGATGAAACAATGAAAAACTCAATGGATGAGGTAAAAGCGCTGGAGCTTATGCATTCGCATCCAACTTTATTAAAAAGGCCTATAATAAAGACTCAGGTTAATACTACTTGTGGCTGGACAGCTGATATTAAAGAGCAATTCCTTTAAACTACTCCAATTATTTAATTATAACAGGTTCAGGGTCTTTATCTGAAAAATTGACCGGAATTTCTTTTCCAGACCGTGGGTCAACATAGTAAGGTACATCTGGCACTACGGAGGAAGCCGGCCCGCCAATATTATGTGGCAACTTCTTTTCGTTGAAGCCCGACAGACTGTCTTCTATTTCCATACTCGCAATTGAGTCTTGCTCAACAGAAAGCTTAGAGGAAGGGGGTTCTTCTAGGTCAGGAGCTTCAGGTTCAGTTGGGCTCTCTTTTAGAAAGCTAGGTAACTCCCTAAGAGGGGCAGGTTCGGTATCGTCTTGTTTGATGTCCGTATTGAATTGACGTTTTGGCAAATCAGTCCCAGCTATTTTTACATAGGAGATAACCTGGCGTGCGCCTCTTGTTCGACTGGCAATTTCAGCAACTCTTTCAAGCTCAGCTTGATCCCTAGCAACCCCTAATAAATACACAATGCCGTCATGACTTTCTACATTTATATTTCTACCTTTTACGTATCTGTCAGCGGTAAGCCGAGTTTTAACTAAGGTAGTTAAAAGACTATCTTTGGCATTTCTTACCATACCTTGTTTGTCTTTAATCAACACTTCATTACCAACTTGTTCAACTCGCGGAGCCGACCAAGCAATTCTTTCAGCCTCTATTCTATCTTCCTGGCGTTGTACATTTCCTGCGAGGAGAACAACTCCTTCGTTAACGTCAACATCTATTCCTTTAAGTTTATAACCTTCTGCTCTGGCCATTCTTGCACGAATAACGCGCTCTGCACTCACATCATGAATTGATCGAGCTAAGTTTCTTTCATCCCCCTTGGTAATACCCGCCGAGGTAACTGTGGCGCAACCTGAGAGAATAAGATAAAAAAGAAAAGGTATAAGAGCTATTAATTTTTTCATAGTGAGATGAATACTAAAGTATAGAAGTGAACTAAAAGTTACCAAAACTTAGTTCTGTTATAGTTTTTTACAACTGGATTCTATTTGCAACTTAAGCCCATCTGATAAACATCTCTTTTAGTCCATCCGCTAACCTCAGAAATTTCATTGCTAGCATTTTTGAGCCCAATCTCAGGAACTTGGTCCTTTAATGCGGATAAAACATCATCCTTAGTCCATCTCTCTGTGGATTTTGGAGGGCCTAACAATAGAACTATTTCTCCGCGCGGATGAATATCAGTAACACTATGGATTATTTCAGTAAATGTGCCGTAAACTCCATTCTCATATTTTTTTGTTAGCTCCCGAACCAATGCTACATCGCGATCGCCCAATTCTTCTCGCATATCCATAAGACACGACAAAACTCTCGGGCCTGTTTCAAAGAAAATAAGAGTAGTATCAATTAATTTAAAACCCTTTAGAATTTTTTTTCTTGCAGCAGTTTTAGAAGGTAAAAACCCAGCAAACATAAACCGGTCAGATGGCAAACCAGATTTCACTAGGCCAGCCAAAACAGCTGAAGCACCTGGTAAAGGGAAAACTTCAATATTATTCTTCAAAGCGGTACGCGTTAGCTTAAACCCTGGATCAGATATTAGTGGGGTTCCCGCGTCAGAAATTAAAACAACTGATTTACCCGAAAGTAATTCTTTTAAAACAAAGGGTAATCGTTTTTCTGCATTATGCTCGTGGTATGACAATAAAGAACCATTTATATCATAAGCAACAAGAAGTTTTTTGCTTTTTCTAGTATCTTCGGCCAATATTAAATCAGCCGCCCTCAAAGTATCAAGCGCACGAAGTGTTATATCCCGTAAATTTCCAATTGGGGTTGCAACAATATAAAGCCCCGGCCGTAAGACAACAGAGTTTATTTCTGAATCCGTTTCTGCTTGCTTATAAGGCTCTGCGCTTTTAGTGTTATTATGTTTCAATTTTATGCCAATCTAATTTATGAGAGCTATTATGGCGAATATTAAAGGCTTTGGCCATCAAGTAATTCTAATTCTCTCTCTATCATTTTTTATTATTTCTGGGTGTTCGACTGTTCCTGTTCCACAAGAGAATAATATAGAAAAAGAAGAGTACTCCAAAGTTATTACAGAAGAACTCATTGAAAATGACACACCAGAAGTTCCATTACCTAAGCCAGTAGAAGATGATAAAAAGAAATTTATAGATAAAGTAAATCAAGCCACACCCAAGGGGGCTCCTGAAAGCTCAATTATTAAATCGTCATACAATAATATAAGAAGGATATCTTTACTGCTCCCATTTTCCTCAAAATCCACCCGTTTAAGGGAAGAGGCGGAGTCTATGCTAAAAGCAGCTGAATTAGCTATTTTTGATCTAAATAAAGACGACATATTATTATCAGTACATGACACCGCAGGAACTGAGGAGGGATCTAAAAAAGCGACTAAATTAGCCATTGAGAGAGGCGCAGACCTTATAATTGGTCCTATTCTCGCCAGTTCCGTAAAAATTAGCTCAATACAAGCTAAGCAAAACAACGTACCCATAATTGCGTTTTCATCCGACATAAAAGTGGCATCGAAAGGTACATATTTGCTATCTTTCCCACCTGAACCAGAAATTAATCGATTAATAAATTATACCACTTCCAAAAGACTAAAGCGTTATGCGTATTTAGGGCCAGAAAGTAGGTATGGGGTAAGAATACAAAAAGAGTTTATTGACTCTGTAGCTAACAATGGGGGTAGAGTAACAGGGCTTGAAACATATAAGGGTAATGACATCTCAGTAATGCAAGAACCTGCAAAAAAACTAGCAGACTTCTACCTTAAGGGCGTAAAGGAAATGAGAAGAAATAATGGTAGAGGGCTAATGTCATATGATGCAATACTTCTACCTGAAGGAGGCACATCCTTATTGTCTCTTGCACCATTACTACCCTATTTTGACGTAGACCCAACTAAAGTACAGTTTTTAGGTACTAGTCTATGGAAAAACGAGGAGACAGTAAGAGAGCCCGCTTTAAACGGGGGTGTTTTTGCAGCTCCCGACGATAAAAATACAATAAAATTTCTTTCCCATTACGAAGCAGTATTTGCAGAAGAGTCATCACGCCTTGCACCACTAGCCTATGATGCCTTAACGATAAGTGAGTTGGTAACTCGCAATTCATCAAATACAATCATAGAAAATATTGAAAGCATTGAGGGTTTTAATGGTATTAATGGTTTAGTCAGGTTCGGAAGTGATGGCATACCTGAACGAGGGTTAGCAATTTATAAGATTGAAAACGGTCGTTTTAAGATTATCAGCCCTGCGCCTAAAAGTTTTTAACTCAAATTAAATTAGTATTTCTCTTGTAATATGATCAAGTACATTTCGTCCTTTACGGCTTACACTTAATATATCTCCCTCTATCAACAAAAAACCACCATCCACTAAACTATATATTTTTTTGTTGAGTAGTGAGTGTCCCGATATCTCTTCATACCTCTGAATGGAAATTCCATTATCCGCACGTAGCCCCATTATGATATATTCACTAGCCCAATCGAGTGGTGATAGTTTTTCGCGTGACTCTAATCCATGACCCATTACTTTTGTATTCTGAATGTAATCTCGAGGATGCATTTTAGAAATCGTGCAATATCTTGAATTATTTAGTGTAACACGCCCATGCGCTCCAGGTCCTACGCCAACGTAATCTAAACCCTTCCAGTATGTTAAATTATGCTGCGATTGGTGGTTTGGCTTAGCAAAATTAGAAACCTCATAATGTTCGAAACCAGAGGCAACTAAATTTTTAACAAGAATGTCGTATAAATCTGCGCTCTGATCAGACGTTACAGATTTTTTATTTCCCCTAATTTCGGACTTATAGAATGCAGTGCCCTCCTCAATCGTTAGTTGATATGTTGAAATGTGTTCAACCCCTGTTTTAATTGCTTCCGTTAAATCATCCATTAATAGTCTTTCATTCTGTCCTTCCCAGCCAAAAATTAAGTCCATAGACACTGATGGAAAAGTATTTTTAGCCAGTTTAATTGATTTCCTTGCTTGTTCAGAATTGTGATCTCGGCCTAGGGTTGATAATGCAACATCATAGAAACTCTGTACTCCGAGGGATAGTCTATTTACTCCGAACTTTGCATAAGCCTCCCAACGCTTTTTATTCATATCTATAGGATTAGCCTCAAGAGTAATTTCACAAGAAGGTTTCACATTCCATAAAGAATTTATTTTTGAAATAACAGAATAGACATCCTCATCTGTCATTAATGAGGGCGTGCCTCCACCAAAGTGGATGGAAGTTACTAATCGCGGGCCGCTCCACGAACGCCAAAAAGATAAATCCGTTAAAATAGCGGATATTAAATCAGTTTCTTTTTTTTGCTTATAGACATTAAAATCACAATATGGACAAATTCTGGTGCAAAAGGGCCAATGAACATATATTGCCAGGTCTTTTGGCACTTAAAAATGATTCAATATTAATTTTTCAAAGGCTCGCGCTCTGTGACTTTTAGCATGTTTCTTTGAGGGGTCCATCTCACCAAATGTCTTCACATCACCTTCTGCTAAAAATATAGGGTCATACCCAAACCCTCTTTCCCCACGGGGTGGCCAAACGATTTCACCTTCAACCTTACCAAGGTAAGTGAATTTTTTTCCTGAAGGCATGGCAAGGCATAAAGCACAAACAAAGTGAGCGCTTCTATTTTCTTTCAATTTAAGCAGGTCGTTTACATGCCACATTGCCATAGAAAAATCACGTCCACCTCCCTCAGATTTTGGTTTTTCAGCCCAGCGAGCTGAATATATTCCGGGGTCACCATTTAATGAGTCTACAACTAAACCGCTATCGTCAGATAAAGATGGCAAACCTGAGGCTATAGCAGCAGCACTAGCCTTTAACTCTGCGTTTCCAATAAATGTTAATTCTGTTTCTTCAGGTTCAGCTAGAGAAAGCTCTGCTGCGCTTAAGGTATTTACTCCATATGGAATGAGTAGATCTCTTATTTCCCGCACTTTTCCTTCATTGTGAGAGGCAACAACTATTTTACTTATTATACTCATTAATATCTAGATCTAGTTCTAAGAAGCACTCTAATCAAGGCAAAACCTATCATTAGAATTTGCTATTTTATATCCGCGTTCAATAATATCTTTATAAGCCGTGGAAGTAGAAAACCTAGCTGGATTTGTATGATTCAAATGAATAAAATATACTTTGTCCTTTTGAGATTCAGGTAAATTATCAAAAATTTCCATAGTCTCCACCATGCGGGGGTGAGGAATTTTTGACATATCTCTGCCAGGCAATTCATTATCATCAAAGAATGTTGCATCCAAAAAAGCTAAATCAACGGCAGAAACACGTTCTTGAAGGTTATGGCCATATTCACTACTCCATTCCTCCCAGCTATCAATATCAGGTAAAAACAGTACGGATTTATTAGAAGACTTAATTTCAAATGCCACAGTTTCAGAAAACTCATCCCTGTGAGGAACTTGATAAGGTTTAACTGTTATACCACCAAAAAGTTCAATTGCTACTTGCTCAGCTAGGGGAGATATTTCAATATTATTATAATCAACTAACTGAGACCATGGACCATTATTTCTCAAGAATTTTTCCATTCTGGGCATCACAAAAACATTTAAACCGTTTGTGCCTGCTGACTCATGGCCAGTAAACATTAATCCTGCATAATGACCTATATGTGCGTGAGTTATAAAGACACCTGAAAGGCCTAGGGGCTGACCATTTAAAGATGTTGATATTTTATCAAGACGAAAAAGTTGCTCCCTAATATCAGGGGTAGCTTCAAATAAATATCTATCCTGGGTATGCCGATTTATTAAAGCGGCAGAGGTTGCTGTATTTCTTGATGATACATTTCCCCAAGCAGGGTCATTATTAATTCCAATTTGAGGTGATCCAGCATCTTGTGAGGTTCCTAATATAATGAATTCAACTTTACATAGATTGTTTAAGCCTTTTACACTGCTAGTTCCTAATGTGAGTATAAAAAGTAAACTCAAAATGATATTAAAAACCTTGCGCACTTATTCCATTGCCTTTTCTTGATACTCGCAGATAGTTTTAATACCTAGAGATGCAAGACGTGTAAGCTCAGACATTTCTTCTTGTGAAAAAGGTGTATCCTCTGCACTTACTTGCACTTCTATGATACCACCGCTAGCCGTTAAAACAAAATTAGCATCTGCTTGAGCGGCGCTGTCCTCTAGGTACTCAAGATCCAATCTGCATTCACCATCTACAATTCCACAACTTACTGCTGCCATTCTATCCGTGACAGGGTTAACTTCAATAAAGCCTTTTCTCACTAATCTCTCACAAGCCTCATACAAAGCAACCCATGCTCCTGATATCGAAGCCGTTCTAGTTCCTCCGTCTGCTTGCATCACATCGCAATCTATTATGATTTGTCTTTCACCTAACTTTTTTAAATCAACAACCGCACGCAAAGACCTACCAATTAAACGTTGTATTTCAACTGTTCGCCCGCCTTGTTTACCCCTTGCTGCTTCGCGTGAATTACGAGAATGAGTAGAACGTGGTAACATCCCATATTCCGCCGTAACCCATCCCCTACCTTTACCCTTCATCCATCGTGGTACATTTTCATCAATAGAGGCAGTACAAAGTACGTGAGTATTTCCAAATTTAACTAAACAAGATCCTTCGGCGTACAAAGACACTCCAGACTCAAATGTAATTGTACGTAAACTGTCTCGCAATCTGTTTTTTGGGCGCATGTACTTTCCTTTTTTTTATTGCTCTTCGATTAAACTAAGGAAATGCGTATAGCCAGACAATTAAAATAAAACATAATAAAAATTTCAAATAAACCTTCAAATCGCAAAATAAAATTCTTGTTATAAAAGAATTGGTGTAAAATATGATAACTTTAGTTTATATCAATTGGAGCACTTGACATTTTCATACAGCAAACCGATCTGACACTCATCGGATAGAAGAAAGTACAAAAATGAAAAATAAAAATAAAGATATCGATATGAAAGATATTGAGATTGATAATGATGGGCTACCTTCAGACGAAGACCTAGATAAGCTCCAAAGGGTTATCGATATGGAATTAGATGGAGGTATCACATAAATCATCAGAATCAGAAACTGGTGATGCTGAGAAAAATGATGATAAAATTAGAATTGAAAGTCTAGAATCTGAACTATCAAGTCTTAAAGATAAAACACTGCGCGCAATGGCAGATGCTGATAATATAAAAAAAAGGGCTGAAAGAGAGGTAAATGCAGCAAAAACTTTCGGTATCGAACGCTTTGCATTAGATATGCTATCAGTTCACGATAATTTATCTCGCGCATTACTTACGCTTGATGGTAAGACGCGAGATGACATGGGAGCAAATGCAAAAAATTTACTTGATGGCATTGAACTTACCGAAAAGGATTTAATATTAACCCTATCAAGACACGGAGTTAAGCCTGTAGCAGGTGTAGGGAGTAAATTTAACCCGAATGTGCATCAGGCCGTAGCTCAAATTCCTTCAGACGAAGACAAAGGTAATGTTGCAACTGTTATGCAGACTGGCTTCACACTTGGGGATAGAACCCTTCGAGCCGCGATGGTTGCAGTTAGTACAGGACCAGATAAAAAATAAAAACATAAATAATTTATTCGAAATATATAAATTGAAATTTATTAACCTAATTATTGATAATGCCAGAGCTTCCTGAAGTTGAAACTGTAAAGAGGGGACTTGAGCCTGTGATGCAGGGGTTTATATTTGAACGCGTTACCCTAAATCGATTAAATTTAAGATTCCCATTTGGAAAAAATTTTATAAGTAGAATTCAAGGAAAAACATTAACCTCATTAACAAGAAGAGGTAAGTTTTTGAAAGCAACACTTTCTTCTAATGATGTACTTTACATGCATCTTGGTATGAGCGGAAGATTCACCATAGATAATAACCCAACAGCAATCTATGACTCAAGAAATTCCACCAACCCAAAGCATGATCACGTTATATTTGAAATGAATAATGGTGTTAGAATAACATATAACGATCCACGTAGATTTGGTTTCATGGAGTTAATAGCACCAGGTGAACCCTCTAGGTTAGATAAAATGGGTCCAGAGCCGTTAGATAATATGTTTAATGGGCCCTACTTATTCAATAAACTGTCGGGTAAAAAGAACACTATAAAATCTGCTTTACTGGATCAAAGCATTATAAGTGGACTCGGTAATATATATGTTTGTGAAGCTATTTTTAAAGCAAAGATTTCTCCAAAACGACTCGCCGGAAAGGTAACAATTAAAGAAACAGAAATATTAGTGAATGAGATAAAAGCTGTTATAAAAAAAGCAATTGAAGCGGGTGGATCTTCTCTAAAGGACTTTGCGAGTGTTGATGGCAACTTAGGCTATTTTCAGCATAGCTTTGATGTTTATGCACAAGCAAAAATGCCCTGTAAGGTTTGTACGACCCCAATAGAAAGAATTGTACAGAACGGAAGAAGTAGTTTTTATTGCAAAGCCTGCCAAAAATAATTTTTATTTAGTGCACGCTTGAAAGAAGTAAAATGCACGTGTAAAACATTGCAAAAAATATGGAGCTCCTTATGGGCTATGATATGATAGAAATCACAAAAGAAGGTGCTGTTGCCACTATTAAATTAGATAGGCCTAAAGCACTAAATGCACTCTGCGCTCAAATGATGGGAGAAATGTCAGATGCTCTCTCGGCGCTCAGTATAGATGATAAAATTGGCTGTGTTATATTATGTGGGTCTGAAAAAGCTTTTGCTGCAGGTGCGGATATAAAGGAAATGACAGACCTAGAATATTTAAATATCTATAAGAGCGATATATTTTCAAATCATGAAGCAATTGTTCGCTTCAGGAAGCCAATTATAGCAGCAGTATCTGGTTATGCTTTAGGTGGGGGGTGTGAAATTGCCATGATGTGTGATTTTATAATAGCCGCTGATAACGCAAAGTTTGGTCAGCCTGAAATTAATCTTGGAGTAATGCCTGGGATAGGCGGAACTCAAAGACTCATTCGAGCTGTTGGAAAATCAAAAGCAATGGATATGTGTCTCACGGGAAGAATGATGGATGCTGCAGAAGCTCTATCATCCAACCTAGTTTCACGTGTAGTGCCTTTAGACAAATTAATGGAAGAAGCGAATGCCGCAGCTCTAAAAATAGCGGCTCAAAGTCAACCTATCTCTATGATGACAAAAGAAACAATCAACGCCTCATTTGAGCTAACATTAAGTCAAGGAGTACGCTTAGAACGCCAAGTCTTCCAATCAATGTTCACTACGGAAGATCAAAAAGAAGGTATGGCAGCCTTCACGGAAAAAAGAAAACCACACTTTAAAAATAAATAATGTTTGGTAGCGATTAATTTCAAAGAATGAATATCGCTGTTGACGTGTTAAATTTGCACGTATATAGGCGGCCTCAGAATTACAAATTGCAAATGCAAACGAACAAACCGAGGAATAAATGGCTAATACAGCATCCGCTAAAAAAGCAGTCCGGTCACAAGGACGAAAAACAGACGTAAATAGGAATCGTCGTACGATGGTCAAAACTAATCTGCGTAGCGTTGAAGATGCAATCACAAAAGGCGACAAAGCAGCTGCACAAGAAGCACTTAAGTCAGCTGAGCCAGCTATAATGCGAGCTGTAACAAAAGGTGTCTTTCATAAAAATACTGCGTCACGTAAAATATCACGTCTATCCAAGCGTGTTAAATCCATGGGTTAATCTAGTTGAGATACCTTCCAAAACGAGCCGCTCATAGAGCGGTTTTTTTTTGTTCCTCATGCCAATTAAAAAAATTGGTGCAAAATACAAATAAATTCTCAATTAAGTTAAATTTAATAACTAAATAGAAAAACTTTTGAGGCCAAAAAAGAACTTTATTAAAAAAAAGTTAAAAAAAATTAATTTTTTTTTAACGCTATATCACTGCAATAATTACCTTTTTTTGAGTCAATAGAAAATGATGTCATTTTTACGATTCATTGCTGTTGACGTAGAGCAAAAGAGTCGGTTTATAGGAGGTCAGGATAGTTTCTCACAGAGGCATTATCTCCATAAGGGTTAAGAAAGTTTACAATATAAATTGAGAACTTTCCGTCCAAAAATTATATTTAATAACAATGGGTTATCTATTTAACCCATTTAGTAGCATGCGGAGTCTTTTAGGTGCCTGACAAAGATCATATGTTGTCTAATATTGCGGAGCAAAAAAACGATCTACCCGCACCAGATCTTTACACAGGAGAGCCCCCCTTACAGAGTGCCCACAATACTTGGAATAAAGTTAGAAAGGACCTAGCTTACGCACTGGGCGCTAATATTCATAGGTCATGGACAGGACGATTGCGAGTTGCCACTGCCAATGATCGTACTGTTGATTTGAGTGCACCTACTCGCTTTATAGCGTCAAAAATTCAGACAAATTATGCAGAAACAGTAAGGCGTCTTTGGAAAAAGCATGATATGGTAGAACCAGCTCGTGACGTCACATTTTCTTCCGCAGCGGGAAGACCTTCCACTGCAACAAAACCAACTGTGAAGTTACGAAATAAGGGTGATAAACAAATTGTTTCTCATTCTGAACATAAATTCCCTTCAGAGCTAACAAAGTCCATGGGTGACAGCCCGAGAGATCGCTTCACATTTGACAATTTTGTTGTAGGAAGCTCAAATGAGCTTGCATTCGCGGTTGCAAGGCAAATAGCTAGCTGTCGGGCAGCTCAGTATAACCCTGTGGTCATTCACGGAACAAATGGTATGGGGAAAACGCATCTTCTTTATGCAATACAGCGGGCAGTTAAACAAACAGACCCAAATTATAGAATAAAACTTATCTCATCCGAAGCATTTGTTAGTGCTTTTGTAAGTTCTGTACGGGGTGGTAATGGTCGTGATGCAATTGACGCTTTTAAATCATCATTAAGAAATGTTGATTTACTTATAATTGATGATGCCCACTTTATAGCAGATAAACCTAGTAGTCAGGAAGAGCTTTTACATACCCTTATTTCATTAGTTGACGAGGGACGTCAGATACTAGTAGCGGCAGACCGCCATCCGGATAAAATAGAAAAAGCAACTGAGCGTCTTAAATCATACCTTTCTTCCGGGCTTGTTTGTAAAATTGGTTCTGCTGACTATGAGTTACGACTCCGGATATTAGATAGACTTATTGCGAGACATCGCGCGAATGGTAATGAAAGCTTAGCAATACCTCAAAATGCGCGTGACCACCTTGCAGCAAGAATGAACGCAACACCAAGAGACCTTGAAGGAGCGTTTAATCAAATTGTTGCTCAAAGCGAGCTTTTGGGGACACCCATTACTTTAGAAACCGTTCAAGAAACATTGTCGGAATCTAGATATACAACTGGTCAGCGCTTGACAGTAGACAGAATACAAAAAGCAGTCTGTGATGAGTTCCGTGTAACTCTGACAGATATGACATCCAAACGCCGTGCACGAGTTATTGCAAGGCCAAGGCAGGTTGCAATGTATTTATCGAAAAAACTAACCAAAAGATCACTACCAGATATTGGGAGAAGGTTTGGAGGAAGGGACCATACAACAGTTATGCATGCGGTTAAACGCGTTGACACCCTCCGCTCAGAAGATGCGTCTCTTAACGCACAAATTGAATTAGTTGAAAATAATTTAAAAGGATAAAATAATAATTTCTAATTACTTTTTTCGTGAAATTGACCATATTTTCTATAACGCAATAAATAACTTCCAATAATTGACTCCACGGTCTCAGCCCTTATTTCAAAGCTTGAAAACCCTAAGGCGCCTTCTGAAACTATATTATCTTTCCTTAAGTTCTTTACCTGGTCTCTAGTAAGGAATGGTGAGACAAAAGGCAGAGATCCAGACACCTCACCCAGGAGCCCCAAGAAGTTTGACGCAACCCATGGTACGGGAATTAAAACTCTTTTTCTATCGACTGCATGTAACATAACCTGCATTAACTCCTTAAAGCTATATACTTTAGGCCCACCTAGCTCATAAGTATTTCCAGCCGTTCCCTTACCTGCCAGTTTGGCAACGACTTTAGCTACATCATTCACGTAAACCGGCTGAAATAATGATTGGCCCCCGCCTAGTAAAGGTATAAACGGGGATAATTGAGTCATGGCAGCGAAACGATTAAAAAAATTATCTTCCGCACCAAAAATTATAGAGGGCCTTACAATATCTGAACTGGGAATAATGTCACGAATGATTTTTTCTCCCATAGCCTTTGTTGATGAATAACTACTATCACTATTTAAACTTGCACCAAGAGCTGAAACCTGAATAAAGTTAGTAACGCCATGTGCTAATGATTTCTTCGCCAGCACCTCAGCCCCCTTAACATGAAGTGCATCAAAATTTTGACTTCCGCTTTCAAAAAGTAAAGCAACTAAGTTGATAATCGCATCTGATCCCTCGATTGCGGCATCAACTGATTTCTCAAATCTTAAATTTGCCTGAACAAGTTGAACTTGACCAACATCACCTATAACTTTTAAGTCTTGGGCTGTATGTGGACGGCGAACAGGAACACGCACACGCCAACCATCTTTTATGAGGGCTCTCACGACATATTTTCCTAAGAAACCGGAGCCTCCAAAAACAGTTATTAGGCCGTTGTTCATTTTTTTACCTTTAAAATAAATTACTTAGGGTCGGTTAAATGCCTTTATCTGAACTGTCTATGAATTTAAAGATAAAATTAACCCCTTGCTTGCAAGTTCTATCAAATCTAATACTTCATTAAAGCCATCCTTACCTCCATAGTAAGGGTCAGGCACTTCATCTACTCCAGTGCCTATTGAGAAGTCCATGAAAAGACTTATTTTGGGAATCAAATGATCTGGACAAATCTTGATCAGATCTTGTAAATTATTTTTGTCCATAGCCAGTATGTAATCATATTCTAGAAAGTCTTTTTTTGTAATCTTTCTAGATACCTGACCCTGAAAATCATAGCCCCGCCTCATACCCGCTTTTATACTTCTTGAATCAGGGGGTTCTCCCTCATGCCATGACCCTGTACCTGCGCTTGAAACTTTAACATGAAGGCCCGCCTCTTCAGCCTTAAGCCTAAATACTGCCTCCGCAGTTGGCGACCTGCAGATATTACCTAAGCAAACAAATAAAAAACTTATCATAAAACGAACCTACAAAATAAACTCAATGTAACAAAACCGGTATATAAAGAAAATCACTGATCTAGAAACCTATACTTGCTCATAAGCTTATGATCCCTTAGGTCTTTATTACAATCAATTTAGGTAAAGGATACTAAATGGCTGGCCATTCAAAATGGGCTAATATTCAACACCGCAAAGGTCGACAGGATAAGGCTCGCTCAAAACTTTTTTCAAAACTCGCAAAAGATATAGCAATAGCATCTAAAATGGGTGGAGCTGACCCCGATATGAATCCTCGTTTAAGATTGGCTATTGCAAATGCAAAAGGTCAATCAATGCCTAAGGACAATATTCAACGAGCAGTTGATAAGGGTGCTGGGGGAGACGGAGAAGATTTTGAAGAAATTCGATACGAAGGGTTTGGACCCGGAGGAATAGGCTTTATTGTTGAGGCAAATACTGACAATAAAAATAGAGCTGCTATGGCAGTAAGAACAGCTTTTTCAAAAAATGGTGGCGCTTTAGGAGAAACTGGTTCTGTGGCATTTATGTTTACTCAAGCTGGTAAGATTGAATACCCTTTATCTACTACAGACGAAGATGGTATGATGGAAGCCGCTATAGAGGCTGGCGCAGAAGATTGTGAATCTGATAGTGCTACTGATGATGCATGGGACGAATATGAACCAGTCCATACTGTATGGACAGCTCGAGATGAACTTGGAAACATTGCTGCTGAGCTAGAGAAAATGTTTGGAGAAGCTAAGTCAGTAAATCTTATATGGAAAGCCCAAAACGAAATCGATAATCCAGATCAGGCTCAATCAGTTATTCGCTTAGTAGATGCGCTAGAGGATTGCGATGACGTATCCAATGTATTTCACAATTTTGAAATGACTGCAGCTGCCCTAGAAAAGCTAGAGGAATAATAGATCCATTGAAAATAACTATACTCGGCGCCGGATCAATCGGCTGCTATCTTGGTGGACTAATGATTTCCTCTGGGGCAACAGTAGAAATGATTGGGCGAAAAGAAACAGCTAAAACATTAAAAAAAAATGGACTAAAACTTACTCATTTCAAAAAAGAAGCTATTTATTTAAAGCCCAAAAAAATAAATTACAGCACCAGCAATAACTCAATATCAAACGCTGATATTATTATGCTAACAACTAAGTCACATGATACTGAAAAAGCCGCTAAAATTATTAAAAAGTATGCAAAAAACAATACAATAGTAGTAAGTTTTCAGAATGGAGTTCAAAATACACAAACCCTAATGGGCATATTAGACCAAGTTATTTTAGCGGGAGTTGTTCCATTCAATGTAACCAGAAAGGGAGCAGGATGGTATCACTGCGGAACAGATGGTGAACTAACATTAGAATTATCATACGACCCACGTATTTTACAATTAAAGGAAGTTTTTGAAAAGTCTGGCCAAAAAATTACCCTCTATGAAAATATTTTATCTGTGCAATGGGGAAAGTTGTTGGTTAATTTAAACAATGCACTAAATACATTGGCCGGTATTCCTTTGAAATCATGCTTGTCGCAAAGAAAATATCGAAAATCATTAGCCCTCGTTATAGAGGAGGCTTTATTAGTAGTTAGGGCGGCGGGTATTGAACCTGCTAATTTCGAAGGTGCTCATCCAAGAAAAATGATAAATATCCTTCGAATGCCAGACTTTCTTTATTCACTGCTTATGAGGACGGTAGTCAGAATAGACGAAAATGCTAGGTCATCAATGCTTGATGATTTGGAGATGAACAGAATGCCTGAGATAGATTATTTGCAAGGTGAAATTATAGAGCTCGCTAAGGTATATAAACAAAAGGCTAACTATAATAAGATTATATATAACGAAGTACAAAAAGCATTTAAAACACACACTTCGCCTAAACTTGATGGCGCTGATATTTATGCGCTAATAACAAATAAAGATCGTGAAACTTACTAAAATATCATTAAGCTCGTCGTTTAAAACTTATTTTAGAATGTCCGCGTAATAATATTATAACAAAGGTAGAAAAATGAAAATAACACCGTTAATAATATCAATTCTGAGTATAAATCTTCTGGTTTTCTCAGCTTGCTCAGATTAAAGATCAAGAAAATAAAAATTTAAAATTAGATACTGCTACTATTTTAGATGAGGTTATCTCGCACCCAAGGCGCGAGATGGATATGCCGAGAGATGAGTTTCGAAACCCCAAAGAAACCCTCGAATTTTTTGGAGTCACTCCAGGCATGAAAGTTGGAGAAATTTGGCCAGGTTGGTATGCCCAGATACTTGCGCCCTATCTAAAAAAAATTAATGGAACTTACGTGGCTATTTTACGTGATGGTCAAAGTGAAAGAATACAGTTAAGAAATAATGCCTTTATAAAAAAATATGGAAACAAAAAAGACTACGGTGCTGTAGAATTTAGTAAGTTCGGCCCTAAAACGATAACTCCAGCACCCGGTAATTTAGATATGCTCTTATCATTTAGAAATGTTCACAATTGGATGAGCCAAAGCTATGCTAGTGAGGCCTTCAATCAATTTTATGATAGTCTCAAACCAGGTGGCATTCTTGGTATAGTTGAACATCGTTTGCCTGAAGCAGAAACACAGGACCCTTACGCAGGGTCAGGGTATGTTCAAGAAAGCTACATAAAGGATCTAGCCAAGCAAGCAGGGTTCGAGTTTATTGCCGACTCTGAAGTAAACTCAAATCCACTGGACAACGCCAATCACCCATTCGGTGTCTGGACATTAAAGCCACGGTCTTATGTGCCGAATGAAGTTAATAAAATACCTGAAGGCTTTGAGGCTCAAGCTTATAAGAGAATTGGAGAATCTGATAGGGCCACATTGAAATTTAAAAAACCAACAAATAGTAAAAAATAATTCTGGCTCTTTTGTAAATCACACTCCATAAAGTAAAAAATTACAGACAAAGGAACCCACCATGGAAAATTCAGATATCGCATTAAAAATGACCGAGGCACTTATTAAAGCAGGCGGCACGGCTAAATCAGTTAAATTCGACTTCGGAGATGATGGACAAGTATTTGCTTCAGGAACCGAGGCTAGTACTGAAAACGCTGAGGCTGACTGCACAATATCTGTTTCTAAAGAAGATTTTTTATCTCTAGCAGAAGGAAATCTTGATCCAATGATGGCTTTTATGTCGGGTAAGCTTAAAGTTGCCGGAGATATGTCAGTAGCAATGGGCCTCCAATCAATTTTTTCAAATATGTGATTTGTATAAAAGAGGAAGTTATTTTCTTTTTATCTTAAATGGATAGATTAAAATCAAAATATGAGGAAGCTGATATAGTTCAGCCTGGGGGGTGCCCAATACCTGAAGCCCTTAAACCTTGTATGCAGACTTTTTTTATAAAAAATAATCAAGTTCGCTTGAGAGTAATGCTTGCGAGAACATCAAGTGAATCGACCAGAGGTTCTGTTATTTTTTCTCCTGGACGTACCGAATTTATTGAAAAATATTTTGAAACAGCAGCAGATTTTATTGAACGTGGGTTTAATGTGTTAATAGTTGATCCTCGAGGCCAAGGTCTATCAGACAGACTTCTAGATGATAAACTAAAAAGTCACGTAGAACTATTTGAAGATTATGTTGATGACCTTACTCATGTTGTCAAAGAGTTATTGCCCTTACTTCCAAGGCCTCACGTTCTCATGGGTCACTCAATGGGTGGCACCATAGTGCTTCAAACTATTTTGCGCGGCGATCTAAAACCGGAAGCCGTTATTTGCTCAGCTCCAATGCTTGGTCTATATGACCTTGATACTTCAATCATGAAATTAGCCATTAAAGGGCTTTCAGCATTAGGGCTTAAAACAAAAATATTGCCTCTCCAGGGACAACGTAATGGCTTACCTGTTTCTTTTAATATAAACAAATTAACCTCAGATAAAGACCGTTACCGTCATTGGGCAGCTTACTTTCAAACATCCCCACGTCTACGTGTTGGCCGCCCAACTTATGGGTGGATTGTTCAGGCCCTTAAAGCAATGACGTGGGTAAATTCAAATGCATCACAACTTAAAATACCCTGTTTAATAGTGGCCGCGGGGGCAGACCCAATTGTAGATCCTGCGTCTAATGAAAACTTCGCATCAATTTCTCGGTCTACTTACAAAGTAATCCCTGGGGCACTGCATGAACTCTTACTAGAAAGAGATGTTTACCGTGATCAATTTCTTGAGGTATTTGATACCTTTTTAAAAAATATTAACATTTAAATCAAATATCTCCCTTCAGGGCATTAATTATTTCAGGCAACAATTCTGGGTCTCCAACCGCTATAACGCGGCCTCCATTTACAGCTGAACCCCCCTCCCAATTTGTAAGCCTTCCGCCAGAGCCTTCGATAACAGGTAACAGTGCTCTCACATCACATGGCTTTAGTAACGCCTCGATAACCAGATCCATTCTGCCAGAAGCGACTTGACCATAAGCATAAGCATCTAAACCCAGTCGTGAGAATCGAACAATTCTACGGATATTGTTATATGCTCTTAATTCATGTGGGTTGAGCATTGCCAAAGGCTCGGTACATCCTAATATTGCTTTAGTTAAGTCCCCATTACAACTCCTCGAAATAAGTTTTTTTTTATTACCTTCGTGTATTAACCATGAATAACCGGGAGATCCAAAAAATTGCTTATCTTGGGCGGCCACATCAATTAAACCTAGTACAGGCTTGTTTTTATAGCTCACAGCTATAAGTGTGCTCCATACAGGTATTCCCGCTACAAAACCTCTTGTTCCATCAATCGGGTCTAAAGTCCAAAGCCAATCATTGCTACCATAAATATCACTTAACTCTTCCCCCTCTATAGAGTCATTAGGAAAAGCTGATGATATCAATTCTCGCATAATCCGTTCAGCTTCTATATCTGCATCTGTTACTGGATCGTAATGGTTACCCTCAGCTTTGTTAACTACAGCCATATCTTTTTTAAATAATGGCAACGTAATACTTCTAGCTGCCTCAGCAAGTTTTGCAATTAAGTCCTGTCGTGCAAACAATTCAGATTGGTTATATTTTAACACTATTTGAACTATCTTGGTGGCATTCGAGCGCCAGCATCTGTACGAATATATTCACCATTAATATAGGTGTGTTCACACATGAACTCTACTACTTGTGAGTATTCCGATGCATCACCGAAACGGTTAGGAAACTGAAGATGGGCACGTAGTGCATCCTTAACATTATCATTCATCTGATCATAAATTGGTGTCTCATAAAACCCTGGAAGGATAGTATTCACACGTATTCCTTCTCTTGCCAAATCGCGTGCCATAGGTAGAGCCATAGCTAGAATTCCTCCCTTTGATGCAGAATATGCAACTTGTCCAATTTGTCCATCTTGAGCTGCGACTGAGGCAGTATTAATAACTACGCCTCTTTCTCCATCCGGCTTAAGTGGCTCAAGAGTCATCATTCCAGCCGCTGATATGGATGCACATAAAAACGAACCAATCAAGTTTACATTTATAATCCTTACATATCGACCGATATCATGCGTAACAATTGAACCATTTTGTTTATTCCGAGAAACAGTTTTTTCTGCTCCTCCTATCCCTGCGCAATTAACTAGTATGCGCTCTTGGCCATTAATGCGCCTGACAGCCTCAAAACCATTTTCTACACTTTCATTATCGGCCACATTAACCTTGGCAAAAACACCGCCAATCTCAGAAGCTACTTCCTTACCTCTTTCGTCATTCATATCAAATATGCCAACTTTAACGCCTTTTGATGCCAGTCCACGAGCTGTTGCTTCTCCAAGGCCTGATGCGCCTCCAGTAACAACTGCGACTTTTGAAGAGTCTAATTTCATAATGTTCTCCGTTTTCCTATAAATGTCCAGAAGAGTTAAGATTAAGAACTTCTACTTTCAAGCCATTTTCTATATCTTTTTGTTTGTAATGAATTTTTTATTTGCTGTATTAAAACAGAAGGTAATGGTCTTGGATTGGCTCGTGGAGAACGCCCATCTCCCATACGATAAAGATTCATTTTTGTCATTGCCATATTAGCAAGTCCTTTAAAAAGTGGGTTTTTCCAATTAACTTCTGGCAAGGCTACCTCAAGGTTTTTTCCCTCTTTCCAATCATTTGGGATATTGGGGTTATAACCCATAGCGCGAGCTATTCCTACCATTTCAACATCTCCGCTTTTTAGCGCTGACTCAACACTACTACGCTTTGTTACTCCGCCAGTTACCATCAAGGGCATATTTGCAGAGTTATTGATATCTTTTGCAAAATCCAAAAAATACATTTCACGATCTTTTGTGCTTTGAGCTCTGCCGTCTTCTGCCATACCCATCATAGCAGCCGATTCGTAACTTCCGCCAGATATTTCAACAAAGTCGACACTTTCTCTATTTAGCCACTCAACGACTTTTTTTGCATCGCCAACATCATATCCACCTTTTTGAAAATCAGCTGAATTAAGCTTGACAGCTACTCCGAATTTTGGGTCAACACGGGCTCGAACCTCTCTAACAACTTCAAGTAAAAACTTCATTCTGTTATCTAGAGAGCCGCCCCATTCATCTTCTCGCAAATTAGTTAAAGGGGATAAAAATTGTGCTATTAAATAACCATGAGCAGCATGGATTTGCACTCCATCAAACCCACATATTTCTGCTGCATGCGCAGTGTCAGCAAACTGTTTGATTATCCCTCTTATTTCATCAGAAGTTAATGCCCTCGCATGATCAAACATTTTTTCTGCCGGACCCTCCATTTTTACCTTGGTGGCAGATGCAGATACTGGCTCGGTTCCTTGGGTTGCGTATATCTGTCTACCGGGATGACTGATTTGCATATACACTTTAGCGCCACCAGACTTAGATGCTGAGGCCCATGCTTCAAATCTTTCTCTATTATCATTTACAGCTAAAGTCTTGCTACCAAGGTATACTCCTCCCGGTCCAGTCATGGCTGTTGGCGAAACCATTACATTCCCAGTTAATATCAATCCAGCACCGCCATCAGCCCATTTCTGATATAAGTTTACTAAAGCTGGCCCAGGGATTTGCCCCTTGTCTGCCATATTTTCTTCCATCGCAGCCTTACACAGTCTATTCATTACCTCTTGCCCATTAGGAAGTATAAGTGGTTTAAAAACATGAGACATAAATTACTTCTTTTTAATATATAATTTTTCTTAGTTGCATAATAGAGATCACAACAATTAATCAATCAGTTATTTAAACGATAACAGAATTAACTCTTCTCATCGTCAGGTTTATTCTACCGCCCTTTGGAACTAGGTCACTTTCACCATAGAATACCTTTGATATTCCATGATGATATAATCGCGATTCTCCTCCCATAACAATAACATCGCCTGAATACAACTTTAACGGCAATGTTGAACCACCCCTTTTTAAACCCCCCATTCTAAATACCGCCGGGTCACCTAAAGAAACCGACACCACTGGTGCATCAAAATTATTTTCATCATTATCTACATGCATCCCCATTTTAGATTTCATTTCAGGTCTATACCAATTTATTAATGTTGCTTCAGGAGGGTATTTATAACCAGAAACCTTTAACCAAAGCTCCTCTAATAGATGGGGTAAAGCTGGCCATGGCAGGCCAGTTCTTGGATGAATTTTCTCATACCTATAACCATTTTCTTTGTCCGTTACCCAGCCTAATGGGCCAAAATTACTCATCACTACTGAAAGAGGGTGGCCAGTGCCCGGCATAGTTGGCTTATAAAAAGGAGCTGTAGCTACGGCCTGCTTAACTTGGCTAATTAATTGCCGCTGCTCCTCCTGGTTAAAAAACTGTGGGTAATGAACAAATCCAGGAGGAAATTGAGGAGATATTAGGGACATAAGTAACTTTATACGCTGATGTTAAAATCTCCAAAGTAAATTTTGAAATTTATAATAATAATAAAATCAATGTCTTAAACCATTTCTATTTTAAAAAATAACTATTTTTAAGGTTATTGCCCTTGAAGCCAAGAAATTGGTTCCCATATCCATTCCAACAGCCAGCCTCTTTAGGTTTTGGCAAAACATTTTAACTAGTGGCTATATTTTTTAAGCCCCACAATGGAGAATTACAATGTCGAAAGTCATCGGTATTGACCTTGGAACAACTAACTCATGCGTTTCTGTAATGGATGGGGATAAAGCAAGAGTAATTGAAAACTCTGAGGGTTTGCGCACAACTCCTTCAGTCGTAGCCTTCACAGATGATGGAGAACGCCTAATTGGACAAACAGCACGCAGGCAAGCCGTAACAAATCCAGACCACACATACTTTGCAGTTAAACGTCTAATAGGTAGGGCAATGACTGACCCGGCTGTAAAAAAAGACTCTAAACTTGTACCATATCAGATCATTAAAGGTAAGGGTGGGGATGCCTACGTACAAGGAAGAGACAAGGCCCTTTCTCCTTCAGAGATATCGGCAATGATACTTACAAAAATGAAAGAAACAGCAAGTGATTTTCTTGGCTCAGAGGTTACACAAGCTGTTATTACCGTCCCCGCTTATTTCAATGATGCTCAACGTCAAGCAACAAAAGATGCAGGTAAAATTGCAGGGCTTGAAGTACTCCGCATAATAAATGAACCAACAGCTGCTGCTCTTGCCTATGGTATGAATAAAGAAGATGGTAAGACAATTGCTGTATATGACCTTGGTGGCGGTACTTTTGACGTATCAATCTTAGAAATAGGAGATGGGGTATTCGAGGTAAAAGCTACTAACGGAGATACTTTCCTTGGTGGTGAAGACTTTGACATGCACATAGTTGAGTACTTCAATGACGAATTCAAAAAAGAAAGCGGTATTGATTTAAAATCAGATAAACTTGCGCTTCAGCGACTAAGGGAAGAAGCAGAAAAAGCTAAAAAAGAACTCTCAACTGCTTCATCATATGAAGTTAATCTGCCGTTCATAACTGCAGACGCGACTGGGCCTAAGCATTTCAATATGAAACTAACGCGAGCTAAGCTTGAATCGCTTGTGGCTGATTTAATAAAAAGAACAATTGCGCCATGTAAAAAAGCTCTTACTGATGCAGGCCTAAAAGCCGGGGATATAGATGAAATTGTTCTTGTAGGAGGCATGACACGTATGCCTGCAGTTCAAGAAGCAGTAACCAAGTTTTTCGGTAAAGAGCCGCATAAAGGCGTTAACCCTGACGAAGTTGTGGCCATGGGCGCAGCAATTCAAGCTGGAGTTCTACAGGGTGATGTTAAAGACGTCTTACTCCTTGATGTAACGCCACTATCTTTAGGAATTGAAACAGAAGGTGGTGTTTTTACTCGGATGATAGATCGCAACACAACAATCCCAACTAAGAAAAGCCAGGTTTATTCGACAGCTGCAGACAATCAATCAGCCGTTACAATTAGAGTATCTCAAGGCGAAAGAGAAATGGCTGCTGACAACAAATTACTTGGACAGTTTGACCTTGTTGGTATACCGCCCGCCCCCCGGGGCATGCCTCAAATTGAGGTTACTTTCGACATTGATGCCAATGGTATTGTTAACGTTTCAGCCAAAGATAATGCTACAGGAAAGGAACAGCAAATTAGAATTCAAGCTTCAGGTGGACTCTCCGATGCAGATATAGAGGCGATGGTTAAAGATGCTGAAATGAATGCAGATGAAGATAAAGAGCGCCGTGAGCTAGCAGAAGCTCGTAACAAGGCAGAGGCTTCAATTCATCAAGCAGAAACATCTTTGAAAGACTATGGGGATAAGGCCGAAGAAGAACTTAAAGCTGATATTGAGACTGCAGTCAAAGAACTTAAAGAGCTTAAGGACTCAGAAGACACGGCAGAGATACAAGACAAGACTGAAGTACTTTCAGCTGCTCTAATGAAAATGGGTGCTGCCATGTATGAAAGTGCATCTGCAGATGAAGACACAGGTCCTGCAAAAGAGGCAGACGATGCTGAAGACGATATTGTTGATGCAGAATTTGAAGATGTAACAGATGAGGAAAAAGCTTAAAACATTCCAAATCAATTTATAGTAATTAAGCCCTACATACTTTTTATTTAGAGTATATAGGGCTTTTCCATCAATAAATACTACACCCAGATATTTCATAACAAGCCTCGCATTGAATTATCAGTCTCCAATGATTATCTGACCACTATAATTTATGATTAATATGACTCTTAAGAGGGCGTGCCATGTCAAAACGTGACTATTACGACGTACTGGGTGTAGACAAGACAGCCGATGAAAAAACTATGAAATCATCCTTTCGGAAGAAAGCGATGGAGTGCCACCCTGACAGACACCCTGACGACCCGAAAGCAGAAGCACGTTTCAAAGAATTAAATGAAGCTTATGGAGTACTATCAGATAAACAAAAACGTTCTGCCTATGACAGAATGGGACATAGTGCCTTCGAGCAAGGTGGTATGGGCGGCGGCTCAGCAGGCTTTCAGGACTTTGGAGATATATTTTCACAAATCTTTGGTGGAGCAGGGTCAGGTGGAGGTTTCTCAGATATGTTTGGCGGTGGGGGCGGAGGACGCCGTCAGCAAGCTGCTAGAGGGTCTGACCTCAGGTATGAAATGGATATTTCCCTTGAAGAGGCATACAGTGGAAAAGATGTAGATATAACAATTCCTATTGCTGGGGATTGCGATCGATGTGATGGCTTAGGTGCAGAGCCGGGCGCTTCAGTAGAAACCTGCAGTACTTGTAAGGGTTCTGGAAGAGTACGAACGCAACAGGGGTTTTTTACAATGGAACGTGCTTGCTCAACATGCGGTGGGCAAGGAGAATACGTATCCAACCCATGCAAAAAATGTGATGGTCAAGGCCAAATTAGACAAAAAACAGATCTTGATGTTACGATTCCAGCAGGAGTTGAAGATGGCACAAGGATTAGGCTATCAGGGCAGGGAGATGCGGCGCCTAGAGGTAGGGGACAGTCAGGCGATCTCTATATTTTCATTTCAGTCAAACCACATGAATTATTTGAACGCGAAGGCCCAAATTTATTCTGCAATGCTCCTCTACCAATGACAACAGCGACCCTTGGAGGTGAAATAGAAATACCTACAATTGATGGGGGTAGGTCTAAAATAAAAATACCAGAAGGTAGTCAAAGTGGTAAACGCATGAGGTTAAGAGGCAAAGGGATGAGTGTTCTGCGGTCTTCCCAACGTGGGGATATGTATGTGGAGCTCTCCATTGAAACTCCAACAAAATTAAATAAAAAACAGCGTAAACTACTAGAAGAATTCGCTGAAATTTCTGGTGACGATATTAGCCCAGAATCAGCTAACTTTTTTGGTAAGGCTCGTCGTTTCTGGGATAGTCTTGTTGAGTAAACTTTAATTTTCAAACAGACATATAACCTAAAATAATATAAAGTAGTGTGGTTATAACACCGCCAATTAAAGCATAAGGCACTTGAGTCCTAATATGGTCAATATGATCACTTGCCGTAGCCATAGATGTAATAATTGATGTATCGGAAGTGGGTGAACAGTGATCACCAAAAACTCCTCCTCCTAATGCAGCTGCTATAGCAAGACTAATGTTAGTTTCCATCCCCTGGGCAAGCGGAATAGCGATTGCAATCATAATAGCAAAAGTCCCCCAGCTTGTTCCAGTGCTGAAAGCAACGAAACAAGCTACTAGGAAGATTAATGCAGGAACAAGAGCTGGACTAACAAACTGTTTAGCAGTTTCAGCCACATAAAGGCCCGTACCCAAATCGTTACACAATGATCCAATTGCGAATGCCAGCACCATAAGAATTGCCAGAGGTACCATTCCAGACATTCCCTGTAATGAAAGTTTAAAGCTTTCCCTCACACCTAGCCTGCCGGCTAATTTATACATAATTATGGCTAGGGAACTTGCGGTTGTAGTGGCATATAGTACAGCCTTAGAGCCAGATCCTGACTGCAAGGCAAAAAACCATCCTTTATCACCATCTCCAGTCATAATTAAAAAAAATGGCATTAATATTACCATAGAAACAATCGGAACAACCATGTATCTTGCGCAGGGCTTTAAACTCTCTTTCATTTGAATTTCTGAAGTCCCGCTACTCATCATAGGAACCGCGTTTTTGCGCAATAAAGACCCTCGCAATTCTGCTGTCTTCATTTCTCCGATATCTTTTCCAGAAATAATAACAAACACAACAGTAATAATAACAATCATAGGGTAAAAATTGTATAATGTAGCTTTTAATAATTCTGCAAATCCATTTTCTAGACCCTGCGCCATTATCAATCCCGCAATGAAAGCGCCCCAAGCGTTAAAAGGTACTAAAATACAAGATGGTGCAGATGCACTATCGGTTATATATGCTAATTTTTCACGTGGTATTTTAAGTTTATCAAAGACAGGTCTGTATAATGTGCCGACTGTTAGTATGGAAATATTACTTTCTACAAATATTATCAATCCAGTAAAAAAGGCCATCAGTTCAACACGAATACGTGTTAGCCTTTTGCTTTTAAAATCTGAATTCTTTAAAGCTGAGAGCAAGATATTTATAAAACCACTTACCCCTCCTGACCTCTGGATAAGAGCAATTAAGGCGCCAACAATCAGTGTGAATATAATAATTCTTGTATTTCCAGGATCCTCAAAAACCTTAACAAGCCCATCTATTGTTTCTAATGATGCAGTAAATAAGTTTCCTTCAGCTAAAATTAAAAAACCAATCCATATACCAAATAATAATGAAAGAAAAATTTCACGCGTCCAAAGAGCAAGCCCAATAGCCACAATAGGTGGCAACAATGAAATTAAACCATAATTATCCATATGGAACCTATAATCAATTTTCACTAAATAACAAAAAAATAATCTATATTGATTTTAACTGAACGCTATGGCTTAAGAAGAGATATTATGGTCTTATTCTTTCAGCGTAAATTCTTACCGTTATTCATTCTTTTTCAAGCTGGAACAATAAACGATAATATATTGAAAAATGCGCTTATCGCGCTTGTTACATACGGCGGTATGATCCTATTTTCAGAAACAATGCCAAGAGACGGACTCGTAGCTACAGCCGCTCTATTATTTACTTTACCCTTTTTGATTCTCTGTACAATTGCGGGACAGATTGCCGATAAAATTGACCGCAGTATAGTTTTAAAGTGGGTTAAAAGGGCAGAGGTGATAATTATGATAATCGCGGCTATAGGGTTTTACTCTGAGAGCACGTATATCTTAGCCTTCGCTCTTTTTTTAATGGGCGCACAATCAGCATTTTTTTCTCCTACTAAAAATGCAGTTCTACCCCAATGGCTTGAAGAAAAAGACCTTATAAAAGCTAACGGCGTTCTAAGTGGTTTTCAGTTTTTTAGTATTTTATTAGGTATGATAATAGGAATTAAAGTTGTTTTACTAGGCCCTATTGCAGAAGCACTTTCAGGTCCAAAATTAGTAGCATTAATATTGCTAACATTAAGTCTAGTCGGCTGGTATGCAGCTGAAAAATTACCGGAAGCTCCCGCCCCTCAGCCATTACTCAAAATAAATTACAACCCCATTACCTCTATCATAAATGTTATGAAAACATCTTTCAGGCACACCCCAGTATTAAGGCCTATGTTAGGAATTGCTTGGTTTTACGGATTTTCAAATATTTTAATTCTTGTTCTACCCGTTCTCGTAGCAGATATTTTAAAATATGATGCTAGTGTATTAATCTATGTATTAGTTGCGTCTACAGTTGGTATTTTAATTGGCTCCTTACTTTGTCTTGTTTTAGCCAAAGGCAAAGAAGCTAGAGGTCTCATTGCTTTTGGTATCATTGGAGTAATGCTTTTTACTTTGGACCTCTATCTAAATACAGACACCTCAAACAGAACAACACTTGGCAACGTAGATGCATTCATGTCGGACCCAGGAACTTTTAGATTTATGATAGCAATAATAGGTTCGTCAGTCTGCGCTGGAATGTATGTAGTTCCTTTACAGGCCATGGCTCAGAGACGTTCTCCAAACAAAGTTAGAGCACGTCTTATGAGTGCTGGCTCAGTATTACTAAATGCATCGGTTAACATAATTACTTTCGGATTAATTGGATTAAGCTTTACAGCAATGAAGCCCGCAACTCCTTTTTTAGCTATAGTCATCATATCTGCTCCTATATCACTATATGCTGTCTATAAATTTTTCAAAACATTGAGGGAAAAATAAAATCATGCGGGGTTATTTTGGTGTTGGAATAGAGGGTATTTCTAAATCTTATAATTTAGGAGCTATACTTAGAACTTCCAATGCATTCGGGGCAAGTTTTGCCTTTACTATAGGCGCAACAAACAAAGCTTTGGAAGTAAAGCGAACAGATACTTCTAAATCTGAAAACCATATGCCTTTTTATGAATGGGATAACCCCAAAAATTTAGTTATTCCTAAAAATTGCAAGCTTGTAGGTGTAGAATTAACTAGAGATTCAATTAATTTACCGAGCTTTCGGCATCCAATGAATTGTATTTATATGCTTGGGCCTGAAAAAGGTAGCCTTTCCAATGAAATCCAAGACCGGTGTGATTATCTTGTTAAAATACCAACGAAATTTTGTATTAATGTAGGCCTAGCTTGCGCTTTAACTTTATACGACAGATCTATTATGCTAGGGGGACATCCAGAGCGCCCTGTAAAAATTGGAGGCCCAAATGAAAACTGGGTTAAACCATTAAAAAAAGGTAATCAAAAATTTATATGAAGCATAACTTTCTTTTTGTAGATGAATAAAATATAGCAGAGAAATGAAAATATTTATTCTTACACTGTTTATATTAATATCTTTACCAAAAAATGTCCTGGCCTCTAGTCCTACGCTTGAAGGTTCATTCGTAGATTGGAATGTTTTTTCCATCACAGATGGGGGCGATAAAATATGTTGGGCTCTCACGAAGCCATTATCAAAATCTCCAAAATCCGTTAACCATGGAGATGTATATTTTATGGTGTCGAGTTGGAAGTCAGGCTCTGCTAAAGAACAACCAAGCTTTTATGCTGGCTACGATCTCAAAAGCAACAGAACGCCAATTGTACGTGTCAAAAATAATAGATTTAAAATGTTTGCTTCTGCAAATGAAGGATTTGTCGAAAATAATGCAGATGAACGGTCTTTAGTATCTAAAATGCGTTCAGGTGCGACAATGCAATTAGAGGCAGTTAGCAGTAGAGGAACAAAAGTAAATTATTCGTTTTCCCTCAAAGGTGTTACAGCTGCACTCAAAAAAGCACGTGCAATATGCAGTTGAAACAGACTGCTTTTTTAAGCGCTTTCAATAGTAAAAGTAAGACCGGCTTTAGAAATTAGACGCTCTATTAATGCCGCTCCCATTGCAGGAGCCGGGGTATATATACCACCAGGAGTTTTTTCGCGTGATACATCCATTGCTAGACATAGAGCCGACTCCGCAATCATCTTTGAAGTGGATCCATATCCCGGATCTCTATCGCCTTTAACTGAAACGATAAGGGTTTCGCCCCCCTGAAAGTTACCCACAAACATAATATCATAATAGCCCGTATCACGCTCTTCTTTACTAGGCCCATCGCCGGGTTTTGGAGGATTTTTAGCCAGTGAGTTATCTCCAGCTACATGATTAGCAACAGCTTTTCCCTCTTCGCCTGGACCTGTAAGCATCATTTCATCATAAATAAAGTCTACCCCGTAAAGGTGGCCTAATAAAGCATTTGAACGGTGAACATTCTTTGTATTTATGGATGCCATAATAAAAGGTGCAGCCCAACTACCAAGATCTTTCTCTTCCATTGGCTTATTTCCTTTCGGCTGTTCAGGTCCACTAAAGCCTGGCACTAATGAAAATGGGTCTTTAAGCCATTTTAGAACTTCTGGCTCTTGCATGGCACGCTTCATAGTCTCTCCAAAACTTGCCGCTGTTCCTCCTGAAAAAGTACCTTTCATTTTACGAACCCGTCCTCGGACTTTGAGGCATGGCCTACCATACTTTGTGATCGCATGTTGTTGTAAAAAATATACCCCAAGATCAAATGGGATAGAATCAAAGCCACATGAGTGAACTATGCGTGCACCACTAATTCTAGCTAAATCACTATATTTATTTATCGTGTCCACCATCCAAGGAGGCTCACCCGATAAATCTACATAGTCTGTACCCTGTTTGACACAAGCCCCTAATAGATTTTCACCATATAACTGATAAGGCCCAACTGTTGTGCATATGGATTTTGTACGCGACGCCATTAATTCTAGTGAATTTACATCAGATGAGTCAGCTATGATAAAAGGAATACTCTGGGGTATTTTCATTTCATCACGAACTTCCTCGAGCTTACTAGCTGATCGGCCTGCCATTGCCCATGAAATTTTTTGGCCATATGTATTTTGTAAGTATTCTGCTACCAAACGGCCTGTGAAACCAGTGGCCCCAAAAACAATAACATCAAATTCACGATCCATATATTTCTCTCCTACAATATATGCAATTTATTGCATATATTGTATTTTGTAGCAAACTTTTATGGTTCCTAGCCAACTTAAATATAACTACTCATTTGTGCTAGTAGCATTTGACTCACCCAACTCAAAAGACAATAGCCAATCGTACAGTTCGTTGCTGGAGTACACACGTGTCCATGCATCGTGTCCCATATCTTCATGCACAGTAAAGCGTACATTTTCATGGCCGAGCTGCTCTAGTTTATCTAAACCTGCATAGAAATATTTAATCTCTACAGTAGCATCTCTACCTCCAGAAAATTGCCAAACAGGGAGATTTTGGGCTGCAATAGAATACATAAAACTTGGATGTCCCCAACCGACTACTGGTGCTATTGCTGCAAATCTATTAGGGTACTTACTGGCCATATACCAAGTCCCAAAACCACCATAGCTGAGCCCCGAAAGATATATTTTTTTTTGATTAACTCGGTATTTCTTTTTAACATTATCTAAAATAGTTATTAATTCTGGTGCAACTTTTTCCCATCCATCCGGTAAAAGCGGGGCAACCCTATCCATATTAATGAGTGAAGGTGTTCGCATTATATTTAATTCATTTAAAAAGGCCGGTGGCCGATGCGGGACTCCCTTTAACAAACGCACAGGTATATTTTTTTTAGAACGATTAGTTATGTAATCAATACCTTTATTGTCAAAATCAAACATTGGTAATTGAGGGGAAACAATAATAAATGGTAGGTCTTTTTTTTGAATCCAAGCTTCATATAAAGGTCCGTGCATTAACACATAATCGAGCTCATCTTTTCCATTTCCCCGCTCGCCATTGCCATGCAAAAACATTAAAATTGGCCAACTCATATTAGGTTGCGAATAATACTCTCTTGGCAAATACACAAAATAGTTTCGATCTTCTTGTTCAGATTGACTAAAATAAGTATCTCTTTTGAGCTCAGATTCAGAAATTACTTTTTTTGTTGAGTTATCAATAGGAACATCACAGCCAATTATTAATATAAAAAAACTAATTACTAAGGATAAAAGAACTTTCATAAAAATCTCATACTCAGTTTATTTTTACACGGCCAAGCTTTTCTGCGGTAAGGCTGGAAACATATAAATATCCATTTTCAGTTATGATGGCGCCTGTTGTACTAGGGTAGGCCGATGTGGGGTCTTGCCATGTTTTTATAACATTCCCGTTAGCATCTATCTGTAATATAAAACCATAGCTTACAGCCTGCGGGCGCATAAAAGATGGAAAACGCATCGCTACCTTTCTAATGATTGGGTTGTCAGAATTATTATCGAGCCACTTAGATCGCTGAGAAACTAACCCGATTAGAAATGTTTCTCGACCATCATTCATTATTGGCCCTCGATTTATATTATCGGGAAAGCCGGGTAAGTTATCTAAGATAATTTTAGTATCACCATTAGGTAGTAATTTATGGAGTCGATACTTTCCTGTTTCTATCAAGAGAATTTCATTTTTAGAGGTGATAGCAACACCATTGGAAAATACATAACCTTCCTTTACCACCTTAGTTTCTTTTGTCTTGGGGTTAAACGACAACAATCTTCCAGTTCCGCTATGTTCCATTAATTCTAACAAACTAGCATCTAATGTTGTTCCAATATTTTTAGCACCAAATTTTGTAGAAGCATCAGAAAAATAAATTATACCATCCCCAGCAATATCAAGGTCGTCTGCATATAAAATGGGACTATTATCAACGCTATTTGTTAAAACATCAACTTTACCATCTTTAGAAATAGATAGCAGACCTCGAAAAGCATCAGCAACAATAAGGTTGCCATTTTTATCCATTTCCATTCCTAAGGCCGATCCTCCTGTATTTGCGTACTCTTTATGAGTAAGACTAATGGGGTCAATTTCAAGAATTATTCCCTCTTGTGATGAAGTATAGATTTTATTTTGATAAAAAACTATATCCTCAGGTCCATGCGTTGCACCAATATCAATTAGCTCTAATTTAGATAGATCTGAATTGGGGGCATAATCATCAATGTACCCCGCATCTTCTAAAGCGGTCCAAGAAACAGGGTTGACGGGAACAGGCCATAAGAGCAAATATGCCACGATTGAAAGCAAACCTACGGCTATCAAAAATAAATTCCTCTTCATATGAATCCCCTCAAACTATTTTAGCTTTTTTTATTCCTAATAGAAATTATAAATATTGACTTAATCTATGAAAATTTCTTATTAAAAGAAACTTTCAACAACATGGCAGAGTATGATGAAAATTTTTAGTACTTTATTTATTTTATTTTTATTAACTTTTCCGGAAATATCTTTTTCTAAAGATAAGGTTTATTATGCGGGTCTTTCTTTCATTGGAAACCACTCGGACAATCAGAAGTCTTACCCTTACAGCTACAAACTAGCGGAGGTAAAAAATGAAGAAGGCATTCCGCTACTTGAAAAAATTTTAGTCGAAAAAGTAAGAGGTGTCCAAAGGGATGATTTAGATTTTATTATTAACGACCTTGGGGATTATAAATCAGGGGACTCGGTTAGTATAGCACTAGCTATTGACTGGGAGAATGTAGCAATCGAGCAAATCGGAGGTCTTTATAAGCTGGTTCTTGATTTACATGCACAGGTACTAATTTTTGACTATGGCAAACAAAAAGTTGTGGGGAGCTATCCCATTGCTGTGCAGTTAAGGGACGTTTCACCCGAACAACCAAGTACTGAAAAAATAGAAAGTTTATTCAAAACGTTATTCTATGGAAACGATAAAAATATAAATATACTTGATGTATTTTCCAGTCGGATTCAAACTGTAAGTATAAAAAGGTCATACGGACAATATCTTCGAGTAACAGAAGTAAATATAGAAGATAAAGCCCGGCCCTTTTTCCCCGATGATCATTCGGATTTTGAGAGGGCCTTTTCTGGGCTGTTAGCGCAAAGCTTTGGAAAGTTTTTATCTACCAATCAAGATGTTTCGATGCTCCCTTTTTCCAGGGGAGAAGCGCTTGGTAATAAAATGGCCATGAGGTTTGCAAACGGGGATATTTTTAATTTGGAAATACCCTCAACCGATTTTGGTATAGAATTGACGCTAAGAGGCTTTAAAAAAGGCAGCGTAGGTAAAACTAGCTCAAAAGAAGCATTTGCATACGGTAGCTATATGCGTATCAAACTTGAACAGCCTGATTTTGGAAAAGTTTATTTTGACAGGCCTATAAGAAATGTAGCCGTAAAAGAGGTTCCTGTAACCCAGACTGATGTAGATGACTGGGCAGCATTTCAAGAATCACTCTTTGCTCTATTTGATACATTCTCAAAAGAAATAACGGACACGGATAAAAAATGGGCTCAAAAAACGACAGGTAGTAAAAAAAATGATATTAAATTAGTTCTAAAAGAATTTGACCAATTCAAAAAAATATTGGACAAGTGTCGGTAAACTAAAGGTAAGTAATTATGAAGCTTCTAAAAAACTTTATTATAGTGTCAATAATTAGTTTGGCTATTCAAGCAATAACGAGCACTAATGCGATGTCTTTTGAAAGTATAAAGGGCATGGGCGAGTATACTTACGAAGGTAAGTTCAAGAAAAAAAACTACAGTACATATCAGAAAAAAGCTAAAGAAAAAGCTATAGAATCAGCTTGGACTAGATATATAGCGAGGCTACCGCAGGCACGACAAATAACTTACCAAAAGCTAGATGCAGAATTTAGGATGGATCTATCCCCTTATATCGGAAATGTTGAAATTCTTGATGAAACGCATGATAAAGAGCTTAAATCTGTTCAGATAATTGCAAGAGTTACTGTTTTTAGTGATGCAGTTGATACAAAATTAAATATGGCATCCGCTGTTAACAGGGCGGGTGATGATGCAAGTTATTTTAGTTTTATATTTTTAGCACGGCAAACCACCGCTATTAAATCTTTTGATGATAAAGTCGTTTCTATAGAGGCTAAAAGTGCATCAGCAGACCTGAATTCACAAAGCATTCAAACTAGCGAAGAAAATGAAGTGGCTAAATCATCCGAAACCGTAGCATCTTCCGAAGCTAATTTAACGACCAAAGTCACAACAGGCGGTAGTACTGAAAGAAAAGCAGATCGTGTGTCTTATGATGTATCAAGCCCGCAGGATATTGATGCCGCTATGGGGGATATACTCAGTACGGCTGGGTATGAAGTAGTTTCATATGATGATATAGTGAGTGAATGCGGAGGCGTTGAGCCGGATGATATCAAATTTGAATTTAGTCAAGCGGATGATATGTCTAGACAAACAAGGCGATCTGCTATCAATGGCGCTAAAGACTGCGATGTAACTTATTTCTCAGTTGGAACAATCGATATAGGATTAAAGGATACTGATCCCGTATCCGGTAACCAAAGGGTCTATGTGTCTGTGAGGGCACAAGTCTGGGATATTACTAGAAGGCTGCCCAAAAAAGTGGCCTCGGTTGGACCGATCCAGTATGCTGGACTTGGACCAGATCAAATAGTAGCCCAAAGAAATGCTTTGATCCTTGCTGCTAAAGAGGGCGCCAAAAGCCTTGTAGATCAAATGAATGCCAAAGGACTATATTAATATTAATAAAGGAAAATATTATGAAAAAACTTTTAATAGTAGCTGTATCAACAGCTTTATTTGCCTCATCGTTTCCAGCAAGCGCACAAATGGGAATGCTAAAAAAAGCTAAAGGCTTAACATCTTCCAGCGATGCAGGGATAGGGGATTTGACTAGCCAGCAAGAGGGAATTGTCAACCGTTTGGTTTCAGGAATGACAAATATGACCTCAGGCCAAGCGCAAGTTGCCAGAGCCCTTGGATTAAAAGATCAGGCAGACCTACTCGAGAGTGAAAGGGACGCACTCTCCAGCGGTAACGTCAAAGATAAAGATGGAATCAAGCGCAGCATGAAAGTAAGTGAAGATGCACAGGAAGCCATTAACACAAAGATGGCAGAAGAAACGGTTATAGATGCTGAAGCAAAGAAAGAATTTGGAAAAGCTCTTCCATTTTATGCCAGGGGAACAGCGGATACTATTAGACTGCTACCTGAAATAAAAAAATGGGCCTCATCCGCTAGCTCCACAATGAAGGGGGCGGGTATGAGAGAGTTACCAAAGCTTAAGAAAACCTTAGGAACTGGTCTTTTTGTAGCTAAAAACTTACCAAAATATGCTAAAAAATCACAAACAAGCTATAAAGCATTATCTGATTTCTCTAAGAAGAATGAAATTGATACATCTGAAGCTGACGATATGCTTGGAGATCTTTAATAGGATATATCATGAATAAGCTTTTAACTTATCTTGTAGTTTTTACTGGGTTTTTACTCATCTCGCTTATGGATGTTGGAGCCCAAGAGAACCCAGATGTAGTTGTTGTAACCACTGAGGGTTCTGGAAACACAAGGCAAGCCGCAATCAATGATGCACTTGCCTTGGCTGTTTCTCAGGTAAATGGCATTACTATTTCAGCTAATGAAAATTCAAATGTAACCTCGGCTGATGTATCAAGCACATCTAGCTATGAGTCTGCAAATGCAATGGCCGGGCGTGTTGACACACAAGGAAAAGTTAAAGCTAAAAAACGACAATATAAAGAGGGATCCGAAGTCCCAGAAAAAGATGTCGCTGAGCTAGAGGGTAATTCAACTCAAAGAGTTCAGGCCGCCTCTGTTAGTGCGGGTGCACAAAAGTCTAATTTTCAAGGAACGGCAAACGTCTCTAATCGTGGTATAAACACCTCCACAAAAGGGCAAGTCCAAAGCTTTAAGTTAATAAGCTCCAGTCAAACAGAGGCTGGTTATCAAGTGACAGTTGAGGCGTCCGTTTTTTCTGCTGCAGCAAGAGATAGGCGTGTTAAATCTGAACAAAGAGAGAGCGCCTTAGCAAGGGAAAAGTCGAGGCAAGCCTCAGATAAAAGAAGAGCGGCTGAGGCTCGAGCAAGAGCCGCTGCTGATAGGCGCGCAGAAGCTGAAGCCTTAGCTAGGGCTGAAGAAGAAAAAAGGTTAGCTGAAGAAGCTAGGCAAAAACGGATTGAGGAAGCTAAGATTGAGGCTCAAAAAAAGAAAGATGCCCTTAGAGAAGAAATTAAAAATAGAAAAAGAGAGCAGGCGATGGATGACGACTGGTAGTCGATAGGCGCCTATAGTGATCTAATATTTAAACTCTCTAGTATTTTTGGAATTTTCTTTTTAACCTTAAAAAAGCCTTTGTTTGCAAATGGCCAGATCTTTTTATCCCACTCTCTTAATACATAAGATATCTCTATTTGGTTTTCTTTTAGTGCTGGCCCCGCTTTTTTTATTGCATCCGCCGTTGGGCCTGCTGGTGCATAGGGCATCAAAATGTTACTAATACCGTGCTTTTTACATGCGGAAGTTAATTCTCGGCCCCAATCTTGTTCTATTATTTTATTATTTGGGCCATATTTAAAAAGTGAACTTTCTAAAGCACCTCTAGCAAATTCCGATACATTTTTACTTACTTTATTAACCGACCTCAATGCTGTTGACTGTAGTCCAATAGCTGCTGAGATATTTAAGTTTTCTGAGAAATAGCCATCCGCTTGACAATCGTCCTCATGAATGAGGAGTAAATATTCTTTTGCATCTTTAAGGTGTGTCGTTGGTAATCTAGCATCAATAAAATCATTTTCTTCTTCTAAAGCATTAGCCTCCTCAACCAATTGACCATACGGAGCAAATCTACCGGATGTAAATCGCTCTATATTATCAGCTCTCGCAAGGTAGTGTTTTCCCTTGGTATGCAAGCCTGCTACCCATCTCCAAGATAGGGTATTACTAGCAGCGTCACCATCAATTAAATTACAAAGGAAAAAGTCAGCTCCGAGAACCCATGGTAATTTGAGAGTAAAAATCCATATACTCGCAAACCACATGCGTGAATGATTGTGAAGGTAACCCGTCTCTAAGAGTTCATTTATCCAAAAATCAAAACATTCAATTCCTGTTTGTCCTGCAAGGGCTTGCTCATAAGCTTTATTTAAAAATTTATTTTTACTTATTAAGCCTAGCTGATTGTTGAGTACAGATTTATATTGTTCCCAAACATATGGTCTATGTTCCATCCAGCCCTTAAAATATGATCTCCAAAACACTTCTTGTATATATTTTTCAGAATCCCGTAAACTATGCTTAGCTAACACACTTGAGACAACTTCTCTTTCTGTTATTAGGCGATGCCTCAGATAAGGAGATAATAGAGAAACTGATTTATGGTTGTTTGGGCCATAATCATAATTACGGAACTGGGTATAATTCGAACCCGATATATTTAAAAAAATATCCAGCCGGTTTAGACCCTCCTCTCGAGTTGCTACCATGGCCATACTTAGTGCCTTATCTTAGTTTTAGGGTTTTGTGATCTACGGCTACCATGTTTGTCATAAATGTTTTTTGCAATTTCGCGATGCCCTTGTTTTTTACGAATTGCATATATTTGTGCTTTAGCTGTTTTTGCGGCCTCTAAGTGATCCACAATTCTCTGTGGATATTCATGGCTGGTATTTTGCTCATAATCCGGCCACTTCCATGGCTCTTGAATGAAAGAGTCTGGGACATCAACTAGTTCAGATAACCATTCGCGAGTGAAAGCGTTAGTAGGGTCCTGATCATAACCTTGCTTTACTGGGTTATAAACCCGTAAAGTATTAATCCCAGTTGTTCCTGATTGCATCTGGACTTGCTGCCAGTGAATTCCAGGCTCATAGTCTGTAAATTTTTTAGCAAGAGCTGAACCTGCCGCGCGCCAGTCTAGCCAGAGGTGATAACTAGAAAAAGCCATAAGCATCGCCCGCATTCGGAAGTTTATCCATCCTGTATAATTTAAAGACCGCATACAAGCATCAACAAAGGGGAATCCAGTTTTGCCCTCACTCCAAGCCTTTAGACGAATACGTGCTTCGGGATTGTTGAAAGGGTTATCTCTCAAGTCATTATAAAAGGGGTGAATAGCTTCCAACTGATGTCTCGGTGCATCTTCGAGTTTTTGAATAAAATGGCAATGCCAATGTAACCTTCCATTAAAAGAAGACATTGAGCCTCTCCAACTACCTACAGGTTGGCCTTCACTAGCCATGTGCTTTAATTCTCTTTGGCGCAGCCAAACCGACTGCGCAGTTTCTCTCATAGAAATCGTTCCAGATGATAAAAATGTCGACATGCGGGAGCACTCCCATTGTGCAGTTATGGGACTACTCATTCCCTTTTGATAATTTTTACCCCTTTCATCAAGGAAACTGTTCAGGGTTTTAATGGCCTCTTCATGGCCTCCTCTTTGGCGCCCGGGGCAGACATCTTTCAATCCAAGCTCCTCTTGTGTTGGAATATTGAAAGTTGGTTTTTTAAAATATGGCACAAGTGAGCTTGGCGTTGGCACTGGTTCAGCGGACATAAAATGATCCCATTTTTTTGCCCAGCCTTCTCTATTTATCAATCCGCGCTTCACTCCAAATTGGGCATATTCCTTCCAGTCACAATTATATTTCTTAACTAAACTCTTAATCCGTAGATCACGCTGATATGTCCAAAAATTACCTGTTTCTTGATGGGATATAATTGACCTTGCTTTAGTTTCTAAAATTAGCTTCTCTAAAATCTCCTCGGCCTTTCCCTTATATATAAATAATGGCGCACCTAAAGCGGTAAGCTTATCATTTAAATCCTCGAGACTGTCTTTAATAAATAGCCATTGGCGCCCGGAAGTATCAGGCAGCTTCCAGTAATCAGGCTCTATAATATATAGTGGAATAATTTGATCGAATTTACTACCCAGATAAAGCGGCATGTGATCATGCACTCGCAAATCTCGCTTAAACCATACAATAGAGGGTGCGTTTTCTTTAGTATCCACAATAAAGCATTAATCTAAGCAAAATAATTCAAAATAGTTTCGCGGCATGCTTACTAGCTCGACCACTCACACGTTTTCTCCACATACGAAAGCTACTTGGTTGCATATGGTTTCTCATAATTTTGATAATTTCTTTTTCTGCCAAACCAGATTGAGCTTTTATGTTATCAAAGCTTGTCTCATCGTCCCAGGCCATAGCCACCAGCTCGGAGTCTGTAATACAGCCGGCGTCCTCTCTTCGCGTGGAAGGAATGAAGTTATCTGGGAATTTTTTATTCATATTGTGAGTACGCATTATCCTTTTAAAAAGTTCGGAAATATGTGTCTTAATAAAATAAATTCTAGTCCGCTTGACCTAATAATATTTGTTGGATAACAATTAGTTATACATAATTTGGGGAATTTATGATTGAGCTAATATACATAAGCAACACACCTAATACACTTGATCAGTCGACTATTTTAGAAATACTTAATTCATCACATACAAAAAATAAGCTTAATGACCTTACTGGGCATTTATACTATGATGGTAATAGTTTTTTACAAATTATTGAAGGAGAAGAAAATGCTGTACGCTCCTTATACGAAAAAATAAAAATAGACCCTCGACATACTAATGTAGAAATTCTTTATGAAAACGAAATTAATGAAAGAGCTTTTGAGGGTTGGGAAATGGCATTTAAAGAATTAGAAAGATCAACCGTTCATAACTCTATGGTCATGTTCAACAACTTAAAACAAAATAGCAAACGACGCATTACTAATTTTGGCGCAGGACTTTTCGGATTATTCAAAGATTCAATTAGCTAATGTCTTTGCTATGCCGGTAAAGAGCTAACCCCTGACAGCAAGGTAACATTCCCGCCTGCAGCAGTCGTATCAATACAAATATGTCTTTCAATTATACACTGCTCACTCATATTTTCTTCAAGCATTAGTGGAATTATAGGTCCGTGTCTTTTTGATAAAGCAATACGAATTTTCTTTAAATTTCTGCTATTTCCCCAAAAAGCAACTGCTTGTATGTCAATTAATGTCTCAAGGTATGAAAAACTTTCATCATTTTCCAAATAACTTTTTCTTAAGATAGCCTCACATCCATTCAGCTGAGCAATACTAATTTGTTTTTTAACGTCACTTGGCTCAGGCCCCAGACAAAGGATTTTACCTCTAGGATAATTATAAGTTTTATTAGACTCCCCCGTTGGCCCATTCATTTCTCTAATACAGGCAGCCATATTCTTTCTCGGGTGTTGTTTTACTGAAGAGTTCTCTGAAGTAGTAAACCGCTTAACGTATCGCGGCCCTCCCGCTTTTGGTCCAGTTCCTGATAGGCCCTCGCCGCCAAAAGGCTGGGATTCAACAACTGCTCCAGTCTGATTTCTATTTATATATATATTTCCAACTTTCACACTATTTGAAATGAATTCTACTCTCTTATCAAGCCTAGTATGCAAACCGAAAGTTAGCCCATACCCTGCGGCATTTATATCCTCTATAATTGAAGGAATTTGCTCCGGTCTAAAACTTGCAATATGCAAAACAGGTCCAAATATTTCTGACTTTAAGTCCTTAATACCCGTTACAGAAATTATCTTTGGGCCTATGAAATAACCAGAAGATGGGGCCTCATGTGAAAAAATTAAGCGTCCGTCTTTTTTTGCGGCTTGAACATACCGAGAAATAGCATCATAGGATTTTTTATCTATAATTGGACCTATATCGGTTTCAATTTCCCAAGGGCATCCAAGTAATTGCTCTTTAATTGCTGCCTTTAGCATATGTGTAAATTTCTGTTCTATATCTTCTTGCACATACAAAACTCTAAGTGCAGAGCACCTCTGCCCTGCACTATAAAACGCTGAGGTAATGACATCTTTTACCGCGTGCTCTAAAAGTGCAGTTGAATCTATAATCATCGCATTAATGCCGCCGGTTTCAGCAATCAAAGGAGCATCCGGTGAAAGGCAATTAGCTATGTTTTTATTTATTGAATGAGCCGTCGAAGTTGATCCCGTAAAGCATACGCCTGCTATGTTTACATTAGAGACTAATTTTTTTCCGACAGTTTCTCCTCTGCCTAGCAAAAGCTGAAGTGTGCTTTTTGGCACACCTGCTTCATACAATAAATTAACTGCAAAATGTGCAATTATAGGAGTTTGTTCTGCTGGTTTAGCAAGAACAGCGTTGCCGGCAGAAAGGGCCCCAGAAATTTGTCCTGTAAAAATCGCTAAAGGAAAATTCCAGGGGGAAATACATGTTATTATACCCCTTGCTACCCTCGTTTCCTTTTGGTTTATTCTCACACACTCTGAAGCATAATAACGTAGAAAATCTACCGCTTCCCGTAATTCTGCTACAGCATCTAAAATAACTTTTCCCGCCTCACGGGTTAATATAGCAATTATTTGGCCTGCATTTTTTTCATAAAGATCAGCAGCTTTATTTAAAATATTTGACCTTTCTTCCGCTGGAATATTTTGCCATGATTTAGCATTCTTTATAGCTAAGTTTACATCTTCCATTGATGCTTCTGCAGCACTTCCCACTCGCTCACTTGGATTAGAGGGATTATATATATTATATATATTTTTACCCTTAACCGTCCCATCTATAAAAGAACTAACATTCCACTCAATTGCTTTAAATGGAGCTCTTTCATTATCAATTATGAAAAGGTCAGTAAAATCATTTAGGTTCCACCCTTTTGCATTCTTCCTATTTGGTGAATATATATTTACAGGTAGCTGTATGCTTGGTGACAAGCCTTCTAAACCGTCTAGTTGGTCAAAAGGGTCTCTTATAATATCATCGATTAGGTTGTTCTTATCTAAGACCTGATTAACAAAAGAAGAGTTCGCTCCATTTTCTAAAAGTCTTCGAACAAGGTATGCTAACAAATCTTCATGCTTACCTACCGGTGCATAAACCCTGCATGATGTTTGATTTGTTGTCATGACTTTTTTGTGAAGGGCGGCGCCCATCCCGTGCAACCTTTGAAATTCAAAGGATTTTCTATTTTCACATAACTCTAAAACACTCGCCATTGTGTGCGCGTTATGCGTTGCAAATTGTGGAAATAAGTGTTGTCCATCATCGAGCAATTGTTTGGCGCAGCATATGTAGGATACGTCTGTTGCGGCCTTAGTTGTAAATACAGGATAATAACTAGTTCCGTTAACTTGCGCTGTTTTAATTTCTGTGTCCCAATAAGCTCCCTTCACTAGTCTTACCATTATTTTTCTATTGTACTTACATGATAAAGCTGAGAGCCAGTCAATTACCGCCGATGCAGATTTATTATAGGATTGCACAACTACACCCAAGCCATCCCATCTGGATAACTTTGGATCGCCTATTAGTGCCTCAATTACATCTAATGAAAGCTCTAATCTATCGGCCTCTTCAGCATCAATAGTAACAGCTATATTTAATTCCCTAGCCATTACTATTAATGCTAATGCTCTCTCTACAAGCTCGGTCATTACTCTTTTTGACTTGCGAACTTCATAACGTGAGTGAAGTGCAGAAAGCTTTAGTGAAATTCCAGGATTTAAAAGAATGTCATCATTGTGAGCTTCTAAGCCTAATCTTTCTATGGCTGCTTTATAACTATTAAAGTACTTTTCAGCGTCCTCTTCGGTTATGGCTGCTTCGCCAAGCATATCAAATGAATATAAAGTTCCTTTTTTCTGGTTAGATTTTGAACTACTAATGGCTTTATCAATGCTTTCGCCAAGAACAAATTGCTTTCCCATTAATTTCATAGCCCGCGATATAGCAACTCGGATTACTGGCTCGCCTAATCGACTGACGGCAGCACTTAATAAATCTACTAAACTTGATGATTTTTTTTCATTTAAAATTTTCCCCGAAAGCATTAAAGCAAATGAAGAAGCATTTAGCGCTAATGAGTTAGATTTCCAGAGATGTCTTTCCCAATCAGATGGTGCTACTTTATCACTTATGAGGTCGTCAACTGTCGCCTTATCAGGAATTCGAAGCAACGCTTCAGCCAAACACATAAGGGCCAGTCCCTCATCATTTGATAAACCATATTCACTCAATAGAATTTCCATCAATCCTATTTTTCCATCTGTTCTCAAATAACTAACTAGTTCATAGGCTCGTGATTTAGCTTTTTTTCTCAGCGTTTTATTTATTAAAAATCTCTTCCGTAATTGATTTATTACATAGGCCTCATCAGTTCTTGAAAGAATTAAAATCTTTTTTCTCAATACCAATAAATCATCCATATTGGGCCTAACTGATTAAATCTAAGGTTTTAGTAGCATTTTATTGAAAGACGTTTAGACTTTAAAATGAACTATTAGATGCTAATTTAATTTAATATTATTAAATAAAAGAACTTATGAATAAAATTATGAATAAAAAAAATAAAATAGACCGACTTGATAAAGCGATTATAAAACATCTTTCAAAAAATGGTCGGCTGTCTGTGGCAGATATCGCAAGACGCATAGGGGCGTCTAAAACACCAGTCCAGGTTAGATTAAAAAGACTACAAGAAGAAAAATATATTTTAGGGTTTCGAGCAGTTCTTAATCCAAAAAAACTTGAAAAACAGCATATTGCTTTTACTGAAGTTAAGCTTTCAGACACAAGAGAAAAAGCTCTTAATGAATTTAATAGTGCTGTTGTCGAAATACCAGAAATTGAACAGTGCCACATGATAGCTAGTTCTTTTGACTACCTATTAAAAACAAGAACAAAAGATATACAGGCTTACAGGTATATTTTAGGTGAGGTGATTTCATCTCTTCCGAATGTATCAAGCACATCTACATTTGTGGCGATGGAGTCTATAAAAGATAATAGTTTTTAGGCCATCAAAAATCAAACGCTATAGCAGGCGCTTCACTGGGTTTGGTTAATGGGTTATTATTTAAAGCTGCTTCAGCTAGCACTGAATCAAAAAATTCCCATACCTCTGCTATTAGTCCGTCTTTAAACCCAAACATATGACAATAAGTTTGATTATAGCGCACTCCGTTTAATGCGTAGCCATCGGCTTGCATAATTGTCACAACTCTGTTTTCGTCAGCGCATACAATTTTTAATTTTGTACAAAACTTGAAAGTATCCATCTGTAGCATTCCCATAACTTTAGGAAAAATGTCATTTACTAGAATATCTTTTCCTTGAAAACGGCCTGAAACAGGGGTTGTTCCATGAACATTATAAATAACATCGTCTTGCTGAACAGCAAGCATTGCATCGGCATCGCTAGCTGCTAAAGCTCTGTACCACTCTTTAACCAGTTCTTTTTGTGATTCTCTTTGTTGCATAATTTCACGCTCTCTAAAATCCTGTTAGAATTTTGCCCTAACTTAATTAAAGTTAATTACTGATTGTTTTAAAGGTATTAGTGAAGCTACTAAAATTACTAGCTAAAAATAATTTTACTGGTTTTATCACTTTTAGCCCGTTTGCCCTCAGGCCAGTCACCCGTTGTCATATAAATTATCTCTTTGGCAATATCGGCAATATTATCGCCCATTCTTTCAATATTTTTTGCAATAAATAAAACATGCATACATGCAGATATGTTACTGGCGTCTTCCATCATATATGTTACGAGTTCGCGAAAAAGTGAATTATGAGCCATGTCTACTTTTTCGTCCTGCGCGCGCACCTTTTTTGCTAGTTCACCATCACGGGACTTATAAGCCTCCAAAATAGTTTCCGTCATGCCTTGAACAAGTTTACTCATTCGAATTAAAGTTTCAATTGGACCAGTTTCGGCTTCAGCTTTTGCAATTGTCCTCGTTCTCTGAGCCATATTCCTTGTTAGGTCGCCCATGCGTTCTAAGTGACCAGCGCTCTTGAGCGTTGTAAGAACATAACGCAAGTCTATAGCAAATGGTTGCCGCAAGGCTAAAATTTTAATCGCTAGGTCATTGAGGTCTCTTTCGAGCTCATTAAGCTGCTTGTCTCCCTTAACAACTTTTTTGGCAAGATCGCGATCTTCCTTTCGGAGTGCCCGGGTGGCATCTTTGAGTTGCACCAAAACTATATCCCCCATCTCCTGAAAAAGAGATTCAAGTTTACTCATATCATTATCAAAAGATGCTACAATATGGTTTTCACTCATTATTTATCCAATCCGTCCTGATATATAGTTTTGAGTTCTTTCTTGAATAGGGTTTGTAAAGATAGCCTGAGTATCTCCGCTTTCTACCAATTCGCCCAAATGAAAAAAAGCTGTTTGCTGTGAAACTCTAGCAGCCTGTTGCATAGAGTGGGTAACAATAACAATAGTATATTTTTCTTTCATCGTTTCCATCAGGTCTTCAATGATTGCGGTTGCTATTGGGTCAAGAGCAGAGCAGGGCTCATCCATTAGAATGACTTGCGGGTCAACTGCGATCGCTCTTGCAATACATAGGCGCTGTTGTTGACCGCCCGAAAGGCTAGTACCTGGTTCACTTAATCGATCAGAAACTTCGTCATATAACCCGGCACGTTTTAGTGATCGAATAACAATGCTTTCCAGCTCGTCTTTAGATTCTGCAAGTCCATGAATGCGCGGACCGTAAGCTACATTTTCAAAAATTGATTTAGGAAAAGGGTTTGCTTTTTGAAACACCATCCCAATACGAGACCTAAGAGCCACAACATCCACTTTTGGGTCGTAAATATTTTGTCCTGAAAATTTTATTTCGCCGCTAACGCGGCATATATTTATAGTATCATTCATGCGATTGAAGCAGCGTAAAAAGGTTGACTTTCCGCAACCTGATGGCCCTATCAAAGCTGTTATCTGATTTTCTGGGATATTCAAACTTACATTGCAGATAGCTTGTTTTTTTCCATAGAAAACATCAACATTGTTAGCGGTCATTATTGTGGGCGTGTTAGATTGTATTGCCTGTGATGTCTTTGTTTCAATAATCATATTAGCTATATCACCAGCGTCTTTCTAATCGTTTACGTAAGTATACAGCACATATGTTCATTAGTATCAAGAAAGCAAGCAAAACCATTATAGCTGCTGAGGTGCGCTCGACAAAACCCTTCTCGGGACTATCCGCCCACAAGAAAATTTGCACAGGTAAGGATGTGGCGACATCAGTAACCCCCTTAGGTATGTCTACAATAAATGCTACCATTCCAATCATTAGTAGTGGGGCAGTTTCTCCTAAAGCTCTCGCCATACCCAATATAGTTCCTGTTAACATGCCAGGCATAGCTAAGGGAACAACATGATGAAATGTAGTTTGTGTTTTACTCGCGCCTAACCCCAATGCTGCATCTCTTATGCTTTGAGGTATCGATCGTAAAATAGAACGCGACGCTATAATAATTGTTGGTAAGGTCATTAGAGCCAAGACTATTCCTCCTACGAGCGGCGTAGAGCGAGGAAGGTGAAAGAAATTTAAAAAGATTGAGAGGCCTAAGAGTCCAAATACAATTGACGGAACAGCTGCAAGGTTATTAATATTAACCTCTATAAAGTCAGTTATAAAATTTTTCTTTGCATACTCCTCCAAATATACCGCAGTCAAAATACCTAAAGGGAAAGCGATTAGGAAACAAACAAGTAAGCTAAAAAAAGAACCAATTGCAGCTCCTAAAATTCCCGCCATTTCTGGCTCCCTAGAATCTCCATTAGTAAATAAAGTTTTATTAAACTTCTTTTTAATTCTTCCTTCTGACTTTAGTATTTCTATCCATTCTATATCCCTGTCCTTTAAACGCCTTAAATCCTCACTAACATTTGGATCTATCTTGCCCTTCATAAATAGGTCAACCTCGGAGGATGCCAATAACCAGACCTTTTTACTTTTACCCAAAATACTAGGGTCGTCAGCAACTTTTTCACCAAGGTCAAAGACAGCTCCTGTACTAAGTAATTTATATAGACGGTTTCTGTCTCGCCGCTCAGTTACCTCAGGAATTACACTTAATAAACTTTCCACCACTATGGGCTTATAGTTTGCTCTTTTTAATAAGTCGGGGTCACGGGATGATGAAGGGTCTAGAATAGATTCTGAAAAATTTATATCGAGAGAAATTTTTGTTTGTTGAAAAGCGCTTGCTCCTCTGAATATTATAGCAGAAAACATGAATACTAAAAAAGCGATCGATATAAATATCGCTATTCTACCATACCACTTAAACCGCTTTTCACGGGCATGTCGCTTTGCCATCTGTCTAGATGTACTGAGAATATAGTTAGGCATATTTTTTCTTATATTTATCTACAATACGAAGGGCTATAATGTTTAAGCCCAGGGTGAGAATGAGTAAAAATAATGCAATAGCGAAAGCTGCTAAAGTTTTAGCACTATCAAACTCCTGGTCTCCCGTGAGCAAAGTAACAATCTGAACCGTCATTGTTGTTACAGCCTCAAACGGGTTAAGTGTTAAATTAGCCGCCAAGCCAGCTGCCATAACCACAATCATAGTCTCTCCAATTGCACGAGATATAGCAAGTAACAGACTACCTATAATTCCTGGTGTTGCGGCAGGTATAATCACTTTTGTTACAGTTTCCTCGTGTGTTGCTCCCATTCCAAAAGAAGCGTCCCTTAATGCTTGAGGAACTGCATTTATAACATCATCCGATAGAGATGAAATAAATGGTATAAGCATCACACCCATAACCAATCCCGCTGCCAATGCACTTTCAGAGGAGATGTCAAAGCCTGCGCCTGATCCGGTAGCTCGTATAATAGGCGCCACAACTAAAGCTGCAAAAAAACCATATACAACTGTTGGAATCCCCGCCAGCAACTCAAGTAAAGGCTTAACAATATCTCTAGTTTTAGCCTTAGCAAACTCGGCCAAGTATATAGCCGATAAGAGCCCTAGTGGGGTTGCGACTAACATCGCAATAAAACTAATTAAGAGTGTTCCTGTAAGAAGAGGAATAACACCAAATTTTCCACTCGCCCCGACTTGATCCGCGCGTATCGCTGTTTGAGGACTCCACTCAAGGCTAAATAAAAACTCTGTTAACGGGATTTTTTCAAAAAATCGGAAGGCCTCAAAAACTAAAGATGCCACAATTCCAATCGTAGTTAATATAGCAACAAAAGAGCTTGCAATCAGGACACCCTGAATAACAAACTCTTTAATTTGATTACGGCGATTCCTTCGCCGTAATTCATTTTGAATTTGGGGCCTCACTAATTCAACATAAGAGGCTCTAAGCCAAGTACGCTAGCCTTCCATTCTGAATGTTCGTCTAAGTTCATTGGTATAAGCCCTTTTTCCGCCAAGTACCCATCTGGTCCACTTGCTCGATCGCTCATAAACTCAGCTAAATATTCATATATTCCTGGAATTTTATTCACATTATCTTTTTTAACATAAAAATAGAGGGACCGAGATACAGGGTATGATCCCTCAGCAATATTTTCAAAAGTAGGCGGCATAGCATCTATTGTGCTGCCTTGAACACTATCAGCATTTTGCTCCAAAAAACTAAACCCAAAAATACCCAAGGCATTAGGGTTTGCATTAAGTTTTTGTACGATTAAGTTATCATTCTCACCTGCTTCTATGAAATGCTCGTCCTCACGAATTGTATGGCATAGAGACTTATAAGCTTTTTTATCTGTCTTTTTTAATGCTTTAATCCAGTCAAAGGTCTTACAGCCTCCTTCCATGGCAAGCTCAACAAAGGCGTCTCGCGTTCCTGATGTTGGAGGGGGGCCCATAACTTCAATTTTGTTAGTTGATAAAGCAGGGTTTACATCATTCCAGGTTTTATAACTATTGGGCTTTAGGCCGCCGCTGCCGTCAGGAACATCCTTAGCTAAAGCTAAAAATACATCCTTAAGGCTTAGGTTCATCTGGTTTGACTTACGAGAGTTTGCCATGACGATACCGTCGTAACCTACTTTAACCTCGACTATGTCGAAAATTTCATTTTCAGCGCAACGCTCCACTTCTGATGCCTTAATCCGCCGAGATGCATTGGTAATATCAGGGTGATTATCACCTAAGCCAGAACAAAAAAGTTTCAGCCCGCCTCCTGATCCTGTGCTTTCTACTATTGGCGTTTTAAATGATGTAGACCGCCCAAAGTTTTCTGCAACAGTTGTAGCAAAGGGGTATACCGTTGAAGACCCTACGATTTTTATTTGGTCTCTAGATTCAGTAGAAGCAGGCACTTCTGATTTTATTGAGTCGGGCTTTATGTCTCCACCTCCACAAGCGGTAAGTCCGAAGGTCATCAAAGATAATAATAAAGATTTTTTTAGCATTGTATTAGCTCCCAGCTATATTAAAAGTCAAACTGCAAACGGGCGACTAGTCCGCTTGCATTTTCAGCCGTGCCATTATCAGCATCAGCATCAAAATAGTTTACCCCTAGGCGAGTATATTTTGTTGGCCACCAATCGGCTCCAATTGCCAGTGTTCTAAGTTCTCCAGAATAAGGCCCATCCTCAAGATCTAAACTGTCATAGCGTGCAACCAAAGAAACAGCTCCCATACCACCTTCGNCTAGAGAATTAGCAATCTTNGGGCGGTTAAATTTTCCACCCTTATAAGTCTTTTTACCTCCAAAAAACATTCCAATCTCACCATAGAAACCTGAGAAATCAGCGTTTTCATTTAAGTTGTTTCCTTTAGCGTTCAGAACTGCATATTCGCCACTAGCCCATAGATTATTGTGAATAATAGCAGCCTCAGCCCCTATAAAGTTATCTTTTCCGGCAAAGCGCCCAGTATCAACAATACGATTTGGAGCCACGTGAGTGAAAGGGCGTTGTCGATACCTGATATCACTTTCCGTCTCACCCTTTTTACGATAACGCCAGGATGTTCCCAAATGTACCAGAGTTTGATCTGTTTTAATTGGGTTAAATGTTCCTCTTGCTGAGATTGCATGGCCTTCATCTGCACCGCCATCATTCTCTAAATTTGTAGTAAAAACTCCAGCATCAAATGTAAAATTATCTCCAGAAGTTCCTACAGAGGCCCCAACACGCCGGTCAAATGCAAAAGCATCTGTAAATGCAGAGCGCTCAAGAGTTGATATAAAACGAGATGAAGTTTGTTCATCCAAAGAATTATGCGTTTTAAATTGCCCTAATTTTACCTTAACTTTGCTATTGCTAGGTACAAATTGTATATAAGCATCTTCTACTTTAACTGATTTTCCAGATGCCTTATTGATCTCAAATTTATACTTGATATTTGAACCATACTTGCCAGAAACATTTAATCTCGCTCTTCGGATTTCCGTGTCATTAATATTTGTATCTGGTGTATCAATATCAGCAGTTGTGTAATCAACCTGTACGCGGCCTCCAACCTTTATTGTTTTATCAGCAGCCCATGATGTCTCACAAAGTACCATTGCCATTGTAGCAAAAGAAACCCCTGCACCCTTAATTAATTTATATGACATTTTCTTATTCTAACCTTTTTAATAAATTTAGTTTGTAATAAAAAATTAAACTAGAATTATGACGGTTATTTATATTTTATATGACATCTTTGTAATATTTTTTTGAAGGTTTTGTGACAATTAAGAGTTTTTAACTAAAAATCACCAGAAAAACTTGCTTTTTTACTTGTAATTATTCTTATGTTTGTAATGAAAATGGCATATTAAAATGCTGAATATACTTTATTATTTTGGAATCACAAATGACTAGAATCAAACCAAATGCACTATTAGCAGAATTTATTGGCAGTGCTTTTTTGTGCGGAGTTGTTGTGGGTTCAGGAATAATGGCATCCGATCTAAGCGGAGGCAATATAGCAGTTACATTATTGGGTAACTCAATAGCAACTGCAGCTATACTCTGGGTACTTGTTGCCATATTAGGGCCAATATCTGGAGCTCACTTTAACCCCGCTGTTACGGTTGCATTTTATATTGATAAGAAAATAAAAGTATCTAGTGCTGTTTATTATATAATCTTACAAGTATTAGGTTGTATTTTAGGTGTTTGGCTTGCCCACGCCATGTTTGATAAAGCTATTCTTCAGGTGGCCACAACAGCCAGGTCTGGCAATCATTTTTTACTGTCAGAAAGCATAGCAACTTTTGCATTGGTTTTTGCAATATTTGGAGCTGTTAGATATGCCCCAAAATCTGTACCTGCAGCTGTGGCCTTAACTATTCTGGCAGGGTATTGGTGGACATCCTCAACTAGCTTTGCAAATCCGGCGATAACAATAGGACGGGCCTTAACAAATACTTTTACTGGAATAAATCCTAATAACCTTATTGGATTTATATTGGCACAATTATTTGGGGCAGTATCAGCAGTATTAGTTTGTCAATTTACCTTTTCTAAACCGCAAAATAAAACGTAATTTTATTTATAATTACCTGAGCTTCAATTTCTATTCTATGAGACCTTTCTAAGTAGAACCATGCCTTTTTTTTATCTAAATTACAAAATTAAGGTCACTCACGGCTTGAAAGGCTTTTTTAACTTTGCGGTCTTTGTCATAAAGTAGTGGATAATTAGGCCGTTCCACAGGGAAGCCATTTAACCAAGAAGCGTCATCGGTTAAACCCCAAAGCGATACAGATTTTACTGAGGGTCGAGCCGCAAATCCAGTAAACAAGTCCCTATACATTTGGGCTTGGTCATTAATAACACTCTCAGGCACATTATCCCCATAGCTAGTGGCGCAATTTTCACCCGAGGAAAAGCATTCTCCAGGATCCGAATAAACCGATATATCTAGCTCCGTAATATGGTTGATAAGGCCAGAAAACAAAGCATCAACATCATCAATTGCTTTCAAAGCTTGGTCCACATTACTGCTTAATTGAAGGTGATGTTGATGCCCCACACCATCGATGGGTATCCCTCGATCTATAAGATCTTTAACGACAGCTAGCAACCTTGTGCGCTTACCCGAAGTTTCAGTATTATAATCATTTAAAAAAAGCTTTGTGTCAGGGTCAGCGGCACGGGCGGCTTCAAATGCCCAATCAATGTAATCTTTGCTGTTTCCTGCGGCTTGATACCATCGACTGTTTCGGTAAGGGGCTGTTATATCAGATCCGTTGTCAGTTACTACTTCATTGACGACATCCCAAGCATAAACTTTGCCTTTAAAATGAGTTACAACATCAGTTATATATTTTTGAAGTCGGTCCTTTACCTCAATTGGTGTACCTTGAAAAAAATAATCTGGTGTTTGTCGGTGCCATAAAAGGGTGTGACCACGAATAGCAATCCCGTTAGCCTCTGAAAAGTTTACAAGGGCGTCTGCATCTGCAAAATTATAAACCCCTTCCGCAGGAGATAAGCTTTGAGGTTTCATGATGTTTTCTGCAGTAATGGATGAAAACTGCTTTACGAGAATATCTGCATCTTCTGTCTCAGATTGAATTTGTGCAAGGCCAATGGCCGCCCCTACTAAAAAATTTGATTCATATTGCCCCTTAAGGGCGCCATCGGCTGCAGTTGGGGGTGAAGGAGGAAGCAAGGGAACTACTGCTGCAGAACTTAGTGGTAATTCTTTACCACGTCCGCAACCCACTAACGCAAAAAATGCAGCGCCCGCTAATAGTTTGAGCCTAAGTCTCGCATTGATATTCATTATTCATCTCAGTCACTTAATTTAAGTTTAATGTAAATAGTTAACTTATTTTTTTATTATCTATAGCGCACTCATTGACATAGAAAAAACTGGAGCGGGCGATGAGATTCGAACCCACGACCCTCACCTTGGCAAGGTGATGCTCTACCACTGAGCTACGCCCGCTCATTTTCACGTATACTAGATAGAATAAAATTCTATCTGTGATAGACGGCGCTATATGGCCTAAAGATTAATTATAATCAAGAAGCTTTGAAATTTTTTTTTATTAGTTTAATGGCTAGCTAAGGATAAAGTTAGAAAGAAAAATATGCCTATTAGCCGTGAAGATTTATTTTTATACTTAAATGATCTCAATATCAAACACAGCACTATAAAGCATAAACCTATATTTAAGGTTGAGGACAGCCTATCACTTAAAAAAACTATGGATGGGGCAAATACTAAAAACCTTTTTTTAAAAGATAAAAAAGGAGAGCTTTTTTTAGTATGTGCCGTCAGTGATACAAAGATTAATGTCAATAGACTGCACCAGGTTCTTGGTTGCAAACGTCTGTCTTTTGGGAAAACTGATGTTTTAAAAAGTGCCCTGGGAATTACCCCTGGCTCAGTAACTTTATTTTCAATTATAAATGACACCGCGCTTAACGTAACTCTTGTGATTGATAAATTTTTAATGGATTATAAAATCGTTAACTTTCACCCCTTGTTAAATGATGCAACAACCGCCATTTCTAGTCCAGATATGATAAAATTTGCGAAATCAACTAAGCACGAACCCTTAATTGTCGATTTTGCGAAACTTGAATAAGAAGGTAAAGTTATGAATGAAAGTAGTGAAATAGTCATCGATGGCTCAGACATGAGCTTCATGAAGGATGTTGTTACAGTCAGTCAAGAAACACCTGTAATTGTAGACTTCTGGGCACCTTGGTGCGGCCCATGTAAGCAATTAATGCCAGTTCTGGAAAGAATTGTAAAAGCCGCAAACGGTAAAGTAAAAATGGTAAAAATTAATATCGATGAAAACCCAGGGATTGCGGGACAGCTTGGGGTTAGATCAATTCCTGCTGTTTATGCTTTCAAAAATGGAAAGCCCGTTGATGCCTTTCAGGGCGAACAACCAGAATCAGAAATTAAAAAGTTTGTTAGTAGGCTAGCAGGGGAAACAGATCCTGCTGAGGAAGCGAAGGCACTAGCGGTCCGTGCCAAAGATAGTCTGGCTGCAGGGGATCCAGGGGGCGCTGCGCAAGATTATGCGCAAGCCCTATCGCTCGATCCTAACAGCCCTGAAGCAATGGCGGGCCTAATACGACTATATATTGATGGTGGGAACGAAGAAGCTGCTAAAGATTTATTAGCCTCAGCACATGAGAGTATATTAGAACATCCAGAAATGAAGGCTGTACAATCAAAGTTGTCGTTGATAACCAAACCGGAAGAGCCTGACATCACTCTTGATTTGCTTGCAAAAGTTAAAGCTAATCCCGAGAATCTAGATATGCGCTTAACCGCAGCAAAAGCTCTGGCAGGGAGTGGTAGGAATGAAGAAGCAATAGAGCATTTATTATATTCTATCGCTAAAAACCGCAGTTATAATAATGAAGCCGCGAGGCTTTTCTTACTTACAATATTTGAAGCTGAAGGTGCTACTTCCGAAATATCGATAAATGGACGCAGGGCTCTGTCTTCCATCCTTTTTGCTTAAACCCCCGTAGGAATGATATGAGTTCTCACTATAAGTCCCTTACCCGCCGAACAAACCCTGAAGTGGTTCCAATATTTCCTTTGAATGGGGCAGTTTTACTACCAGCCTGCGACTTGCCCTTGAATATTTTTGAACCCCGTTATTTAAATATGATCGACGATGCACTAAAAAATGATCGATTAATTGGAATGGTACAGAATCAAAATGATAAATTAGCCAAAATCGGCGGTCTTGGAAGAATAACCCAGTTCTCTGAAGCAGAAGANGGTAGATACATAATTGTTTTGAAAGGCCTTAANCGTTTTAAAGTCGTATCTGAAGAAACCGTTAAAACCCCTTATCGTAAAGCTAAAGTTAGCTACCAAGGGTTTGAAAGCGATGCTGATGTGCATAATGCAAGTCAAACTTCTGAGGCTCTTTCAGGAAAATCTGGGGAAAGAACTACTTTAACAATAGCTATGAAGGCTCTTGCAAAAACGCTAAATGTTCAAATTGATTGGAAAAGCTTAGGCGAAATACCATTGCCAATTTTAATAAATCAGGCTGCAATGATAAGCCCTTTCGCGTCAGAAGATAAACAATCTTTGATAGAAGCAGTATCTACAGATGATAGAAGAAAATTACTTATCGGCTTGATGCACCTTTACGCCAGCAAAGATATAAATCAAGATTCAAGTAAATCGCAATAATGAGGTTTCGGGCTTAAAAATGGACGAAAAAACAAAGTGATAATTGATCCGAAAATGCTTAATATATTGGTATGTCCCAAAACAAGAGGACCGCTTACGTTTGATAGTAAAACAAATGAGCTCATAAGTAAAAAAGCAAAGCTAGCATATCCTATCAAAGACGGTATTCCTATATTACTCATTGACAGAGCGCGTAAGTTAGAATGACTTGACATTTTATAAATACCTACCACCTGTAAACAATAAGGAGTTTATATGTCTACATTGGATTACGCTGATGCAAGCAAGTGGCGCGGAACGACGATTTTATCAGTCAGAAAAAATGGGAAAATTGTTGTTGTAGGTGACGGGCAAGTAAGCGCCGGAAACACTGTCATGAAAGCAAGCGCAAAAAAAGTACGGACCCTTGCGGGGGGAAATGTCATAACAGGATTTGCCGGCGCAACCGCCGATGCATTTGCATTGCTCGAACGACTAGAGGCCAAATTAGAGCAATATCCCACACAGCTAGCCAGAGCTTGTGTTGAGCTAGCTAAAGATTGGAGAACGGACAAGTACTTAAGACAATTACAAGCAATGATGATAGTTGCAGACAATAGCGATACCTTCGTTCTTACAGGAAATGGGGATGTAGTTGAACCTGATAAGTTATCAAGCGGTAGCAGAATTATAGCCATTGGTAGCGGTGGAAACTTTGCACTGTCTGCAGCTTTAGCAATGGATGATTACGAGAAAGACGCAGAGGTATTGGCTAAAAAATCAATGTCTATTGCTAATAAACTATGTGTTTTTACCAATGACAACCTCACGGTTGAATCCCTAAAAACTAAATAAAAACAGTTGCTTATGGGTTTATGATTTAAGTCTTTTAATCAGGCCCTCTAATTGTTCACCTGTTTTATATTTAATCCTTAACTCACCCCCTGGACTCTTGTGTCGTAAGTTTACTATAAGACCTAGATGGTCTGAGAGCTCATTTTCAACCTTTCGAACGTTGGCATCTTTTTGAGCAGGAATGCTGTTTTTGCCATCACCGGCCTTTATTCTACGTACCCAATCTTCTGCTTCGCGAACAGACAAGCCCTTATCTACAATCGCATCTGCAAGCTCTGCTGGATCGGGTGCAGCGATTATTGCTCTAGCATGGCCAGCACTTATACTCCCTTTAGCTAAATATTCTTGAGCGATTAATGGTAAAGTTAAAAGTCTCAACATATTTGCTATATGTGGACGCGACTTTCCCACAGATTTAGCTATATCTTGTTGAGTTCTTGAAAATTGTTCTGATAATGCCTTATAAGCATGCGCCTCTTCAATCGGGTTTAAATCGGCTCGCTGAACATTTTCGACAACGCCAATCTCTAAAACCTCTTGGTCGGTGAGGTCTCTTATCAAGACCGGCATTGCATCAAGTTTAGCGCTCAATGATGCCTGCCAGCGTCTTTCTCCTGCTACAATTTGGTATAAACTTTCACTTTGTCTGTTGTTTATTGAGATTGGCCTAACGAGTATAGGTTGTAGCACCCCTTTGTCTCTTATAGAGTCGGTTAGTTCTTGCAACTTTTCTTTATCAAAATATTTTCTGGGTTGATCTGGGTTACGAACAAGTTGATTGATGCCAACCGTTGTTACCCCACTTTTAGGTCTCACATCTTTATTCGAACCACTGGCGTTATTTTTTTTAATAACTGCTCTGTTTGAGTCATCCACAATTCCTGGAATGCCGATNTCAGACATTAAAGCAGATAATCCCCTACCCAAACCACGCTCTTTAATTTTTTTATCTGACATCTTTATAACCTATTGTTTATATTGTTTTTTTTAATTTGAATGTCTTTCTAGAATTTCATCTCCCAAACGCATATATGCCTTTGAGCCAGCACATTTTGGGTCATACATAATTACTGGCTTTCCAAATGAAGGAGCTTCAGCTACTCGAACATTTCTAGGGATAATGGTTTTAAATACAGCCCTACCCAGGTGCTTTTTCACATCAGTGGCAACTTGGTCTGATAGTTTATTTCTTTTATCATGCATTGTAAGCATAACTCCGTCAATAATAAGGTCAGGGTTAATATTAGTCTTTGCCATTTCAACAGTTTGTAGAAGTTGACTTAATCCCTCCAAAGCAAAAAATTCACACTGAAGTGGGACTAAAACTGATTTAGCTGCCGCTAAAGCATTAACGGTCAACAAATTTAAAGATGGCGGACAATCAATGAGTATATAGTCATATTCCATTCCTTTTATAGAATCTCTTAGAATTGTAGTGCGTCCTTTACGGTTACCAATTTGTAGTTCAGCTCCGGATAAATCAATATGTGAAGGAACTATGTCCAAACCAGGCACAATAGTAGGTATGATTGATGATGAAATGGGAACATTATCTAAAAAGACATCATAAATAGTTGTCTTACATGTGGCTTTCGATATTCCAAGTCCGGTTGCCGCATTTCCTTGAGGATCAAGGTCTATCAGCAAAACTTTTTGATCCCTCAAAGTAAGAGCGGAGGCCATGTTTATAGTAGTGGTCGTTTTACCAACCCCGCCCTTTTGATTAACAATCGCTATTATACGTTGCTTGGCCATATTAACCCTAATTTTAATTACCGAGCTTTAAGTTCGGTGATTTTAAGCAAGTATCCCGTGGAATTTGATCTACTTTTGATTTTTTCCACATTGAAACTCCACTTTTTTCTTGCCGTAGTCAACTCTTCTTCGACACTTTCGCCTTTTAAAAATAAACCAATCGTATTTTTTCCCCAAAATCTCTGTGCATAATCCAGTAATAGTGACAAAGGAGCAAAAGCACGCGCGCTGATAACATCATAAACCTCATTATCAATTCTTTCTAACCTTTTCGTTGAAACAACTGCGGGTAACACCCTATCTCTTATAATTTTCTTTAAAAAAGTACCTTTTTTACCCACTGAATCAACCAATAACACCCTGCCTCTTGCATTTTGTTTACAGTTTATTGCGATAGAAAGACCAGGAAATCCGGCACCAGAGCCCAGATCAAGAAATGTATTTGCTTTTTTGGGAATATGCGGCACCAATTGCCAGGAATCATAAGCATGACGCTCCCAAAAACTATTTATTGTTGAGCGAGATACCAAGTTAATTTTCTTATTCCAATGACATAGTGTTTCATACCAATATATGTAATCATCTAAAGTTTCACGTGAAACATATGTATCCTGCTTGAAATTATCTACACTATAAACCATTATATGGCTTTGCGCACATGAGCAAGAACTGCTGTTAGTGAACCAGGTGTAACGCCCTCTATCCTGGAGGCTTGCCCCAAAGTTAAAGGCCTTACTTTTTCTAATTTACTTATAACCTCATTAGAAAGGCCCCCAATTGTTTTATAATTAAATCCCTCTGGTATTCTTAAGCCCTCATCCCTTCGAAAGGCCGCAATATCCTTAGCTTGCCGCTCAATATAACCAGAATATAACGCTTCTGTTTCTAAATATTCCCATGCAAAATTTGGAATACTCTTTAATACTGGCCATACGTTTAATAGTTGGGTTTTTGTGATATTTGGATATGCTAATAAATCCATAACCGACCTTCTGATACCATCTTGATTAACATTAAGTCCCTGTTTTTTCAGTATATTTGGTGTTTCAGATAGATCGCTTACTTGCTTAACGGTTTCCGTAATTTTATTGATTTTCATTGCGTATTTGGCTTTTCTTAATTTTGAAATACCCCCAATGGCATCAGCAAGAGGCGTCAGTCTTTGATCTGCGTTATCAGACCTTAGAATTAACCTATATTCTGCGCGCGATGTAAACATTCTATATGGTTCAGTTACTCCTTTGGTTATTAAGTCATCTATCATCACGCCAATATAAGCCTGACTTCGATCAAGTACGAAAGGATTGGAGCCAGTTGATGCTAAAGCTGCATTAAAACCCGCTATAAGTCCTTGCGCGGCCGCCTCTTCGTAACCGGTTGTGCCGTTTATCTGTCCTGCCAAATAAAGGCCGGGTAAGCGCCTAGTTTCAAGGGTTGGGTGTAGTTCGCGAGGATCTATATAGTCATACTCAATAGCATAACCATACCTTTTTACCTGAATGTTCTCCAAACCCAAGATTGACCGCATAAATTTATCTTGAATTTCTATAGGCAAAGAAGTTGAAATTCCATTTGGATAAACAGTGTCTCCGTCAGGGTTGCCTGGAAGACCCTCNGGNTCTAAAAACACCTGATGCCTTTCCCTGTCTTGAAACCTAACCACTTTATCTTCAACTGACGGACAATACCGCGGGCCTTTTCCTGAAATTGCTCCGCCGTAAAGTGCTGATTTCTTTATGTTTTCTCTGATAATTTTATGCGTGTTTTCATTTGTGTGGGTTATGGCGCATGTTACTTGCGGTATCATAATTTTATTCGTTAAAAACGAAAAAGGAACAGGGGTTTCATCAGCTGATTGTTGTTCTAATAAATTCCAATCTATAGACGATTTTGTTAACCTTGCTGGCGTACCTGTTTTAAGACGGCCAATATTAAAGCCCAGCTCATATAGTCTATCCGCGAGTGCAATCGAAGGTTTATCTCCAACCCGCCCAGCAGGTATTCTATTGTGCCCTATATGTATTTCTCCCCTCAAAAAGGTTCCTGTGGTTAAGATAACTCGTTCAGATAAAAAATTTTCTTTGTTTTCAGTAACAACCCCAACCACTTTTCCGTTCTCAATTTTTAAGTCATCGACTGAAATATCTTTTATAAATAAATTTTCATAATTTAAGAGTATGTCCTGCATCTTTGTTTTATAAAGATAGCGATCTGATTGGGTTCGAGGGCCTCTGACTGCCGGGCCTTTTGATCTGTTTAACAACCTAAACTGAATTCCAGAGGCATCGGCAACTGTCCCCATTAATCCATCCATGGCATCAATTTCTCTTACCAAATGGCCCTTACCAAGCCCCCCAATCGCTGGATTACACGACATTTCACCTATTGTGCTAACTTTATGAGTTAATAGTAGGGTTTTTGCGCCCATGCGAGCAGATGCTGCTGCCGCATCACAACCAGCATGACCACCGCCAATGACAATCACATCCCAATATTGAGACACATTACACTCCTTATGTTTCACGTGAAACTTTGTTTATTAAAGGCCCATATATATGTCTGGTTGTTTTTTGTCGAGAAGAACTATGGGCAACAATAAGGTGAAAATTTATTTCCCAATACAGAATCTAGAAAAGATTAGGTCAAATACGCTTTCAATATCACTTGCGCCTGCAAGCTCTTCAAGTGCGTATAACGCGCTACGTATATCGTCCCCGGCCAATTCTGGGCTCTTGTTTAGGCAGTTAATAGCTCTGGTTGTAGATAAAAAAACGTCAGAAACACAATTTTTATGTCTGACGCGAGTTAGTGTCGGCTCGTTGCCTATATTATATTTATGGCTTATAATTTTCTCCAACATCTCCTTTAAACGATCAATATCGTGGTCTTTCAGTGCACTAATTCGTATCTCATTGGAGTGTTCATTTCTTTTTGGGATATCCATGCTTTTTGATGTGTCATTTTTATTATAAACAATTATATCGTCTTTTGATATTCTCTTATCAATGTTTTCAATTGTTTTGTTATCTGTAATATCGATAACATGTATTACTATATCTGCTTGTTTTGAAAGTTTTAGAGCGCGGTCAATGCCTTCCGCTTCAATTTCATTAGATGTGTTTCTAATGCCTGCTGTGTCGCTAAGTCGGACAGGAATTCCTGATAAAACTATATTAACTGATATTATATCACGTGTGGTTCCGGCAATAGAAGAAACTATTGCTGCGTCTCTTTTTAAGATTGCATTTAAAATTGTAGACTTTCCTGAATTGGGGCGCCCAATTATAACTATATCAAGGCCGTGCCTTATGGCCTCACCGGCCTCTGCTGTTTTAAGAATTTGCTCAGTGCCCTCTAACACTAGATTAAGGTATGGGAGTGCTTTATTAGAAAGATTATCAGGAACATCTTCTTCGTCTGGAAAATCAATCTCACCTTCTATCTGAGCTAAAGCATTTAATAAATGTTGCTTCCACCCTTCATATATAGCTCTTAAACCTCCGTCCATTTGTCTTACTGCTTGTTTGTGTTGACTTTCGGTTTCCGCATCTATCAGATCCGCCAAACCTTCGGCTTCAGTGAGATCAATTTTTCCGTTTTCAAAAGCTCTGCGTGTAAACTCGCCGGCCTCTGCTTGTCTTAACCCAAAACCATACAAAGCTGTGGTGAGCTTTTCTATAACAGCAACACTTCCGTGCACATGAAGCTCGACAACGTCTTCACCGGTAAAGCTTTTTGGTCCAGGCATATAAAACAATAAGCATGAGTCTATTAACTCATTGTTATTATTGTATATTTTTCTTACTCTTACGTGCCTTGGTGTAAGTTCATCTCTCCTGGTAATTTTTTGTAGAACATTAGCTGCTTCAGGTCCGCTTATTCGAAAGACTGAAACACCGGCCCTACCGGGTGCTGAGCTTAATGAAAATATAGTGGGTTTTTTATGGTTTTTCATAGTAATACGCAGGTGGGTTTTAACGCCAGTATTTATTCCAAACCATTTTCTCACCTAATGATTCAATATATTTTTTATGCGACTTCACTTGATCGCCTGTAAGATTGCATAATAATGGCGATGGTCGCTCTTTTGTTTCATTTTTTGTTATGCTTGTTATATCNGGGGACTGGCCGCTTCCTAGATCTAGATTACGCATTCTTCCGCCTTTTAATTGCAAATAAACCTCTGCTAGCAATTCAGAATCTACAATTGCTCCGTGCTTATCTCTTGAGGATAAAGAAATGTTATACCTTTTGCAAAGCGCATCAAGTGAAGCAGGCGACCCTGGAAACTGTTCCCTGGCCATTTGAAGGGTGTCTATAAAGCGGTCATCAGAAAACGTAGGAAAGCCTGATTTTTCAAGCTCGGCATTTATAAAGGATTTATCAAAATTGGCATTATGCGCAATAAGCTTGCTATCTCCAACAAACTCTAGAAACTCACTAGCAACTTGTTCAAATAGTTTTCCGTTTTGCTTTAAAAACTCTGTTGTAAGGCCCGTTATTTGTGTTACCTTTTCTGGAACATCTCTTTGTGGATTTAAATAAGCATGATATTGTCTCCCTGTTGGTAGCATATCTATTAATTCTACACACCCTAACTCAGTTATCCTATCATCGCCTTTAGCATGAAAGCCTGTTGTTTCCGTATCAAAACAAATTTCTCTTATGCCGCTCATATTAGATGCCCTCAATACTTAATAGAAATTTAAAAACTTGGTTTTTGGTGTCCTCTAAACTCTTATCTGTAGTAATAATTATATCTGCTAGGGTTCTTTTTTTATCATCGGTCATTTGTTTGGCCAGAATTTCTTTAAAGGTTGTTTCGGTCATTCCCTCCCGAGACATGACTCTTTCGTATTGTACATGATGAGGAGCGGTAACTACAATATTAATATCCATAGTTTTATTTAACCCTGTTTCAAATAAGAGCGGAACATCAAAAACGAGAACCGCCTTATCTTTATTTGCGATAAGAAAGTCTTCGCGGGCTTCGCTAACTAAGGGGTGTATAAGCCCTTCGAGAATTTCTAATTTTTCTGGGTTTTTTACTATATAGTCACGAAGTTTTTCGCGGCTAATAGATTCGTTAACAATCGCCTCTGGATAGAATTTTTTTATTTGGTTTATAGCTCGACCCCCCCGTGAGTAAAGACGGTGAACAGTTTGATCTGCGTCAAAAACGGGGCAGCCATAATGCTTAAACATATTTGCTGTAGTGCTTTTGCCCATACCAATAGATCCGGTAAGCCCAACCTTAATCACAGTCTTTCCTCCAGAGCTTTGATAAGCTTTTCTCTTATATTTATATTTTCTGGAGGGTCTTGATTATAAAAGAGCCTGAACGATGGACGCGCCTGTGCTATCAGCATATCTAAGCCCCCCAGAGTTTTACACCCTAATGCTTCCGCTTTTTTAATCAATTCTGTTTCCGTAGGTGTATATACCAAATCATAGACAAATGTTTTATTACTACACTTAGACAATTCAACATTAAGTGCGGGCTTACCTGTCATTCCAGCTGATGTCGCATTTATAATAAGTGTGCAATCTTTTAAGAAATCGTTTCTTTTTTTCCACATCACTGGATTTACGTTTGGTACACCAACGTCGGCAACCAGTGATAAAAGTTTATTTTGGGATCTTCCTGTAATATAGATCTCTTGATGATTAATCGACAAAAGAGCCCAAACAACTGCTCGAGAAACCCCTCCGGTTCCTAATATAAGCACCGGTTTGTCTAGTATTTTTTTAGTACCTAGTATATTAATCAATGGGTCCAAAAAACCACTGAGGTCTGTATTGTGTGCAATCAGTTTGCCCTTCTCCACATAAAGGCAGTTTGCAACACCCAGCATTTTGGCTTGTGTGGTGTGTTTATCTGACGCTAAATATGCGTGCCTTTTAAGCGGCAGAGTTACATTTACTCCTTTAATGCCTGACTTTTTTAAGGTTTTAAAGGCACGTATCGCGTCTTCAGGTTGAACTTCATATGGGTAATAGATGCCTTTAATATTTAAGGCCTCTAGCCAGGCATTGTGAAGAAGCGGGGAAAGGGAGTGGTGTACCGGATAGCCACAAACTCCTGCTACTTTACTATTTTTGTTCATGACAAGATGGCGCCTCTGGTGCGCAAATAATCGAGAAGCGGTAAAAGCGGAAGACCAAGAACTGAAAAAAAATCACCCGCCACATTAGAAAATAGCTGAGACCCTCTTTTTTCAAACCTATATGCGCCAACTGTTTTTAATAACTCATCTCCTTCTTTATAAACATAGTGATCTATGAATTCTTCAGAGAAATTACGCGCCGTTAGCTCAACTTTTGAGTTATGTCTCCAAACTGAAACCCCTCCTTCACTTACTACAATTGATCCCATAAGATAGTGTGTTTTATTTCGCATCAAAAGAAGTCTTTCTCTCGCCTCTTTTATTGTTTTAGGTTTGTCATATATTGCGCCCTCTAATACCATTATCTGATCCGCGCCTATTACAAGCCCTGGGCTATTAGCGCTAACCTTTATAGACTTCAGCTCAGCAAGGGCGCTCACTATACTTATATTACTTGCCCCTTCCTGCTGCATAGATCTTTTTATAGCTACTTCATCTATTGGTTTAACTTCTGTTTCAAACAAAACTCCTGCATCATTTAATATCTGCTTTCTTATACTGCTTCCTGATGCAAGAATAATATTCATAATTCAATCTTTTGGTGAGCTTGATAGGCTTTTATAATTTGAGCTGAGGTTTCTTCAATAGACTTTCTTGTGACATCTATAACCTTATAGTTCTTTTTTATAAACATTCTTTTTGCAAGTCGCATTTCTTCTCTAACGCGGTCGACATCAATATAATCTGTTTGTTCATTTTGGTTTAACCCCACAAGTCTCTGTTCGCGTATTTGCACGATTCTATCCGGAGACGCGATTAACCCAACAATGAACGGGCTCGTTAGTTCGTCTAGTATTTTGGGTAATGGTGAGCCAGGGACAAGTGGGATGTTTCCTGTTAGATACCCTCTATTTGCCAAATAAATACATGTTGGCGTTTTAGAAGTTCTGCTTATTCCTAAAAGAACGATATCTGCTTTATTAAGCCCTACAACATTCTGCCCATCATCATGCGTCATTGCGAAGTCCAACGCCTCTATTCTGTTATAATATTCGGCATCTAAATTTCTTTGTGCCGCTACTTCACTAATCATTCTTGTACCAAGATATCTAGCTAACATTGAAATAGATTGATCAAGAACAGAAATGGCCGGTATTTTGTTTTTAGTGCAAAATTTTTCAAGCATTTTCCTTCTGTCTGGGTTCATAATTGTATATAATACCACTCCAGGTTTACTTTCTATTTCGTCCATCGTTGCCTTTAAATTTTCTTCTGATCGAACTAATGTGTGTAAATGCTCAAGAGCGGTTGCATTTCTAAATTGAGCGGCTGATGCTTTCATCAAAGCCACTAATGTTTCTCCTGTTGAATCAGAAACAAGGTGAATATGGAAATAGAGTGAAATACTGTTATTTTTAAGCGACATTCTTTATCTTAAAACTAGATATTAGTTTTTGTCCACAGATTGAATAAAAAATAGAGTCTTTATAAGAATTATGTGCGTTTTTAATGTTTTATTTTTGTAAGAATAACATGTTAATAAAAAATAATTGGTTAATGTTAATAACGTGGATAATTTTTATACACAAAAATATACATATGATAAATAAAGAAAATAGGTATTAAATCAATTGTGCAGCAAGTTTTCCTTATAATTCAAATTTTGTTTATAAGTTTTATTATCAGGTGTTGTTATATTTTTTAAGTTTTTGTTAATATAAGTTAACTAAAAGTTAATTTATCCACTTATACAATTTTCTATTACTATCACTTCTTTAATATAATATATAAGAGAGGGATTATAAATTTTATAAATAAGTGTATAAAGAAATATGAAAAAAATTTTAAGTGTCTTATCAGGACATAGAGAAGATATTCCTCCTATTTGGATGATGAGACAAGCAGGGAGACACCTTCCTGAATATCTTGAAATAAGAAATACGACAACTAGTTTTATTGACTTTTGTTTTAATCCAGAAAAAGCATCGGAGGTAACATTACAGCCTATTCGTAGATATGATATGGATGCAGCTATCTTATTTGCTGATATTTTGCTTGTCCCTATAGCTTTAGGAAGACAAGTTACTTTTGAAAAAGGGGTCGGTCCTATGCTCAATCCTATATCAATTAATGATATAAAAAGACTTCAAAAAAATACTAATGTTTTAAAGCCTGTATATGAAACAGTAAAAGAAGTTAAAAAGAAACTATATAAAAGTAAAACACTTATTGGGTTTTGTGGAGCGCCTTGGACCGTTGCTACCTATATGTTAGAAGGAAAGGGCACAACAAATAAAGAAAAAGCAAAAAAATTCGCTTATGAAAATCCAGGAGCCACAAAAGACCTTTTAGAAAGTCTTGTTGAAGTTAGTGTAGAATACTTAATAAAACAAGCGGAAGCAGGAGCAGAAGTTCTGCAAATATTTGAAAGCTGGGCGAGTGATTTATCGCCATCAATGTTTCAAGATCTTATTATAAAACCAACAAGAAATATAATTAAACTGGTAAGAGATTCAGGCGTTGATGTTCCAATAATTGGATTTCCTAAGAATTGTGGATTATCTGTGCTAGACTATGTAGAAAAAACAGGTATCTCAGCGATTGCAGCAAGCACAGAAATACCGATTAAAAAACTGAGATCATTAATTCCTGAAAATATGGCAATCCAAGGAAATTTAGACCCTCTTGCATTGAGATTAGGAGGGAAAACTCTGGAATATCAAGTAGAAGAAGTTCTAAAAAATGCAAGGGGGCCTCATATATTTAATTTAGGACATGGTGTTTCTCCCGATGTAAAAATAGAGAATATCAAAGCAGTTATTAACCACATTAGAACAGGCAATGGAAATTATGTATGAATGGATTAAAGCAATACATATAAGTTTTGTAATTTTTTGGATGGCTGGTTTATTATATTTACCAAGATTATATGTTTATCATAGTACCTCAAAAAAAGGGGGGGAACTTGACATAAAGATGATTGAGGCTGAAAAAAACTTAATTAAGATTATAATCAATCCCGCAATGCTAGTGACTTTTACTACAGGATTAATTTTATTGTTAGGATACAATATAGAAAATTTAAAAAACTCGCTGTGGTTACCAATGAAGCTTTTTACTCTTTTTCTCTTATTTGGTTATCACGGTTATTTAATTAAACAAGGCAAACTGTTTGCGGGCGGCAAAAGACCTAAAAGTGAAAAATTCTTTAGATTAATAAATGAAATACCTGCTCTATTAACTATTTTTATAGTAATCTTAGTTATAGTAAAGCCATTTTAAAATAACTTGACCAGTATAATAAATTATATGTAATGTAAATATGACGTCCTGTCTATGAAATCATATTAATATGATAAAAATCAAAAAAAAGAAGAAATATGTCTGAAACATTCCTATCCCTAGATGATATGTCATCTATAAGTCTAGAAGATCTTAAAAAACTAAAACCTGCTGAATTAATAAAATTTGCCGAAGAAGTAGGAATAGAAAATGCTGGGTCTATGCGAAAGCAAGATATATTTGTCCAAGTACTTAAAGACTTAGCTGATGATAATATAGAAATCCATGGCGGAGGGGTTCTTGAAGTATTACAAGATGGTTTTGGTTTTTTAAGAGCGCCAGAAGCAAATTACTTACCAGGTGCAGATGACATTTATTTAAGTACAAAAGTAATAAGAAAACTGGGGTTGAGAACGGGTGATACAGTTGGCGGAGAAATAAGGGCACCTCAAGAAAATGAACGCTATTTTGCGATGAGCAAGGTTTTATCCATCAATTTTAGCACACCAGAACAAGCTAGAAATAAAGCCCATTTTGATAATTTAACCCCTCTTTATCCTGACAAAAGGATGAAGATGGAAATAGAAGACCCCACGCTAAAAGATATATCCGGACGAATAATTGATATCATAGCCCCTATTGGTAAGGGACAAAGGGCATTAATAGTTGCTCCGCCTCGTACAGGTAAAACTGTATTATTACAAAATATTGCTCACTCAATCGAAAGGAATCACCCTGAGTGTTACGTCTTAGTTCTTTTGATTGATGAAAGACCTGAAGAGGTTACTGATATGCAAAGAAACGTAAAAGGAGAGGTAGTCTCATCAACGTTTGATGAACCTGCAACAAGACATGTTCAGGTGGCCGAAATGGTTATTCAGAAAGCTAAAAGAATGACAGAACACGGAAAAGATGTTGTTATACTTCTAGATTCCATAACAAGGCTTGGTAGAGCTTATAACACAGTTGTTCCAAGTTCTGGTAAAGTTTTAACAGGTGGTGTAGATGCTAACGCCCTTCAACGACCCAAGAGATTTTTCGGGGCCGCTAGAAATATCGAAGAAGGTGGCTCTTTAACAATAATTGCCACAGCATTAATAGAAACCGGCTCAAGAATGGATGAAGTAATTTTTGAAGAGTTTAAAGGCACAGGGAACTCAGAGTTAGTATTAGACAGAAAGGTAGCTGATAAAAGAATTTTTCCTGCGATTGATGTTACAAAATCAGGGACAAGAAAAGAAGAATTGTTAATTGGTCCAATTGACCTCCAAAAAACATATGTATTAAGGCGCATTCTTAATCCCATGGGAACAATGGACGCAATAGAGTTTTTATTATCTAAATTAAAAGACAATAAAAATAATGCAGACTTTTTTGAAAGCATGAACACTTAACGCCAAAGGCTTTTTTATGAAACACCAACAATATGAGACAGAACTTTTAGATATATTTAATTCAATCCCTGAAGATAAAAGAGGTTTATTTATAATTAGCCATAAAAATCAAGTAAAAAGCCCAACAGTTATTTTTGGCTGGTCTGCTTTTTTAGGCATTCTTGGGGCAGATAGGTTTGCATTAGGGCAAATATTTCTTGGACTACTTAAGCTTTTCACCTTAGGTGGTTTTTATATTTGGTATATTGTAGATTTATTTCTAGTTGCAAAAATAACGAGACGAGACAACATCAAAAAGGCAAGGGAATTAGCCGCAAGGCTTTAACCTCGCATAAAAGAAATCATTAATAAAAATTTCTAATTTGTCGGTTTTTCAGCTGCACGACGCATCATTTCAGCACGAAACATGCCAGCAAAGTCAGGCGGCTCTAGCATAATTGGCGGAAAGCCTCCGTTTTGTGTCATTTCTGCCATGATTTGCCTTGAAAAGGGGAAAAGAAGCCTGGGGCATTCAATCATTATTAGCGGCTGTATTTCTTCAGCAGTAACCCCAGCAAATGCGAACAGACCAGCATATTCGAGTTCTGCTATAAATGCGACCTTATCCTCTCTTCTTGCTTCAGCTTTAAGCATTAAAGTAACCTCTACATTGTCACCCTCAAGCATTTGTCTTCCTATTTCTATATTAATCTGAATCTCAGGAGCAGAAAGGCCAGATCTCAGGCTATCGGGAGCATTTGGGTTTTCAAAGCTTTGGTCTTTTGTATATTGAGCCAAAACACTAAGCATAGGCGGCTTTTGATCCTCAGCCTGAGCTTCTAAACCTTTTTCTTCCGTTTGCGCTTCAACACTTTCTTCTTTTTTTGGCTTTTTTGCCATAATGAATTTCTCCAATTATATTTATTAATTGGCTCGCTAACATAGACAGGCTAAGGGAGCAATTGGTTATTGCTACTAATGCGATTAGATTCTATTGGGGCCCATAACAAAATAAATTACCCGTATTTAAAAATAAGGGTGTCTTGAGGAGTATGCTGAATGTATGAAGTTATATTATACGCAGCCATAGCAACAATAGTATGCATTGTATTATACTCTGTATTAGGAAAGTCTGTCGGACAAGACTCATCAGAAAAACTAAATATTAATAACATAACTAAATCTAAAAAAGACAATAATACCAGCCTAACAAACAAAAACCTCAATATTAGCAGAAAAGACAACGAAGAGTTAATTAAGATACAAAAAATAGACCCCTCTTTTGATATTTCTGATTTTATTGGTGGAGCAAAAGCGGCGTACTCAATGATAATCGAAGCATTCGCTGAAGGAAATAAGGAAACCCTAAAGAGCCTGCTTACGAATAAGGTTTATAGGGCTTATACTAAGGAGATAGGCCTTAGAGAAGGGCGTAAACTTAAACAAGTAACAGACCTTGTTCGGCTACAAGACGCTTCAGTAAAGTCTATCAAGGTAACAGGACGGTCAGCAACCATAGAGGTTGTTTATAATGCTGAGCTATCATCGGCCCTGTTTGATTCAGATAACAATTTAGTACAAGGGGACCCTGATGTCTTAGCATTTATATCTGAAACATGGATGTATAAAAAAGACCTTACTTCAACCAATTTAAACTGGCTATTAGCTGATGTTTTTCCAAACGAAGGGGACACCTTAGAGGCCGACCCAACACCTGATACTAAGAAATAATGAAAATAAACGGCTTATATGTAGTTAGTTTTGCATTGCCCATTTTATTTGCATCCTGCCAAACAACAAACCCCTTAATTGATAGCGCACCTCATGAGTTAACTAAGCAGGCCCCTAAAACTACACCAGAGGATAATTCATTATTAAGCGCAGCCGATAAAAACTTACCCAAAGAGAACAAGACGGCAGAGCCTCAACAGCTATCAAATAACCTGCTTTGGGAAAAATATGATTTTCTTCCATCGCTTTTGGCATTTGAAAAAAGCTGTAAAAATTTTTCTAAGAAAAAAGATAGCCTTTTTATGCGCCCGACCAACAAAAAATTTGGAACTTTCGGTGACTGGAAACTTAAATGTAAAAAACTTAAGAAAATAAATAAAAATAGCGAAGATGCTAAAAGCTTCTTTGAAAAAGAGTTTAAGTTTATTAGCAGTAATGAGTCAAATAACAGTGGCACATTAACAGGTTATTATGAACCAATTATAGAAGTAAGAAGAACAAAAAGTAATGTTTTTTCTGAACCTATATTAACGCTCCCTTTAAAAAAAGAACATAAAAACCTCACAAGGTCTAAGGTAAAAAAAATATATTCAGATGTTATTGCATTTGGTAAACCGATAGATGTTTTCTTTATGCAGATACAGGGGTCTGGGAAGATAGAGTTGGAAAACGGAGAAGTAAAAAGAGCGGCATATTCTGGTAACAACGGAAAGCCTTATATATCTATAGGAAAAATATTAATTGAAAATGGTGAACTATTACCCACCAAAGCGAGTAAGTTATCTATTGAGAAATGGATGCAGCAAGCAGGTTATGAAAAAACAAAAGAGCTGATGAATAAAAACCCAAGGTATATTTTTTTCAAGGAAGAAGAGGTTGTAGATCAAGAAGGTCCTCTAGGCGCAATGCGAGTGCCACTTACAGACATGGTTAGCATGGCATCAGACCCAAGATATAATTCATATGGATCTTTGGTATGGTTAGAAACGAATATACCAAAAGAAATAAATGACTTCAAAGGGGAAAAATCAGGGCTATTAGTCTCCATTCAAGATACAGGCAGCGCAATTAAAGGGCCTTTTAGGGGTGATTTGTATTTTGGATCAGGCAAAGAAGTTGGTCTAAAAGCAGGGGTTATGAAACACGATGCTGAATGGAAATTTTTAGTTCCTAGAAAATAATCTGTACCGATGATATTTTAGTTACATCTTTTTTATGAGGTGCGATTATGCGTTTAAAAATCCATTCTTTGCGCCACATGCATATAGCAAGAATGTAAGTATTATTGTTGAAATTTTCTTAGTAGCACATTACACAACCTTTGTGTCGCTAAGATAAGTTATAGAGCCTTATCTATTTGGGGCCGATTAAAAAATGCAAATTTATCAAAAAACGAACAACCGTGCCCCATAAAGAAAAGAAATATAGAACACTATCGAATGAAGAAAAGGGTATCTGGTCTAAAGTAACTAGAACGATAGCACCAAAAAAAACCAAAAGAGGACAAGGTTCATCGAGGCCCTTATATAAAAAGGCTGAGTTTGAAAATATGATGCGGCTTCCAATATATATTGAAAAACCAATTTATAATAGCAAAGCACAAATAGAACTAAACTTTGATAAAAAAACTCGCCGAGGAAAGGTTCGGATTGAGATGCAGATTGATTTGCATGATTTGAATCAATCACAAGCCAAAAAGAAACTGTTCAAGACAATTATAAGCGCTTCAAATAAAAATCAAACATGTATTCTGGTAATAACAGGAAAAGGCCTAAGGGGAGAAGGAGTGTTAAGAAAAAGCTTTATAGATTGGGTAAATGCACCCGAGATTAAAGACATAATAGCAACATATGCACCTGCTCATAAAAAGCACGGTGGAGATGGCGCATGGTATATTTTTTTAAAAAAAGATAAAGGCTATAAAATGAATTTAGACAAATCTTGATTTTTAGCGAGTCCGCCTACATGTTTATTAACATATGACTTATTTACAATAACCTCCTCACCATTCTTATCTGTTGCCTTAAAGCTGATATCATCCAGCAAACGCTCCATTACAGTATGTAAACGACGGGCCCCTATATTTTCAATACTTGCATTAACTTCAGCGGAAATTTTAGCAATTTGTTCAATCCCATTTTTAGTAAAAGAAAGTGTTACGCCTTCGGTGGCCATTAATGCCTGGTATTGTTTTATCAAGCTTGCTTCTGGTTCTGTTAGTATTCGAATAAAATCCGATTCTGTTAAGGCCCTTAACTCTACTCTAATGGGAAGCCTTCCTTGAAGTTCAGGCAATAAGTCTGCGGGCTTGGCAATATGAAAAGCACCGCTCGCAATGAATAGTATATGATCAGTTTTTACGGGCCCGTACTTTGTTGATACTGTAGTCCCCTCAATTAACGGCAATAAGTCTCTTTGAACCCCTTCCCTTGATACGTCGCCACCCCTTGCATTCGAGCGAGTGGTAATCTTGTCAATTTCATCAAGAAAAACAATTCCATCTTGTTCGGTTAGGTCTATCGCCTCGCGTTTTATGGAATCTTCATCTATTAATTTATCCGCTTCTTCTGAAACCAAAGGACCATGCGCATCTCCTATTTTCATTTTCACAGACTTTGTGCGTTTCGCTTTACCCAACAATGAGGATAAATCCATCATTCCCATAGATGCTCCAGGCTGACCAGGTATATCAAACCCTTGGAACGGGGAAGAATTATCTGCCAGCTCCAACTCTACTTCTGTATTATCTAATTCGCCTCGCAGAAGCTTTTGTCGAAAACTATCTCGAGTCGCCTCTCTCCCGCTTTCACCAACAAGAGCATCTATAATCCTTTTTTCAGCGGAAAGCTCAGCTTGCGCCCTAACTATTTCACGCTTTGAATCCCGAAGAAGGCTAATTGCTGCCTCAACAAGATCTCTTATTATTTGCTCAACATCGCGGCCCACATAGCCTACTTCAGTAAACTTTGTAGCCTCAACCTTTATAAAGGGCGCCTTAGCTAATTTGGCGAGTCGTCTAGAAATTTCCGTTTTCCCAACACCGGTTGGACCTATCATTAAGATGTTCTTAGGAGTTACTTCATAGCGTAAACTATCGGGGACACGCCTTCTTCTCCATCTATTACGAAGTGCAATTGCAACAGCCCTTTTGGCATCAGATTGTGCAACTATATGGCGATCAAGCTCCGAAACTATTTCTCGAGGTGTAAAGTCAGTCATAATCTATAAATGGTAACTAAATTTTCGGGTTCAAGACTTAATTACCTATTTAAAACACGAATATAGTTATTTTTTGTGTAGAACACGTTGCGGAAAAGGCATTTCAATATTTGATTTATCAAGAGCCTCTTTAATTTCCACTCTAATATTTGATGTTCTGCTCATCCATTTATCCGCAGGTATCCAGCAACGACATGAAATCATAATAGCGCTATCTCCAAAGCCAGTAATGTAGCATTCTGGCTTAAGCGCGCCCTTTTTTACCTCAGGAGTGCTTTTAAGAACCTTAAGTAATATCTTTTGTGTTTCTTTTAGGTCGCTATCATAACCAACCCCTATAGTTTCCCTGAATTGTCGTTCAGTATGTCGAGTATAATTCTGGAGCCTATTGCTCCAGACTTCACTATTAGGAACATATATATATATGCCCTCTATATTTTTTAAAGTAGTGGCAAATAACCCTATTTCTTGCACACTTCCAGAATAGCTATTTGTATCAACAAAATCTCCTACTTGGAGGGGCCGAAGAAATAAAAGCATTACACCTGAAGCTATATTTGACAGTGTGTCTTTGAGGGCTAAACCAACAGCTAAACCCATAGCCCCAAAAACAGCTAATAAACTTGTCGCAGGAACCCCAAGCTTTGTTAAAAAAGCATAAATGGACATTCCCATTATTACATAAAATACCCCTGAAGCAACAACAGGCCTGAGAGTTTGATCAAAATTCTTAGGGCCAAAGCCTGGATTTCTGAGACGCTTCCTAACTATCTTAGCAAAAACCCAGCCAATAATTAGTATAAATAAAGCCGCTGTAATGTTTAATGAAATTTCAATTATAAATGGGGCATTCGCACTTAATTTTGAAAATAATGAATTAACCTCTTCCATAACTAATTTCTCCTTTTAGAATAACTTGATAATGCAATTAATAGCCGTCCTACCATAGCCTCTTGCGGCGCCCCAGCTGTTTTTAGGTTTTGTTCTACAACAAGGCTTTGAGTTAGTGCTTTGTGCAATGCAGAAAGTGTCCAAATTCTTAAATGTTTCATAAAGTTTGTTTTATGCATATAAAACACAGGGGGCCGGAGGCTGTTAATAGCGCTTTCGAGGCTTGCACCTTTATTAACTTGCGTTTTTGCTTGTATAAGTCTCACTAAATGATTTTGAAGTCCACGTAAGACCACAGCACTATTTAACTTGCTTTTAATAGCGCGGTGAAAATAATTATCAGTTTCTAATAAATTCCCACTCATAGTATTCATTATAACATCAGAAATTGTAACATCATTGCCCCCAGCTGCAATTTCTTTGATATTCTCGATGGTTATATTTTTCTTTCCTTGCTTTCCATAGCCCATATAAAGGGCCATTTTTTCAATCTCAGAGTTTATTAAAGCAAGATCACCATCAATGAGTGGTGCCCAATATTGCAGAGCATTTTTTTCAATACTTATAGAAAGTTCTTTAAGGCGTGTCTTAATTAATACCTCTACATCAATAGTAGATAAGCTGTAACATGCGATGGATAAAAAATTTTTAGATGCTTCAAACGTTTTACGAATTACTGATTTTTGAGTAAGCTCTCCCGCCTCTACTATAAGTTTAGCTTCTGCCATCTTTGGGTTGTTATCATATTTTTTTATAATCTTTGAAATGGTTTGTCCATTACGCTCATGGTCTAAAAGCAACCTTACAATACGAGCGTCCCCAAACATAGATAAAGCAGATATTTCATCATCTAATTTCCCTGGATCTCCGGAAAGGTCATCAGATGTTAACACAGATGTGCCCAAAACACTCTCTTTATTATGAGAATAAGCTTTAGTTAAGGTTTGACCCCGTTCTTTAACTAAACCTCGATCGGGCCCATAAAGTAATACACCAATAAAAGCATTACTGGGAGAATTTAAAAATGATGTTATCTTATTTCCAGTAAACTTCACTTATTATCTTTAGCATAGTATGCAGCGATTTTAAAAAGTAGTCTGTCAGCAACATCTTTTGCTATAACCTGCTCAGCATTATTACTTGCAGCAATAAGACCATAAGGATCAATGGGCGCTCCAAATGTAGAGGACCCTTTAACCGAGCCTCTACTCAATAATTTATCTGTGTTTTTATCTCTTAACTCATAAAGGACTGAGAGATTAGTATCATACCGCGAAGCAACATCATCTGAAGAGGTGCCATAGCCAGAAACGGTAATTCTTGGAGTCAATATTAAAATATCTTTTCCGGAGCTTGCCCCAACCCTATCCCTAATTCTTTGTACCAGATAAAACCCAACTTCTTTATTACCAATACCCTCAACTGCATTTAATTTTACTGAGAAATTATCAAATAAATCTGCATTGTTTGATTTTATAGCACTATGCATGGGTGTAAAACCACAAGCGGATAAAAAAAACAGCGTTAATAAAAATAAAAAACGAATGTTCATGAGGTTACTATATTGATTATTCGACCAGGTACAATGATGATCTTTTTTATAGCTAAACCCTCAACGGTTCTTATGATAACTTCATCTGACAACGCCATTTTTTCAATATCGCAATTTAGTGTGCTTGCTGGCACAGATATTTGACTTCTTCTTTTTCCATTTACCTGTATTGGCATCACCTTACTTTCTACCACTAAAAGTGATTCATCGTGTCTTGGCCAAGGAGTATTGTAGCATAACCCTTTACCTCCAAGATAACTCCAACATTCTTCTGCCAAATGAGGCATAAACGGAGCAATGGTACGAATTAATATTCCTAAAGCCTCAGCTTTCGCTTTATCGTTCATCTTATATTTTTTAATCTCATTTGTTAATTCATATATTTGAGCAACAGAAGTATTAAAGCGAAAACCTTCGATTCCTGCTGTTATTTTTTCAAGGGCCTTATGTGTAAACTTCCTAAGCTCCAAAGCTTCGCCTGATGCATCTAAGTCAATGGAAAGCGGGTTTATATCTTTAAAATTTTTCACAAGAGACCATATTTTATTGGAAAAACGCCATGCACCTACCACACCAGATTCAGTCCATTCTACATCGCGATCGGGGGGCGAGTCAGACAAAACAAACCAACGCGCTACATCTGCGCCATATGTCTCTATTATGTCCTCAGGGTCTACAACATTTTTTTTGGATTTCGACATTTTAACAACATCGCCTTTAGTAACTATTTTTCCATTATCAACATTAATGTAATTTCCATCTTTTTCGGCTACGCAAGAAGGTAATATATAGTTACCATCATTATCTGAGAATGTAGCATGTGTTACCATCCCTTGAGTAAAGAGCCCATCAAAAGGCTCTCCCTTTGGGAGGTTAATTAGCCCGCAATCTCTTAAAGCCTTTGTAAAGAATCTTGCATATAACAAATGTAAAACAGCATGTTCTACGCCTCCAACATATTGGTCGACAGGCAACCAATTTCTAGCCATTTCTTTATCAAATGGGGAGTTTATCGTGTTACCGCCCGCAAAGCGGACAAAATACCATGAGCTATCAGCGAATGTATCAAGAGTATCAGTTTCTCGTTCTGCTTTTCCACCACAGGTAGAACATAAAACAGGTTCTGCTTGTGTACCATTTTTAAAGGTTGGGTGCCTATCTAAAGGGTTTCCTGGAGTATTTAAGTCAATATTTTCATAAGGCAACATAATGGGCAGATTAGATTCTTTCACAGGCTGTGGCCCGCATGTTGGACATTTTATTACAGGTATGGGACAACCCCAGTAACGCTGTCGACTTACACCCCAGTCCCTTAGTCTGTAGTTTACTGTACCAGAACCCAAGCCCATGCTTTCTATTTTTTTTATAGCGGCTGTGATGCCATCCATCTTATTTAAATTATTTAAAAATCCTGAGTTATATAAAGCCCCTTCACCAACATAAGCTTTTGTATCTATTTTAAAATTTGTTTTGCTTTCGCCGGCAGGAAGAACCACTGGTAAAACATCAAGACTATATTTTAAGGCAAAGTCTAAATCTCTTTGATCGTGTGCCGGACAACCAAAAATTGCACCAGTTCCATATTCCATTAAAACAAAATTTGCTATATATACAGGTAAGGACCTTGATGCATCAAAAGGATGCTCAACATAAAGGTCAGTTTTAAATCCAAACTTTTCAGCATTAGCTATAGCTTCTTCTGTTGTGCCTATTTTGTTACATTTTTTTTTAAAATCAGTTATTTTGGCATCATTTTTTTGTAACTTTAATACAATTGGGTGTTCGGGCGACACTGCTATAAAACTAGCTCCAAAAAGTGTGTCAGGCCGCGTAGTAAATACTTCTATAGACCTATGACCATTGATCTTAGACTGATCCGTAAGTTTAAACTTCATTTGAAGCCCCTTACTTTTACCTATCCAGTTGGCCTGCATGGTACGTACTTTTTCAGGCCATCTATCTAAGTCCTTTATTCCATCTAAAAGCTCCTCTGCATAACGAGTTATTTTAAAAAACCATTGGTCCATATCACGTTGCTCAATCGTAGCACCGCTGCGCCATCCTTTTCCGTCAATTACTTGCTCATTGGCTAAAACTGTATTGTCTATAGGATCCCAATTAACCTTTGCTGTCTTACGATAGACAAGCCCTTTTTCCCAAAACTTTAAAAAAATAAGTTGTTGCTGCTTGTAATAACTCTCATCGGAGGTAGCAAACTCTCGGCTCCAGTCCAGAGAAAAACCTAGTCGCTGCATTGGGGCTTTCATTGCCTTTATGTTACCGTATGTCCAGTCCTTCGGATGCCCCCTTGTTTCTTTAGCGGCATTTTCTGCTGGCATACCAAAGGAATCCCACCCCATGGGGTGTAAAACTTCAAAACCTTGAGCTTTTTTATAGCGTGCAATAACATCGCCCATTGCATAATTACGAACATGTCCCATATGAATTCTTCCCGATGGATAAGGAAACATTTCAAGGGCATAATATTTTGGCTTACTGCTAGAGTTGTCTGCGCAATATACTTTTTGGTTTTCCCATATGGACTGCCAACGAGGTTCAACCTCAGCGGCATTATACCTAACTTTAATTTCATCAATCATAAAAACTTAACCAGGTTTTGTTTGTATATACAAAAATCTTAGTGTTTTGGACAAGCCTATTAAAAATGCTCAAAAATATTTACTGAGCATCTACTGTTGCAATGTATAATTCTCTAGCTCGAGTTAGTATTGCATTCTCAATTTGTCTAGCGGTGTCTGCATCTATGGACGCATCCTGCCAGTTTCCAGATATGCGTTTTTGTTTAAAGATTGAAGCCTTTAGCGCATCTGCTCGCAAATTGGTGTCAAGAATATAGATATTTGCTTTAAACCTTTCATTTGGAGCTTCGGCACTTGCATACCAATCAGTTACAATAACTCCNCCAAATGGATCTACCTGTGCTAGCGGCATGAAGTTTAAAGTTTCTAAAGATGCTCTCCATAAGTAAGAGTTTACTCCCATATTTGGAGCATTAGCTGTGGCGGCTTTTCGTGCTGCAGCTTGTTTTTTTGAGCTATTTTTGCCTAACCCTAAAGAGCCACAACCGACTAAAAAAATAGCAGCCATCGCAGAAGCTGCAACCAATTTGACAGAATGTTTTTTTAATAGCTTCATAGAAGGCTCCAGTAACAAAATTCAAGTGCCTTATAGCATTAAAATCGATTAGGCATAGTCTTCTGTAGTGAAATTATTTTAATTAAACTACATTAAAGATTTTTATTTACTATTTATGTAAATTATAGATGGAACTTTATAAACGGCCTAAAGAGATGAATTCTTAAGTATCAAGAAGAGGAACAACTAAATTGTTTTTAAGAGCTGTAATATTAGTTATGCTTTTCGTATTAAGTGGGCTTAGTAATGTTTTTTTAGCTCACTCTTATGAAAATAACGTCTCTAACCATTCTGATAAGAATAATAATTTATGTACAGAAAAACTTTATTCAGAAAATTGTTATAATGTAAAAAATATTAAAACTACCTTAAATGGTTTCGTTTTGAGCGGGCTTAGTGATCTACCAACCTCTAAAAAGAAAAATAATTTTTATGGACAAGCTTTTATTAGCCTAGATGTAAATACCATTACTAAAAGCGGTCTTGAGTACGGCGGCTTAATTGAGATTGTTGCTCAAAAAAGGTCGATGATAAATTTTAAAGAAGAGGCAGCCTTAAATTGTGTAAAACTCTTAGGAAACTGTTCAAATGAAAGCTCATCAACACAGTCCAATTTTGGACATGAAGCACAATTTAATTACAACAGAGATAATTTAAACAACCAAATACAAACTTCTTTAGAGGCAGCATCTTTTTACTTAAGATCACAATACGGGGATTTTTTTATTGGATCTGATGTTGGCGCAGCATACCTATTTTCAATGGGTAAACCTGACATATATAGCCTAGGCGCATCAGGTTCAGCAATAGATTATACAGGATTAAACTCAGTAAGAACTAAAAACAATATAACAGGAAAAGCAAAAAAAATAATATATACAAGCCCTAGGCTATTTGGCGATAAAATAGGCTTCGGCTTAGAGTATGGTATTTCATACGCACCAAACTTTAATGCATGTGGTATTGAGTATTGCGTAAAAAAAAGAATAGAAGAAGTTGAAATAAAGGACAGAGTTAACCTGAAAGACGCGATAGAACTAGGAGTGGCAATAGATAAAATTTATAATAACGGTTTAATGTTTGAGATAGCAATGAGCTATGCACATGCAAAAAACATCAATGTAGCTGGCGATTTTAATAACCTTAATGCCTGGAATTTTGGCTATAAAGTCATTTATAATAAATTTACTCTTAGCTCTTCATACTTAAAAAGTAACAATGCGCTTAAATATGGGGACTACATAGCTTGGGATGGGGGAGCTATATGGAAACCAGGAAGATTAGGGGTTTCAATGTCATATGGGAAATCACTTGAAAGGAATATATATAGAAAAACAAGTTATTCTTTAGCTGGGCTTTCTTATGAATTTAATGATTATATTTTAAGTGCTGGACTTCAGTATATTAAGCGAAAGCAAACAAACCTTAATGAATTACACATTAATAAACTAACAAAACCATTCATTCATATAAAATATGAGTTTTAGAGACCAAAGCCTACACCCGCTATTCCGGAGAACCCCGTTCCAATTAATTTATGTGCATTTTTTGAATTAATACCACCCATAGCAAAAATAGGACAACAAAAGCCTTTTGTTTTTTTGTTAATACCTTCAATACCTATCGGGGCTCCAGCAGTAGGGCTATTGCTTGGAAATACGGATGAAACGAGCAATCCATCAAGTATGGTAAGGTCCCTTTCATAGCAACCTGATTTTATGCCTGCCATAGATATAAGCCAGTCTGGTTTTTTATCCCGCCAATAATAAGGTGCAATTAATTTTGGATCACGTGAAAAATGAACTCCATCAGCGTTTACTGCGAGCGCTAGGTGTGGGTCGTTTCCAATTAAAAATTGTAATCTTTGCTTGAGAGTTAGCGCCCTTAACTCTTCAGCTTTTTTTTGATTTCCTGCTTTGCCAAAATGCCTATAAATGAGTGTTGAGCCCTGAGGTAACCTTTTTAAAGAGCCATTTATATCCTTCATCCTCATTGGATCTGTTAATAGTATTAACGGGGATAATCGAGTAGAGTAGGCGCGCTCATTATATAATTGCGAAGCTACTTTTGAAACGATATTACTTTCATTATAACTCCATTCAGGGTAATTAAGCTTCATGAGTGTCCCGCTATCTATTTCACAAAAAAGAAAGTTAATTATAGAACGTATGACCGCCGCTGCCAAGCGCGCGGATATGAATGACGACCAAGTGTTAATAGCGGCATCAAAAAAACAGCCAGATTTTAAAATTAAGGAAATGTTATCAGCAGGCCAAAAAGTTTTCGGAGAAAACCGTGTCCAGGAAAGCCAGATAAGATGGGGTGAAACTTTCCAATATGTCCGAAAGGACATTGAATTACGACTTATAGGCCCACTTCAAAGCAATAAAGCTCTTGAGGCAATAAGATTATTTGATGTTATTGAGACACTAGATAGAATGAGTTTAGCGAAAGCTTTAGTAAAGGCCGCTGATAAACATGGAAGTTTACCATCATTATTAGTTCAAGTTAATACCGGTGAAGAACCACAAAAATCAGGAGTGTTACCAAGACAGCTTCCGTTATTTCTTAGGGAATTAAAAAAAGAATACAATATAATACCAAGTGGTCTAATGTGCATACCACCACAAAAAGAAGCCGCTTCGCCACACTTTTGGCTTTTGAGAAAGCTAACTGAAGATTATGGATTGCAATTTACTTCAATGGGTATGAGCAATGACTTTGAGGTTGCAGTTGAAATGGGGGCCACTCATGTCAGGATCGGTTCAGCTCTATTTGGCTCGCGAATTTAGTTAGGCGGTTATAGATAATTTTGTGCCGTTTTTTATTAACGGTAATAATTTAGACATAACTATTGGCTCAATAGCAACACATCCTAATGTTTTCCTTTTGTCAGTTTGACTTAAATGTATAAATATGGCGCTTCCTAAACCCGTAACTGGCGGGCTATCATTGTGATCTATAACTAAAACTATATCATAGGCCCTGTCGTCCCGCCATAACCTCTCATGACTTTTATTGTCCGGCAACCGTATATATCTATTGTAAGACGTACTCATTGTAGAATTGGACCACCCATCATTTTTATTGATAGGAATAAAGTTTAATTTAGAATTTGGCTTAGAGACTCGATCTTTACGATAAAATCCAAAGCGTATTTTATAATTTCCAATTGGAGTTTTCTTATCGCCCTCACGCCCTTCTGTGAAATGAATACCTCCTTCTATTCCGACTTGGCAGGGATAACTGATGTTATTAAAATTAATGGTGCCATCAGAAATTTTTACACAAATTTCTATGTTATTTATTCGCATTTTATTAAACCCTAATTATTTTATAATTTGTATTAGATAGAAGTTTCTTTATATTGTCACTATTACGGTGGATTAGAGTGTCTATTAAAAAGCGAATTCTATTAATTGAAAAAGATAAATATCTCAGAAACGAGCTTTTAGAGCATTTTTCCGCAACAGGAGAATTTGAAGTTTTTTTACCTGAACATATACCCAATTCTAAATTAAATATAAATCATTATGATATTGTGCTTATTGACACTCAATCATTAATCGATTTTGAACCAATACAAAATAAATTACAACTAAACGCTAAGAATTTAACACCATTTATAATTTTAAGTGATACTGATAATCAGGTAAATAGTAATATAAGTAGAGTAACGTTAAAATATTTGATTATTAAGAAGCCATTTCGGTTTGTAGCTCTTTTAGCAAAAGTTAGAACAGAAATAAGCGTTTTTAAAAGAAATACTACTACTACATATCGAATAGGCCCTTATGATTTTTTTCCACATTTAGGATTACTTAAGCCATCTGAGTCTGCTGAAAGAAAAGAATTACAAACTATTAAACTAACTGAAAAAGAAAGTAGTATATTAATCTATCTTTTAAAGTCAGAAGCGAGTTCGTGTTCTCGTGTTGAGTTATTAGATTTTATATGGGGCTACAAAGACGGAATTACTACTCACACACTAGAAACGCATATTTATAGGCTTAGAGAGAAACTTAAATCTGAGGCCTCTGAATTTATTTCTATATTAACAGTGAAAGATGGTTACAGTCTTGTTTTACAAACAGACAATAAATAATTTGGGGTTTTTTATCTATTTAGCTTATATTACAATCGTATCAGGACTATTAGTATCTGAATATTATAGATTTAAACTGGGCGAATACATATTCAAACCATTAGCCTCTTTATGCTTTATATTTATTTCTTTAAAGTATGGCGCACTTGAGAGCACTTATGGCTATTTGATTTTGATATCATTGATACTCTGTGCCTTAGGAGATGTATTATTGCTGAATAGAAAACTAAGAATACCGTTTTTTTGTGGAATGCTTGTTTTTGCAATTGCGCATCTGTTATTTTCAATAGCATTTTTCAGAAATAATACTTTTGACTTTACCTCTTTATTTTTATTTCTACCGTTACTTTTTATATTGGCAGGTGTAAATTTTCTATATTTACTGCCAAAGATACCTCAGAGTTTTAAGCTTTTTGTAATTCTTTATAGTTGGGCTATATTTATAATGATTACCTCTGCTTATATTTTTATGTACGAGAAAAAAGCTATATTATTGGCTGCCACACTTTTTGTTTTATCAGATATTTTTGTTGCTAAAGACCGATTCATAAAGCGTTCAACAAAGAATACTTTTTTGATTACACCCACATATTTTGCCGCTCAAGGGCTTTTTGCTTTTAGCGTATCAATTTAGTTTAAATCTAAAATCTGGGTAATAGGAACATGGTCGCTAGGCTTTGGTTCCCAGAGTCTGCATGGTGTATGAATTATATGCCCTTGTTTGCCAGGGGATTCCATAGCCTTTTTTAAATCTGAGCTTATCCAAATATGATCAAGACGACGCCCTCTGTTGCTTTCGAGGGGACTCTTCCCTCTATAGCTCCACCAGCTAAACAGCTTATCATCATCATTATATAATGCTCTCGAACAATCAATAAAATCATGAGCTTTTTGTAAGCCTTTAAGAGCTAAAACTTCAATTGGGGTATGACTTACAACTTTTAAAAGCTGCTTATGACTCCAAACATCATTTTCGTGTGGTGCTATATTAAAGTC